>Ga0307515_10015921_pt1 | contig 13809 bp, 3 predicted proteins | sample 17_EM_MG_FD_194513 | JGI IMG/M metagenome (GOLD analysis project Ga0307515, IMG submission 194513) | Populus trichocarpa ectomycorrhiza microbial communities from riparian zone in the Pacific Northwest, United States - 17_EM | ecosystem: Host-associated > Plants > Roots > Unclassified | place... | reverse complement strand
GTATAAAGTATAGTAAATGCCAAACTTCCCTATACTAAGAGTCCTATAAGGGGAAGTAATAAATATGTTATAAGAACGACTAGCTTAAGGGACTTTAGAATATTGCAAAAGCTTATATAGGAATCTATGGTTTCTTATAAGCAAAAAGGAATATAAGAAGTACTAGCTAATTAATGCGGCGATAAATATTAACTAAGTGACTATTAGGGACGTAAATCTGCTGCTATGTGCTAATAAGTTTTTTAAGGAGTTTGTAGGGTATAAAGTTATATCTCTAGTAGACTTCTTCTCTAGATATAACTAATTAGAGCTAGATATAGAAAGCAGGAACCTAATAGCCTTTATAATACCTCTAGGACTTCTATAATAAATAATGGTACCTATAAAAGAAACAAATTTAGTAGCCTAGTTTATAAGGATAATTACTAAGATTTTAAAGCGACATATCTTATACTATACCTTGCCGTTTCTGGATAATATTATAATAAAAGGACCATAGATAATGTATAATGGAGAAGAGAGTCTTTTAGGCGTATATAGATATATTCTAGAATATATTATATAGCTAGACGGAGTACTTGCAGATTTAGAACGAACTAGGTATATGATCTTAGGCGCAAAGTCTCATTTCTATAAGGACGGGATTATAGTGGTTAGTTACCGCTATAATAGAAAGGGGCGATATCCGGAAGAGTTAAAAGTTATAAAGATTATTTACTAGAGAGACTGTAAAGACGTTATATCTGCCTAAGCCTTTATAGAAGTTGTCGTGTATTACTAAATATAGGTGGAAGACTTTGTAATAAAGGCAGAGCTAATCTTCTAATTGCTATAAGTAAACGTTCCGTTTATATAGGGTATAGAGCAGATAACTACTATAAAGACTCTAAAGCATATAATTACTACTATACCCGCGTTGGTTTAACTAGATTATAGTAAGGGGGCTAGGCTAATTGTTCTCGTTGTTAACGGATATAAGAATAGGTAGGGATGCGGTCTTATATAACTAGACGTATAAGGTCGTCGCCACCTATATTAATATAAGAGCGGCATCTAGTCTTAAGCGGAGCAGAAGTATAATTTAGGAAAGCTTAAATATCGGGCATTGCTGTATATATTAAAGAAGTGTTAAGTATACCTATACGGCGTCCGCTTTACGGTTAAGACGGATGCGAATACCTTAGTTATATAAATAAATCGTGCTGCTACCGATTTACTAGGAGCCTTAATAACACAATGGCTAGTATAGATTTAGTTATAGGACTTTAATATTAGGCATATTCTAGGGAAGAAGAATAGCCTAGCTAATAGACTATTATAACGACTACTAGATAGCGAACGACCTAATAAGCCGACTGAAGATATTGAAGAGTTTATTAACTGCGAACTAAGTGCTTTAGAATACACGGCTAGCCTAGTTAAAATAGAGGTAGATCTACTACTAGAAGACTTATATTCTGGGGAGTCTTAAAAGATTATAAAATAGCTAGTAACCTTATAACGTCTAGAAGAAATAAATACTAAAGAATTTAAAAAGTTTAAATGACATACACTAAAATTCCTAGTGCGTAATTAATAGCTCTTCCGCTAATAGTCGAAAAATATACTAATATAAAGGGTAGTTAATAATAAGGACGCTTAGTAAGAGATTATTAAAAGCCTTTATAATTAAAGCGGATATTATAGACAAGAAGGAACGTATTAGAGGATCTTAAATTAATATTAGTGGCTAGGGCTATAGGATTAGATATTGTAGTATGTTAAGTTATATCTATAATGCTAGGAGCAACAGCTAGGATAGGAAGAAGAAGTAATATACCCTATATAGGAGTCTACCTTATAGCAAAGAGTAGTAGTAGATATTATATTTATACCTCTAAGCCATTTTAGATTCTAGTACCTAGTTATTGCTTAAGAATATATATCTAGATAGGTAAAAGCTTAGGCCCTTTAAAATAAGGATGCGAAAAGTATAGCGAGGTTCCTTTATAAAGATGTTATCTGCTAATGGGGAGCATTTAGACAGCTCTCTATAGATAGTAGAGGAGAGAATGCTAACGTTACCGCTGCGCTCGTAGAGCTCTATAATATTAAGAGGGTTATAGCTTCTACTTACTACACTTAGGCGCAAGGCTTTATAGAGCGAGGCCATAAACCTATAATAGACGCTTTGGCGAAGATGGATAGCTTATAGCTAGATAATCTTTATACCGTTTTATGGGTAGATAGGATAACTATTAAGCGGCCTACAGGAATAACACCAGTAAGAGTTATATACGGATATAAGTATATCCTTTCTATTAAACTCTATATACCTACTTAGCAGACGCTGCCTTAGTAAACAGTCCGGACCACTATAGAGCTACTAGCACTTTGTATAAAGCAGTTTAACTAAAAAGACGTAGATATAAAAGAGGCTGTCGCGCGTATAAGACGACTAAGGGTAGTAAATAAGGAGTACTTTAATAACACCTACTGTATTTACTAGGACGGATTTAAGGTTAGAGATATAGTTATACTTTATGACACGCAGCTTAAGTAAGACTATTTTAGTAGTTGTAAGTTAGATCTAAAATAGCTAGGCCTATTCCGCGTATATAAGAGTTACCCTTATAAAGGATGGTACTTAATTAAGGATCTTAACGGCACGCTATTTTGTAATTAAACTCCAGGGAATAGATTAAAGAAGTTTTATTAATAATAGATGTCTAAGGTCCGCTAGGAAGACTAGCTTAACTAATTAGGCGGAACTATACTGTAGTGGGGTAAAATGGGCCACCGCTTTGGGCCTTGGCATTTTCCTGTATATATTGAGCCTTCGGCTTCCTTCCTTCTCCTCATCACGACCTACCGAGAATACATTCTTTCCTTTCTTCTTACTGACTGCTTTCCTACTGATTGATTACGACTGACGACCGACCGACCGACAGACAGACAGCATTGTGACTTCCTATCTGAGAGTGGTCGTACCCTCCCACAATACTATAAGAAATAACAGCAGAGCTAAAACCTAAGAAGGATGCTATATAAAATCTACTAGTATCGTAACGCCGTATAGTTTAAAAAGTGCGCGTTTTAGAAAGATTGTTTAATAGAACTAAGTATAAAATATTTAACTAGGGGATAGTTAGGTTCTAAGGTGGGGGAGGGGATATAGATAACAGCCGTATAATCCGTCCGTTTATTTACCGTATTTCCTAAAGCTCTTTCTATTACGCTTTCTTATTTGCCTTTTTAGTTAGGAATCTAATATATAGTGGTAGTGAGGTAAGGATAGAAGAATGTTTGCGTATAACCATCTAGTATTATTTACTGTAAAGATATCAGTTCCGCTTACCGCCTTCACTAAGCCAATAGCAATTTTCTATCCTGGGGATAGAAAATTATAATTAGTCTATTTAACGATTAGAGCCAGCAGAACTCTATACTACTACCTAGATTTAGTAGACTATTTAGATTAGGAAGCCCTATTTAGAACTTTACCTTTTTACCCTTAATAAACCTTAAATATAGCTGCGATTAGTTAAAGTTATAAATTAAATAGAATTAATAACAGTATATTTATTATATCTTTATCTAGTAGACCTCTGGTACTGTATAAAGGAGCTAAGTAATAGATTAGTAATATCCTTGCAGAAGTTAGAGGCTTTATAGTTAATTAGCGTTAGGTAGTACTCCTCTAAATCTATAATGAGATTCTGCTCTCTTAAGAAAACTACATAAATACTACTAGTATGGTAGTTAATTTTGTTAACTAGGATAACGGGCTATAAGCGTCTCTAGGGAGGGACGCGTTCTTATTAATCTTTAAGGATATCTCTAACGTTAGTAAGATGGCAAAATATTAAAGAAATTAGTGCAATAAAGCTAGAGAAACTATCCAAAAGTCCTAGAGACAAGGTATTCTTAACGGTCCACTTAAATACGTAGTCTCCTACTACTTCCTTTCTACCGCCTAAAAGCTTACCGTCTACCTACTTTATAAAGTGATGGTATAAGTTAATAAGGCCCTAATCAATAGGCTTGAATATCTAGGACGCGGTATTAAGAATATTACTTAACTATAGCCGACTAATTTCGCGCTCGCGCTAAAGATACTAGGAATGGCAGTATTAGACTAGGTAGTAAATAAGTATAGCTTAGGAAGATACTTAACTAGCTTCCTTGTTCTAAATAAGGACCTACTACTAAGAAGTAAAAGACTAACTACTGTGGGGCCAGAGGTTACTAATGTTGGAATTAGATAAGTAGGAGAGAGCTTAGCTCTTATACTATAAATATATTTATAATATGCTTCTAACGTAATAAATCCCTTAGCCTTTTAGCTATTAACACCTATTTAAGGAGGAGGCGTTAGTATTATGCTAAGTCCGTCCTAATAAGGATTACCTATATTAGTCGACTTACCTTTATTATCTATAAACGAGAGCATTCTCATAGCTAGAACGCCTGTTGGCTCGCCCTTGTAGCTGCTAGTATCTTTATTAAAAAGGAATCTAAGACAGAGTAGGCGAAAATAAAATCTTATCTGATAAGATCGATAAATTATCGTGATTTTTCCTTATTGATAATTATCGCTTTTATTTCGATAATTTCTTGGCATTCCCCCACTTAGACCGATACCAAAAAATTCTCTACTTCTTATAAATTATTATACGAACTATGGCTTCAGAAGCAGACTCCTCTCTTCTTACAAGTACTCTTAACTTAATTAACACTTCGAGCACAAAAGAGGCAGGTTAGAAAAGATCCCTAATCTATAAGTACTCTTGTGAACTGGACGAAAGCGAGCTAATATCTAACTCGAAGAAACGGAAATATATCTACTGTAAATACTGCACGTACGGTGCAATATCAACAACTAACCTTCAGAATTACTTAAAGTTAAAGCATGGAATTGTTGTTAAGATAATGCAAAGTTATACGAAAGTATTAGCAAGTTAGAAGTTAGAGGAACTCTATAAGCAAGCGGCAGCCGAAAATAAGACGAACGACTTTAATTCCTATATACTTAAGAAAGTCCTTAACAAGGAAGTTATTGACTAGGCTCTTATAAATTTAATTATTGTACAAAACCTTCTATTTTAGGCTATTAAGTGGCCAGAGTTCTATATTTTCTGCCAGGCTCTTAACCAAGCGTCGGACGGATATCTTACGACAACTTACTTAGAAGTCAGCCGGATAATTAATTAGTTATTCCAGTTATAAAAGAATGTCATACAAAAATAAGTTCAGTCAGCGTTAATAAATATTTATCTCTCTATCGATATCTAGACCTCTCCAAATAACTATCTTCTTTTAGCAATCTGCGCCTACTTTATTAATAGCTAGGGGAAGCGGATAAAAGCTCTTCTTGCTCTTTATACGGTAGCTACTTACAGCAAAGAAGAGCAATAGATTGCTCTCCTTCTAGTGCTATAGGAGTATAGGATTCTTTAAAAGCTTAGAGCTATTATTGCCGATAACTCTACAATAAATAACACCCTCTGTCGTACGATAAGTAAATACCTCTAGGAGAAAGAGAATATTAAGTGGAATTCTACCTATCAACGAATCTGGTGCTAGGGTTATATTATCAATCTAGCCGTATAGGCCTTTCTCTTTAAGGGTATTCTTAATATTAAGGATATTAAGTTATATGAAAGGGATAAAGCAGAAGAAAGGGAGATAAGCTAGGGAGATAAGAAGAAGGAAGAGGTATTTTGAGTAATAGGCTCACTTGGAAAGCTTCATAATATTATTATATACTCCCGCGCCTCAGCTAGTTATACAAAGGACTTTAAAGCTTACGTAGGACGAAGGATCCCGCTTAATAATTATACGAGATGGAATAGCTAGTTTTAGATACTAAAGATTGCACTTAAGAAGGAGTTAGAAATTAATAAGTATATAAAGGCTAACTTTAATAAGCTTAAAGAGGACTATCTTTCTCTATAAGAGTGGGAAAGGCTTTATACAATAAAGGATTTCCTTTAACCGTTTTACCGCGCAACCCTAGAAATATAAGGAGACGAAGTAACACTAAATTATGTACTCTTTACTATAGATATCCTTATTAAGCATATAGAGATAGCTCTTATATATCTACTTTTCCTTTTTTTTTTTAAATCTAACTAATACCGTATAATAGGACGAGAACCAGTTAAATAAAGATTTCATAAGCCAAATTTAATATGCTTGGGCTAAGTTTAATAAATACTACCAAAGAACAAACAACTCGCCTCTTTACGCTACTGCACTTAATCTTTATCCTACTCGTTATATAACATATATTAAGACATAGTGGAAGAAGGAGTAGTAAAGGACTATGCTTCTAAAGGTTAAAAAGCTTTGGGAGACGTACCGAGACTTAGAGAAAACCCTCTCCTCTTTTACTATTCTATTGTACGAGAAGAAATCTCCAAAAGAGCTAATAGATCTTAATATATTTAATTGAATTACAAGGGAGTTTAATAAGAAAACTATTCGACTAAAGAGCCAGGATAAGTACGATAATTACTGTAATAAGGTACCATACGATATTAAAATTACTCCGCTTTAGTAGTGGTCTCAAAAGCAACATCGGAAGCGCTAGCTACGGCTTTCAGCTTTCGCAATGGAGATTCTCTTAATTCCAGCTATAAGTAACGAACCGGAAAGAGTTTTTTTAGGAGGGCGTCGTATGGTATTATGGGATAGAATGCAGCTTGGATTACAGAATATTAAGAAGACGGAGTGTATAAAGAGCTAGCACCGGAGTAGGATTTTAAGAGAGGAACGCGGCTAAATTTATTCCTTTTTTATATATTAGGGGTATAGGTTCTAAATTTTCCTAAGTTACATAATATTTATCAAAATCGGGACAATAATTATATAATGATACGATAAGATAACAATAATTTTATCAAAGCTTATCGCTTAATTTTCGCCTACACTAATCCAAGAAGAGGGCTAATAATTACTTACCCGGAAGTAGGAGGGCTAGGAGTAAAATTAATATTTAATAAGAACATTATTAAGCTAGGAGATAATAAGGAGTATATTAAGGAGGCCGTAGATACTATAGCGATACTCCGCGTAAAATAAGGGTGTGACTATAAGGATAATATGCCCGCCTATTTTAAGGCGTCCCTAAACCAAACTACTAAAATTAAACTAACTAAGGTTATAAAGCTCTTACGTAGTTAGTATAGGGTAGCTAGTTTTAATCTAGAGATATATAAGGTCTGCTAGATGCATATATAAGCTATAGGAGGACGTATAGGTTTAGCGATAAAGGGTTTAAACTATGCCGTACTATATTACAGACTCCGTTTAATATATTACGCTTATAACCACCTTAGCACTATAAAGACCGATCCTACTATATACTCTTAGTTTAGAAAGGCTTATAGACCTCCAGTTCCATCTAATTCCTTAAGACTGTATAAGTTTATTTATAACTTAGCGCTAAGGTTCTTATACGACAGAGAGGCTTTACTTAATTAAATAATGTTACTAGAAGACTAAGAAGTGTAGTAGCGAGAAGGATCTATAATTTTGAATATATTTAGATAGTAGTGGGATTCTAGTATCTTGGCGATAATTAATAAGAAAATGCGTATATACTGCCACTATTAGCGTCTAATTAATGGGCGGCTAAATTACGGCTAGTTAAGAACAATAGTCTATAGTCTCTGCCAACAGCTAATAAGGTAAGACCCTTAGTATTATTATCTTTATTGCGCCCTCAGACCTAACAGCTAGTAGCGACTTATTTCCTACCCTTATTATGCGAAATTCGCAGTTAAAGGAGACTCTACAGCTTTCCGCCACATTAACGTTAATATTCCCTTACTCCTTAAAAGTAGATACGGTGCCGATATAATCTAAGGGAGCGTTTTTCTAGATAATAAGACTAAGGATAATTACATAATTATCCTACCTAGTATGCATTACCACCTAGAATTATAATGGGAGGATCTTAAGGCATAAGGATTAACTAAGGGCGACGGATTTGTTTATAAGATCTCTAACTAAGACTAGACTACTAAAGACGTAGAAAAGTATGCGACCGACTAGGTAGCTTAGCTATATAAGAAAGAAGATATGCGTATAACTATACCTTACCTTCCTTATAGAGCGAAAGGACCTTTAACTAGAACCCAGCAAATAACACTACCATAGTTTATTAGTATTTAGGACGATTATAATAACCTTAAAGTTACTAAAGGAGGTACTTAGGCAGAGTTAGCAGATGCGTACTAAGACTTAAGAGCGCCACCCTATACGCCGTCTGGACATACTAATCTCTACGGCGCAATTCTATATCGCTTCCCTGTAGTAGTTAAGCTTATAGCTGCCAGCGCTCTATTTAACGCCCTTCTTAGTAAACGACGATGGGATTCTCTAGTAGTAGTTTAAGATTGTAACCTTCTTTTTAATGGCAACGGGAACAAAGTTGGGAAATGGATGCATTCCTACCGTCTTAGGGCCGTTAAGAATTACAAAGATGCGTTTAAGCTAATGCGTGCAACTGAGATGGAACGCTTTAATAGCCGCTCTTACTTCTACTGTATTAATAATAGAATTGATCCTTTAGCTATTACAGTAGATCTAAGTAGAGTGCCCCCGGTTGTTACTAAAGGATAAAGTTATACGGAGCTGCCTAAAGAATTGTGGGATAGAACTAAGTAAATAGAAGGGCGCGAAAGAGCTATATTATCTAAGAGCCGCCAGTCTAAAGTCTCTCTTGCTGCTTAGCTAAGTAGACGAGAATGGTCTTATTTAACCAGAACGGAGTCTCCTCGTTTACTATCTTGGGTTTATAGTAAGGGCAAGGAACGCATGCGATTACCTACCGCGCCTTTATTTTGAAGATAAGGAGTTTTAAAGTTTTAGAAGTTATTAGGGGATAACGACTTAGGTAGGGGAGGTATATAGTGGTGTAATTTGGCCCCTAGATTTAATATCTAGATTAGGTATAGCTTTAGGAGAGCCTAGGCCTTATATGAGTTATATAGATTAGTCTGGAGCCCTTAGAGTCTTTAATAACTCGGACAGGCACAACGGACACATAATATACTCTTTTCTTTCTTTCTTACTACCTGTTTTACTAACTAATTATAACCGACTAACTAATTAACTAACCGACTGACAGACAGACAGACAGCACTGTGACTTTCCTATCTTAGAGAGGTCGTACCCTCCCACACTATAAGCTCCACCTAGGAGTTTAAGTTAGTTACTATTTTACTATTAGAGGTATTTAAGGGTTCTATAGCTACTTTACCAGCTACTATATTTCTTAGCATAGTGGTATAGTTATTAGGGTAACTTTTAATAGGATTCTATAGGGGTTCTAGTCTATATATATTCTATAAATCTTTATTATTCTTTTCTATTTTTCTAGTTCTATTCTATTCTTTAAGTTCTAGTAATAGTCTTTAGGTCTACTTCTATGTTCTATTCTTATTTATAGTCTATAGATATTTTTAAGTTCCTTTTTAGGAAGAAAAGTAGATAAGCTTTAAATAATATTAGTGACTTAGTTAATTAAGGCATAAGCACGGCAAAAGGGTCGCGTAAGTCTATATAATTAGATTGTCTATAAACAAGGATCTAAAGCTAGAGAAAGGAAAAGGGAAGAAGGGTAGCGCCGCTTAAGGTTTTATACGATTATCTAGTTACGTAACTACGACTATCTAAAACAGTAAGAAACTGTCTGCGATTGTCCGCTACAATCTACTACTACAATCTACCGTTTTCTACTAGCGCCGTAACAGAGGGTTCTAGTTTCGGATATATTAGTATATTCCTCTAAAATTTCTAGCTTAAGGGAAGATTTTAGAGTTACCTCTAGCGCTTAATCTTTTAGTTAGCCTAAGTAGAGCTAAAGGGACTCTAGTTACTTTTTAGTAGCGTTATAACCATTATAAAGGGTGTTTATATTTTCTTTAGTAGTAACTATAAGTATATAAAAGTCTTTAAGCTTCTAGAGCATCTAAGTATTAGGGCTTATTTAGCTATTTTACCTAGAGGTTTATATTGTTATAATCTCTTACTATTAAAGGGACCTTTTTATCTTAGCGCGATAGCTTTCTATAAGGTGCCCATAGAGTTTCCGTTTAGGTTATTATAAGACTTTAAGAGAGAATGGTAGTTATAAATAAAAGATATAAATTAATAATCTAGTCTTTAAAGCTAACTACCCTTTTAAAAAGGAGTAGGAAGGATTTAAATATAAGAGGACTTTATAGATAAGGAGCTATAAGGTATAATTATAGGAATAAAATAAATTAGTAAAAGAGACAAATCCTTAAGAAGGTAAGGCCTCTAGAATTGTAAAGACTATATATTATAGGTACGTGCCTTTAGTATATAACCGGCGACTATTTAAGGGGCGTTTAGGGGTTGTTATAAGGGCAGCTTAAGGTGTCCGCAATAATATCCCTTATAGGTATAGCGGCGTTAGCTGCTAATTAGCTTAAGAGTTTATAAAACTTAGCAGCAGTTAGCTTCATAAGGTAAATTCCTTACTAAGGGTTTAGAGTTAACTAATATAATACTAATATAGATGCAAATAATTCAAATTTATATAATATTCTAACTTAATTAGAAAGTATCTAAACTTAACTAGTAGAGAGTGTCTATATATTAATTAGGAGGTATTTACCTACCGCTGTTTAAGTTTAATTATAACTTTCCTATAGTAACTAAATAACCTTAAATCTTATTAGACTAGCTCTAAATTAAAGTAATTACAGAACTTACTATATTACTATACCGTAAGGATTATAACATAGATTACTTAGATATAGCTTTACTATAATATAATAGCTTTACGCTAATTAATTAATCTATAGCTTTAAAATCTAGACCTATAACACTAAAAATAAGCTCTAAGCCACTAATTTTATACTAGTAGAATGAAACTTAGTAAGGGATTTGGGCAGTAAACTTACTGCTAAGAGTTACTCCCCGGATCCTGGCCGTTTCTTTTCCACCTTCTCTATTAGGCATAGTAAGCGTGCCTCCTACTTCTTTACTTACTGCGTATACTGCTCCTCTGTCTGGTACTTCTTACATAGCCTTACCTTGCGGATATTCTTAGGTACTAGATTAAGGCTATACTCGTCCTTTTTGTCTTTGTAGAACTATAATAAGCCCTTATAGTCCTAGCCAATTAGTGCTATTATTAATATTTAATACTTATCGATAAGAATTTGTTATTTTTTAATAACATTATAATATAGATTTTTAAACGCTTTTTAATTTATATTTAATTCAATAATATGCTATTATAGTGTTGTTGAAAAATACTGAATCCTTATCAATAAGTATTGAATATTAATGAAAGCACCGGCCCAGCCAACCATACATTAGGAAATTTTTTTTTAGGGTCGTTGTTGCGGTTTGCGGCAGATATATATAGTTGATAGCAATTTACATAAAACGCACGTTTTATAATAAGTTTGCAGCACCCTAATAGTAATTTACGCGTTTTATAATAAATTTACAGCACCTAATAGCAAATTGCGGCAAAACGCTACCCCATAAATAAATAGTGCGTAAACTATACAAATTGTACAAATTATAAAAACTGTACGAATTGTACGAATTGTACGAATTATATAAATTGTAACTATATAAATTATAATTATATTATATAATAACCAAATTATCATATATTTCCATAGATTTCTATAATATACTTTTAAATATATTTATATTATAACTATATAAAATGTAGAGCTATCTACTTTAGGCATTAAGGGGGAAGCCTCTCGCGGAGGCTCTAAATCATCTACCTACCTACCTACCTACCTGCCTGCCTACCTACCTACCTACTTACCTGCCTACCTGCCTGCCTGCCTACCTACCTACCTACCTACCTACCTGCCTGCCTGCCTACCTACCTACCTACTTACCTACCTACCTACCTACCTACCTACCTACCTACCTGCCTACCTGCCTGCCTACTTACCTACCTGTCTATCTATACCTACCCGTCTATACCTACCTATCTGTGCCTACCTATCTATGCCTACCTATCTATGTCACCTTAATTCGATCAATCAATCGAATCGTTTATCGTATTCGCTGGCTAGTTGTTTAAACGGTTGTTGTGTGGCTCTGGCGATGGTCGTGTGGCGATAACGACGGTCATCTAGCTCTAACGGTCGTCTAGCTCTGGCGACGGTCATCTAGCTCCAGCGACGGCCGTCTAGCTCTAACGACGGTCGTCTAGCTCTAACAACAATCATCTAGCTCTGGCGACGGTTATCTAGCTCTAGCGACAGTCGTCTAGCTCTAACAACAGTTATCTAGCTCTAACGGTTGTCTAGCTCTAGCAATAGTCATCTAGCTCCGGCGACGGTCGTCTAGCTCTAACGACGGTCGTCTGGCTCTAACGGTCGTCTAGCTCTAGCGACGGTTATCTAGCTCCGGCGACGGCCGTCTAGCTCTAACAACGGTCGTCTAGCTCTGGCGACGGTTATCTAGCTCCGGCGACAGTCGTCTAGCTCTAACAACGGTTGTCTGGCTCTAACAACGGTTGTCTGGCTCTAATAGTCGTCTAGCTCTGGCGACGGTTATCTAGCTCTAGCGACGGTTGTCTAGCTCTAACAACAGTCGTCTAGCTCTAACAGTCGTCTAGCTCTAGCGACGGTTATCTAGCTCCAGTAATGGTCGTCTAGCTCTAACGGTTGTCTAGCTCTAGCGACGGTTATTTAGCTCCGGCGACGGTCGTCTAGCTCTAATAACGGTTGTCTAGCTCCGGTGACGGCTGTTTAGCTCTAATGACGGTCGTCTAGCTCTGGCGACGGTTATCTAGCTCCAGCGACGGTTGTCTAGCTCCGGCGACGGTCATCTAGCTCTAACGGTTGTCTAGCTCTAGCGACGGTTATCTAGCTCCGGCGACGGTTGTCTAGCTCTAACAACGGTCGTCTAGCTCTAATAACGGTCGTCCAGCTCTGGCGACGGTTATCTGGCTCCGGCGACAGTCGTCTGGCTCTAACAACGGTCGTCTAGCTCTGACGGTCGTCTAGCTCTGGCGACGGTCGTCTAGCTCCGGCAACAGTTGTCTACTAGCTGTCATTCTGGTGTCTTCCTAGGTAGGGAGGATATAAGAAAGGGTAAAAAATAAGGTGGCTACCTAGGTGAATATAAGGGGTATACTTGGCAGAGGCACGTGTTAAGGCTATTGGGAATATAGCGGGGACCTGATAGTAGTGTGTCGCGCGCACACACAAAGGCTTTGTGTAGAGCTTTGTGTAGAGCCTCCGTACGTAGAGCTTCGCGCAGAGCCTTGTGTAGAGCTTCGTGTAGAGCTTCGTGCAGAGCCTTGTGCAGAGCCTCGTACAGAGCCTCTATATGCAGAGCTTTGTGTAGAGCCTCGTGTAGAGCCTCGTGCAAAGCTTCGTGTAGAGCTTCGTGTAGAGCTTCGTGTAGAGCTTCGTGTAGAGCTTCGTGCAGAGCTTCTATACGTAGAGCTTTGTATAGAGCCTCGTGTAGAGCCTCGTGTAAAGCTTCGTGCAAAGCTTCGTGTAAAGCTTCGTGCAGAGCTTCGTGTAGAGCTTCGTGCAGAGCTTCGTGTAGAGCTTCGTATAGAGCTTCGTGCAGAGCTTCGTGCAGAGCTTCGTGTAGAGCATCGTGCAGAGCTTCATGTAGAGCCTTATGCAGAGCCTTAGTACGCAGAGCTTCGTGTAGAGCCCGTAGAGCCTTATGTAAAGCTTTATGTAGAGCTTCGTACAGAGCCTTGTGTAGAGCTTTGTGTAGAGCTTCGTGCAGAGCCTCGTGCAGAGCCTCTATATGCAGAGATTTATGTAGAGCCTCGTGTAGAGCCTCGTG
>Ga0307515_10015920_pt1 | contig 13809 bp, 7 predicted proteins | sample 17_EM_MG_FD_194513 | JGI IMG/M metagenome (GOLD analysis project Ga0307515, IMG submission 194513) | Populus trichocarpa ectomycorrhiza microbial communities from riparian zone in the Pacific Northwest, United States - 17_EM | ecosystem: Host-associated > Plants > Roots > Unclassified | place... | reverse complement strand
AAACACAAAATAGAAAAAGAATAAAAGCCCAGAACAAGATAATGTTTGTTTTTATAGCCCAACCTAATTATTATTATTTTTTAAAAAGTATCAAATTAATATTTTTTTTAAAATATTTTTAATTGGTTTTGATGTATTAATATGAAAAATTAAAAAAAAGTATTTTAATTAAAAAAGTATTTTTATAAAAATATACTGCATATTTTTATATTTCTAACCATATGCTGTGCTCGTTGCTTTAGGGATTCTACAAAAAAGATTAATACCTATCAATGGAATCAAGGGAAGCTTCTTTGCTTTGCAAAGCATTCCCAGATTGTCCAGCTGCTTCCGGCAGAAACTTCCTATCTAGCTACAGCCAGAGCGCTAATTCATTCAACTGCTAAGAAGCATATAATAAAAATGTTCCCGAACTCCTCTCTCGCTGGTCGAGCTGCTACGTTTCTTGTCAGTCCCTATTCTTTCTGGCTCAGGAACTTCTATTTTGAATCTGAGTTTCTTCATGTAAGCTATTCCATGCGATATCTTTAACAAAGACATAAGGATTTGATAATTGATAGAGCTGTTGAAATTTTTTTTCCTCGTAGGATGCGATATCTTCACTCATCTCCCTCTGGTCGAGTTGCTACGCTACTTAGCAATCAGTATCCACCTGACTCCATTCATTCTAGCTCAGCAACTTCTATTTTGAATTGAATTTTTTTCTTTTCCCATTCCATGCAAGCTATTCCATGTGATGTCTTTAACAAAGGTACAGGGATTTGATAATCGATAGAGCTAATGAATCTTTTCTTCCCTTGTAGGAAAAAGAAAGAAAGAAAAAAGAATTTCTATTTTTTTTTTTAATTCAATTATGGAATTCTAACCATTGAAATAATACATCTTATCCAAAGTTCATGAAACGATGTTGATTCGTTCCAAAAATGTTCCATATTCACGAATTGGCACCCCCATAGAAATGATGCAAAAGCACACATGAAGTCAATATTAGTTGGATCTGGTATGCCAACAACTCTAGGTCAATTGAACACAAACACATTCAGGAACTTTTGGGCACACAACCGCTAAAGTGAAGGTTTCAAGTCTCCAAGCCGGCAAGGAGAGAACCGATTGGGTTGGTGTTCAGTCTACAAGGTGAGATTGAATATCAGGGGGGACGTTAACTAGGAATAACTTCATCCCTGAACAAAAACAGAATTGAGAAGGCGACACTCCCTCCCGCATCTCTAGTTAAGGAACATATAATTTTATGTGCAGTGAGAGTAATATATTCATACTTTGGAAAGAAATAACAGACCCGATTGAATTTCACACACAGTCGTTATGGTAACTACACAGTAAACCTCAGCTTCTTCAGCTTTCAAGCACAGCACAGGAAAAAAGCCCTGATGATACGCATCCTCCATGAGACCAATTAAGCATCAATGTCCTATCACAAACGACTCGAAGAATATCTGGGAAAAAAAAACCTAAGCTTTATAATATCAAAGAAAGCAGCATGCTATCAAAGTCTCCCTGGCTACACTGAAAAATGGGACAGGAAGTTGGGTTAAACATAATGAGTGAAATAGTGCAAAGCATTTTCATGTATTACTGACATTATATCATACAACATCCTTGTACAAACCAGTATGAAAGCACAACGTACTTCACACTTGACAATACTACTGAGGGAACATCTCATACCAAAACTATACATTCGAATAGCAAGCTTCACCATAACCATCTATCTTACAAACTGTTCCCCATTGCTCCCTGGGAATGGGTCAGCAACAGTATCAGACACTCTCAAGTTACAAAGCAAAGCATCACGCCCACTTAAAACTATTTTGAAAAAGCCATCTACTACCTTAGTAAGAAAATCTAGCCCTTGGGAAAGTTTTTCTGCTCTCCTCCCCAAATCTGAAAAAGAATTACTGAATGCTTCAGCTTCAATAGGCCTCGTACCATCTTGGATCATGGGATATAAATTCTTCACAGCAGTATCAACTTCATCTAATTCTTTCAAGGCAGTAAATTTCCTTTGAGAAAATATATCTCTAATTCCTCCATTTACATTAGTTTGCAAATCAGAAAAAGCTTGCACCCACATTGTTGTGTTGGCAACATCCAAATCTAACAGATTCTTTGAATTACCTGAAAACACAGTAGCTAAGACACTACATACAAACACTGTATGTATCTTAACTCCATACATAGCTTGCATCAACACCTTTCCTTTGGCTGAGTTCTTAACCTTTGGCAGACTCAGTGAATCCACAAGACCATCCAGGATGGATTTACAGTTTTCCAGTCTAGGGTTCTTTGAGCCAATGTGCTGTCTCCAGCTATCTATAGAAGAACGTGCCCGCACAAGCTTCTCTGAAGTGTTGGACTCCAAATTATGCAGGGCACATTGAAGCATGAGATGACCTTGGTTCAGGTGCAAGAGCTCAGAACTAAAAGCAACACAAATATCAAGCAATTTCACACTGATGTCCAAGTACACATCTATCCACTTCTCATCCCAGTCAGTCACAGGGAGATCAAGTTCGGTGGTGAGGGTTTTTATGTCAGTATGAGTCTCACAGAGTGACTCCATTGCCAATTTCATCCATGCCAAGCTAAGAACATCATACTTGTCTTTAGGATTAAGTTTCCGCAACCTTGCTGCCAAAGCATCCTCAAAAGCATTTAATAGAGAAAGAAGTCTTGGGGACAGTTGAGAACCCTTTGAAGATAGCATCCTGAAAGGATTTCCGAATGGGAAGAAAGGGCGGTGTGGCTCTTGTGGTCGACTCATTTCAACAATTTACTTCAAGAAGTTTGGAAAAATCAAAAATCAAAATCATTATTCTTATTGCACACAACAACAAAAGAAAATTAAACATCACCAGAATAACAAACTGAAAACACAAAAATCAGCCAAAACCACGCCAAACACAAGACATAGATCAATAGAAAGCAATTAGAAACCACACTCAACAAGACAAATGGCAAAACTCATCATCACAGGAGCTTCTTAAAAAAATGAAACAACTCAACAAGAGAGCAGGAGGCTGAACCAAATATCTAACAACGGTCTTTCTTTTTACCTCCGGGTCCTTCCTCAGAGAAAATGATGTAAAACTCTAACCAGAGACCCATAAAAAAAAATTCAATGCCCATTGACCTAAAAAACCTACATGGCATACAGATCTTAAAAAAAAATGGCTAGATAAAATAAAAACTACACAAAAAAAAGTTATGCATATCCTTATTGGCCACTCTTCATCTTTTCAAAATCAGTAACATCACATCGACAAAAAAAAGGCGCTAAATAAGTGCTTATTCTCTCTTTATCTCATTCAAAAAATAGTTTCAGGTTTAAATCAATTAAATTAAAGGAAAAAAAAAGAAAAAAAAGAAAGTAAATGTCAGCCAGGAATTTTCTTACCAGATAGCATCTAAAGCTTCGATCTATGGGTCTCCCATTTCAATTCATGCCTTCTATTCCTAAAATTAGAACACGACAAGACAAGCAGATTATTTTGTACCATCAAGGAGTACAAAATTAATAACTTGACCTTAGCAGTAGATCCTTAGATCAAAGTAACCATCAAGCCAAACTGAGACTCAAAAATCCCTATAAAAACTGAAACCCTAACCCTAATCGTTTTTAACAAAAAAAAAAGTACTGGTATAAGATCTAGAAAAGAGAAACCAAAACAGAGAAGACTGATTGCATGAAATAAAATAGTGAAAGGAGAAATTGTACCTGAAGGGGTTCTAGCAAAAGATGGGAAATTTCAGAGAAAAAGCTTCCAAGGGCGCTGCTTCGTCGAAAGTTTCCGGTTTAATCAATGGCAGGTAGATGAGGTCTTTGTTTTGCAGCTGAAGATGGGCAAAAGTGAGGAGATCAGATGTTGTACGTGGAAGGAAGTGAGTGGAGAAATGTGGTAACGGATAGATATATTCTTTGATTTTTTATTCTTTCGTTGAATTTTATTTTGTGAGGAAATGAACGGTCAGAGAAAAAGCAAGGAAAGTCAAGCTTGATTTTATTTAATGCATTTGATCCAACGGACAGAATCCTTCCTTCTTAGCACACGGAATTGCCCTATCCGGACCTCATTTGCCGACCAAAATATTATATTATATTTGGAGTTGTCTTTTTCTTATTTTATTTTAATATGGGACAAAGGATGCAAGAAAAATATTTATTTGTGGTCCCCAGTGGAAAAGGCTCGGCCCAGGTTCAAATGGCTAATGGCTAAGTTGTAGGAGTCGGCTAAAAAATACGGGTGCGATGCTCCTCTCCTCTCTTTACAGACCAGGCCTCCTTTACTTTTGACTCTTGAGAAAACTACTAGATTTGTGGCCTGTGGTTAACCGCAGGCCGGAAAAAAAAATCAATGTAAGAAAAAAAAAATACTAAAAACTAATAATTAAGATTTTGAGGTATTGGTTTAATAGGCAATTTAAATAATATAAATAAAAGGAATACAATGACAATAAAAAAAATTAACAATAGAAAATTTGTAAAATATCCTGACTTGAGCATATCCAAATTACTAAATAATTCAAAGCTAACTAAAAAAAATAATTTTTTTTAAAAAAAACCAGTTAAAAATGACCAATTACGTTGCAATTTTTGACAACACAAGGCACGAACTCAATTTTAAGATGGAAGATAATCACAGGCATACCTGCAAGCACCCTCAACACAGATTCAAACAATGATGATGGTTTTTTTTTATAAAAGAAAATCAGTTTTTTTTAGTTAACAAGGTAAATTAAAAATATTGATGAAATCATATAGTTTTAAAAAAATTAAAAAAATAAAACAAATTTATAAATTTTATGATATCGAGATTATGAAATGCAACAACTTTAAATATTATGATTGTAAATTGTGATAAATCTTGTAATTTTATATAACTTATTGGGTCAGGCAAAAAAGTTGAAAAAATTACAACTTAATTTCAAGATTTGTCACAATTTACAATCACGATAAATTTTACGTAACTTATTTGCCACAACTTAATTTCTTGAGATTTTCATGGTTGTTTCGTGCCCAATGACAGAAGCGCTTTTCTTAAAACAATACACGGCTCATTGCATTTAAAAGAAGAAGAAGCTGGCTCAAAATTAGTAAGCATGTCATATCAGACTCAAAACTCATGAATCAACAGGTTCTGTGATCATTAGCTCATGCAAACATGATATATAACTAAAATTCCACTGTTTCCTGTTGCTTTTCTCCTGTCCCTTTCCTTCTATTCCCCTCTTCTCTGACCTGAGAAATGTGTTCTGACATGAGAAGGTGTGCTTGAACTATTAAGTGTTAAGCTCCAACAAAACTCATATAAGGTAATATTACAACTGCTGACTGACTATTCCAGCATTCTGTCAGTTGCAATGAAATGAATTAAATCCTCAGGTAGCCATCCACAGATTGCCCTTGTTAGTCAGCCTTCTTATCTGCTTCATCAATTGCTGCCAGTCTTTCAACAAGAGGAGGATGGGAATAGTGATATGCTGAGTACCAAGGATCTGTATTCATAGATGACAAATTTTCTTCCTGAAAAGAATTGACACATTGTTCAGTCTCTGTACATTTCCACCAATTCATTCTATCTATCTATCTATCTGCTAATAATCCCATTAAAAGCCAGGCATTAATAAGGCCTCATCTCTTGCTAAAAGCTTACACTATCATTATGGCTGATATGTGGAAAAACATGTCATTCTAATCATGCAGGCACACAATGAACTAATGAAATATTAACAACCAGGATAAAAGAGGACCCACAGTAACAAGAGCGGATTAAATCCAAATTCTGTATTAGAAAATAACATATTATCAACCAGAACTAAAACTTTCAGTGTTGCTGGCAGACCAACAGTCATCCAAAATGTGCTCTGTATAGTGGAAAAAACGGATTTGAAGAATACTCTGGCAATGTAGTACTTAGATCCCATAAACATCTGAATGCAAGAAATATACAGGACTCCATGTCCACCACGGTTAGTCTGTTATAAGGGTACAGGAAAAAAGTAAAGTTCAATAGTTAACCTGTAGTTTCACAAGACCAGCCCGAAGAGCAGAGCCATAACCAAGCTTTTTTGCAAAAGCATCAGCCTACATTAAACAATTACATTAAGTGAGATCAAGACTTTGAGATACACACAAATGGAGGAGGGGGAGAGAGTACCTGAAATTCAAAAGCTCGACTCACTAGATTAAGACCAAAGCTTACAAGGTGTTGGAGAGGTATTACTGTATGCTGCAAATACGAAGCAAGCGACATAAACCCAACAGATTGTGACAAAAGCCAAAAATTTATATGGCATCCAACTGCACCTCGCCCAGGAAAAAAAAAACACATGCATTTCCATTCCGCCATACAGTAATTGTTTTCATATCAGCAATACCTGAAATATGATAAGTCCAATGAGCACTGGCTGTGTATCAAACCCAAAACTTCGAAAGAGATCAGTTGAGTTCCTCACAAGAGTGTATCCTCCAAATTGTAAAAAAGTAAGAATCTGCAGAACATAAGAGTATACAACAACAAAAATAAATCATACACCAGTTAAAAAAGCTTGCAGATAAAGTCAAAGGACATCTAAAGGAGCATGGTTGGAAAATCCTCACACAAAACACCAAACTCCAATACCAAATACAAATTGAGATTCAGCAATATGTTTTAGAATTTTAGCATGTCTTAAATTTCTCATGTGCTTCAATCCAAGATTTGTTAGCACTATTTTCTCATCAGGCTTATGAACAAATCCTCTGTGGTTTGAATCTCAAATCAAAGGATTTAGAGTCTCAAAAGTGCAAGAGCATCCATCTCCAATTTTTCACCGAGCCTTTTCTCAATGATAGCTCTCAGACAAATGCCTTTCGGATGGTATATATGGTATTCAATGAGAATTTTGTGCACATATAGGAGCAAATTAAAAATCAATAAGCAAGAAAACAATTACTGCATAACTGCACAGCAATAAATGAGTACATTGTATGATTGAGTTTCCAGTGCCCCAGTTCATGGGCAATAACAGCTACAATTTCCTCATCATTTTTGCACTGCAAAGAATCAGAGAATCATATAGGTGTAAAGATACTTTCACGGCATAAGGAAAACCAAAGCCACATTTCAACCATAAATTCTAGATGAGGGCACAAACTAAATGGTTCAAGCACAAAGTTGCCCAGACTTCCAGGAAGAGTAGGAGATTAAGAAACTGGTATATAGATTGCAAAATTAACCTAGTCCTTACATAAATCACAAAGAACATACTTCTTGTGATGAATGATATGTCCACCAAACAGGTCCTCCCTGGATGGAAAGCTACTGTGTACTTGTTCAACTACACAATAATCTGTTTTTCTAGGACTACATGGATGTTGGTATTAATTTTTTTTAAACAGGAAAAGAGCCACACCCACACACCTCAGAACTACAGAAAAGTAAAATCCAAGACAAGCACCATGATTTTATCTATTTGAATTTGCCAGGGAGATGTATAAGATCTGAAAAGGCTCTAAATTGAGGCAGGACCACCAAAAATGACCACAGTCAGCAGACCACACCCATTAGGTTCATAATCTGGCCAATTACAAGAAATTTCCAGTATTTCACTTCCCAGAAATAGAAAAATCCAACCTTTCATTCTTAGGTTTTGAGTTGATAATGTTGGAAGAAAAGTATCAGATAAGAGTTAAAAAAATTAGTTTAAGATTTGATCAAATCCAGACCTCAAGATCAGGAATTTAGAACTTCCAAAGATTGGTTTCAGTGGAGAAGGCTCGTTAAGAGATTAGATGAAACTGAGATCATGAAAGAAACGTAGCAAATGAGGAAGATGGGAAACCTGAAACCAGACTAAAATTCACCAGATCACTCACTATATAAGCTCATAGGCAAAACATGCGAGGAAAGAATGTATGGCATGCAATTTAGCATTGCATCCCAACACATGCAAGAAACTAAGGCTGAATATTTTTGTTCCCTTCCACCAAAAATAAAATGTTACAGGGCCATACATAGCCTATCTGGGAGGATATTTCCTAGAAAAATTATTCATAATTAAGAAACTAAAGGGGGTTCTTTTGAGGAGACACACATGAGGAAGTCATCTAAGGAGGCAGCTTCCAAGTTGCTAAGCAGTAAAACACGAACAGATATGATATCCTTTTAGGGACCATTTGTCCAATCACCAAGAGGCTACTGATTCAGCAGCTTGACCAGAAACCACCAACTGGCATCTTAATGTTCAAACTTCTAGTATGTTGGACAAAGTTACATCAGAACCCTTATCCCTAAAACACAACGCTGTTTCTTCATGCTGTCATGTGAACCCGGCAATTACATTGACCAAATATCCATTCATTTTCATCATCCTGTATGTTTTTTAACTTCCAAGAAGGCAACCAACAACATGATTGAATTTAACAATTGTACTTGGTGCATAATACAATTAGGATAGTGTTAGCATTTCTAATAAAATGCTATTGTGATAATGAAACACCAGAGATGCCTATATTTCACAGATCTTGCTTCGAACTAAAGAAAGTTAACAAAATAAAATGGACATAGGAAAAATATATAAAGTCTTCATGAGAATGAACTCAAGTGCGATAAAAGGTTAATATAGACAGAATCCAGAAAGAAAGGTCTCCTCACCTGCTGAATCAATGTGTCGTAAAGGACAATACGCTTGTTCTTAAAGAATCCATACATATAGGCCTGCACATTGTTGATAGAATATGAATTTGATCCACAGCAGACTAGGAAAGCACATTGCCAAACACAATCTTATTATGACAGTACAGATGACTTGACAATAAAGAAAGCACCTGCAACCATGTATGATATCAACACTACAAGAAACAAGAGTCGACTACATACCATGCATCTATCTAATGCATTTTCTCTTCAACCTACAAAAACAATTACTCTTTAAGGTGGACAGGCAAACGCATGTTAACCCCCCCCCCCCCAACACACACACACACACACACAAACAAAAAAGACAGCAGATAGCCATGAACTTTCAATGCAAGCTCCCCTGCAATTCTGCTCTGAGTGTATACCAATACCATTAGATTACATTCACCTTAAAGAAAGGTGAATACTTTGGCCAAGAAAAATCGATCATTCTTTTCATTAGAAAAACATAAATAGGGAGGAGAAGCATTAGTTTACTTCAAGTTGGAGAAACAGCAGGGATAAGAGCAAAAACAAAGCATTGTATACCGGAAGAAAAGGTTGCAGGTAATGCTAAGAAACCCCAACAAATATACTAAAGTAAGAATCTCACATTGCTATGGCTTGACCTTGTGGATCCATCTACAACAAACAACTTCTTTAAAGGAAACTTGAGAGAGAAAGCAAGTTTCTCGATTTTCTCCCTGAGCTCTCCTTCTGGAAGCTATTTGTCATAGCATGAGCAGGGGTAAGAACAGATTACTAATCAAGCAAGACATAGGCCTGAAAGATTTTCACAGGGTAAGAAATTTCAAATACTCACAGGGGTAAACTTGTTGAAAAGTGGGGCTATTAAAACTGGGTAGAGTGTCATCATCACGAGAGAAAGCACAAACATGAATGCCCATAGATAAATGGCCAGGTAAGGGCCTCCTTTCTGCAACCATGCAAGTGAAAACTCAACATAGTGAGAGAAGACTTGAGCATTCAGGAAAGCAGATAATGGAGGTGTAACTTGCAAGAGCAATTTTAGAATAAAGGCTATCAATTATTCCAAAACAACATGATTATTCAAGAATGAAAATGACCAACTGCTGTAAACAGACAGCAGTTGAATGCCACAATTAACCGGCCACTTTATCAACATTGGCAGATGAACATACCTGTACTATTAAAATAATTGCTGAAACAATTGGTGGGCCAAGTAGAATGGAAAGGCAAATTCCCTTGAATAGGTCTCTAAAGAACAGCCATGTTGTTTGCTGTTAAGCAGATGGAAAATAAGTCAGAATCCTACAGGAGATGAGATATAAAATGGATAGGAATTCAAAAAACTATAAGTTCTATACCAGTGCATGTACAAGTTAAAAAAATAAAAAAAGATCCACCAACACAGAATTAATACTCTAATAATTAACGAGATGAGTAAAAATAACTGGTTATGAGAGTGAATACAAACCTTATTGAAACCATGGCGGGCCTCAATCACAAAAGTTGAATAGAGAGAGAATGGCAAATCTGTAATCTGCATGAACATATTTCAAAACAATCAATCAAATAATATCAGTTGAGGAACTTAAAAACATGTACTTGTAACATGCATTTGCTTCCAAGGGTACTGCAACCACAGTACTCCAAACAATTGGAACGAATGTTATAATTACCAGCAAAGATGGAAAAACACTGCATTTTTTGCTTAAGAAAATTAATCATATAATTACTGTTTAATTAATTCTATAAGCAAACCAAATTACAATATCCATGCAAACAAAAGGTGAGGCGATATGCATGATAAATAAGATACTTATTCTAGACTTTAAAGAACACCCTTTTGAAGAGGTAAAAAACTCAAATATTCTAAACCAAATATTGTTTGTATTAGGAAAATCACGTTGTGCCCATATTCTATTACATCAAAATTATTAGCCCTGTCTATGAACAGCATCATCAACCAGGGAGTCAGTATTATAGAGCTTAGCAAGATTCCATCAGCTCACCTCTATCAAGATGTAGATTTGAAAGCCATTGATGTTAATGTGCACACTCTGAGCCCATATACCACAACTATTACATAAAATAAATCAACCTCACCTGTCTATGTTCTTGCTTAATAATCTTAAAAATAGCTGTAAACATTATGTGCTCATTTCACATGTGAAAAGCAACACCTAACTAATTGTGCATGAAAAAAAGAAAAGTAAAAGGAAACTGAAATCACAGAGCATCAGTCTAAACTGTTCCACAAAAGACAGGCAGCATAAATATGGTAGTTATTATCAACTACCGTAATTAGAAATCATGTGCATACCTGTGACCATATCATAACACCAGCCAAAAAAGCAAGGGTGTTGAATATTTCATTCTCCTCATCGAGACCAACCAACACCAGAAAGCTTCCAGATTTCTGCAGTTACAGAGAGAATTATATGGTGACAATACAACCACGGAGATGTCTCCACTAACACTGCAACAAAGCACCAACCTTCCAAAACCAAGGCAATATCGCATAGAACAAAATTGCGGAGTCCAAAAGTATAGTAACAAATTCATGAACAAAATTGAAGTAGCTGAAAGTTAAGAGATGCAAAGAAGAAAACATTAGTGAGAATCAAAGAGAACATAAACCAAGAATCAGATGAAGAAAAGCTAAAAGAATCAATGCCAGCTAGTTGTAGGAAACAACAAACCTTTTATCAAGACTATAAGCTCGAGATTTTTCAAACTTCTCTTGACTGATTACTCCTTCCAGAGTTTTTGGGAGAGATGGCAGTTTCAAAGCAGCATGTTGTCGCAAATCCAAATACGTTTCAAAGAAATACATGAGTATCATAAAACCTGGAAAATCAGGACAAACCATGCAGCAGTTAGAATCTCCATAACATAAAACATCCAAATGTCACAGAAGGTTTGAAGAAAGAGTAACAAATAAGCATCGAATTGCAACTAATATGAATGGCATGGGCCTCAATTGCCTCTAACTGTCACATTCTCGGCTGATAAATATCAAAGATACTAACAGCAAAGGCGGATGTGAAAGTTCTTAATCAGTTTTGACAGCAGACCACAGCTTCACATATGGTGCATTCTCAATCATTTAGCCCTAAAATGGGTAGCACTACTTCAAATTTCTTGCTCCTTCTTTACCCTTAATTTGGTATCCCTAAAAAAACTCCGAAAATTCAAATATCGAAAGTCGTCTGTAACTTCAGGTTCCCAGAAATGAAAACCCCCCTAAAAGGTCTCCTTTTTCTTTTTGTTGACCTATGAGGGGGGAAAACACAGAAACTTTCACCCTTTAAACCTAAAATTATTCTGTTTCGCTAATAAAACGGAGACTTTTCTCCATAAATAAACCCCGGTTATCATAAAAACAAAAATCCCAAACATCCGCAATAAAACCTTTAATAGGTATCGGCGTCACATATATGTATAACAAACAGATTAAAATAAAATGAAGAAATGAATAAGAATGTAAGGCATGTAAAACCCTAATCGAAGGCAATCGCAAAATAATTGAAAATTTTGAAGAGAACAGACGAAGCGTTGAAAGAAAAAGAAGCAAGAATGTATTTAAGTTGAGAGGGGGGGGACAAACCAACTACAGCTTCCATGTAAGGAAACGCCATGGTGGAGAGGAATCTGAGAGTAGCAGAGGGTGAGAACCAAAATGGAGAGGTTTTTGCTTTGCTTTCTTAAAGTGATGGTCATGTTTTTATTTTGGTATAAATTATCAAATTAGCTATCCGGTCGACCCGGATGTTTTTGTTTGGACTCCGATTGACCGGAATTTACATTTATATCGGCCCGTAGCTATGGCAAGAGTCAAGAGAGCCCTGTTTTGCTTTGAGTGTCACGTGCTGCGTGAAAGTTTCACATGGCAAGTTTATCACAAAAATTATTATTGTTTAGCTACTCTCACGAAACCTGTATTAGAATTCAAAGTCATTTTAGAATTGGTTTTTATATTCTCATTTCCATCCAGTTTTGATATTTTATTATTTAGGCCTGCGTGAAAAATAATTTTTTAAATGTTCTTGTATTTATTTATTATTATAAAAATTAATTAATAAAAAAAAAATTCAGTTAACAATAAAATTTACTTGATTTTTAGATTTTTTTTTCTTATTTAAAAGAAAAATACTGAATAATCTAAAAAAATCTTATTAATTATTAATTATATTAAGCCTAGTCTTCAGCTTTTTTATTGTTGTATATTCTATTTTAAATCTTTTTTTTTAATTTCATCACTTATAATTTAATTTAATTTGGTTTTTATATCAATTTTGATATTTATTTTTGTAATTGTTATTTTTTTTTCTCTTATATTTTTCTTGATTTAATTTTTTTATCTATAAGATTTGATTTTTATTTTTTTATTTTTATTTTTTTATTTAAAATAATTTATGAAATTGATTTTTTCCAATTTTATTTTTTTAACTTTTTATCTATCGTCTCCATTCTTTTTTTTATTATTTTATTTAAAATAATTTATAAAATTATATTTTTTAAATTTTTTATCTCATTCTAACTTTTTATTTATCAAACTTGTTTCTTATTTTTTTAATAAATTTTTATTAGTGAAGTGATTAATGAATGTCAATAACATATTAACTACAAATAGACTTTGATTAAGGAAAAAAGACAATTAATTATATAAAATATGGTGTGGGTTTGCAATTTTAATTAGAAAATATGTCGCAACTCGCATAAAAATGTGTGGCTGCAGTAAAAATCTTTCATTAAAAGTATAAAAAGTTTATGTGAGTACTCGTTAACTAATACTCCAAAATATGTGGGGAAAGTACTATAACTTTCTCTATATGTTTTTTTTCTTGTTTTTTTTATTTTTTTTTCATTCCCCGCGTGTTTCTTTTTTCTTTTTCTTTTTTCCAAAAATATCTTCTTCTTTTTTTCATTTTTTTTGTTTTTGTGTTTTTTTTTAAATTATCTTTTTTGATTTTATTTTTTTTACTATTGAACTGATTGAAAATTTAGCTTTATAGTTTTTTTCTTTGAAACATTGTCGCTTGCTATAGTGTTTTTCTATATGATTTTTGTTTTGCTACAGTGTTTTTTCACATGTTTTCTTCTAAAATTATCTTTGTTGAATTTATTTTTTTAATATTGAGAT
>Ga0307515_10015919_pt1 | contig 13809 bp, 7 predicted proteins | sample 17_EM_MG_FD_194513 | JGI IMG/M metagenome (GOLD analysis project Ga0307515, IMG submission 194513) | Populus trichocarpa ectomycorrhiza microbial communities from riparian zone in the Pacific Northwest, United States - 17_EM | ecosystem: Host-associated > Plants > Roots > Unclassified | place... | reverse complement strand
TTTAATTTGGATCCTTTTTTTAATTTTTAATAATTTCATTTTTAATTAATCAATTTATTTCTACAGTTGATTGATTTTACTTTAAACACAAGTTGTTGGGTTATAAAAAAATATCCATAAAATTATCTCAAATTATGATAAAAACTTAAAATTAAGTTTTTATATTTTTTAAAAAATTTATTTCTTAATTATAATCATAAAAACTATTACATTATTAACCACACACTTAATCTTTGCTTCCACGTGCCCTTCAATTACTTGGTACCACTACCACACCAAGTAAGTGACGAGCCTATCCAAATATAAATTGTAAAAATAAAAAGAAGCAAAAGGGGAAAAAATGCTAATGACAAAGAACATTGTTAATAAATATTTCAATATTCATAAAAATATACTCTTAAATTTACAATGAAGCTTTATGAACTCATTTGCCTTTGAGAATTTAAATTCATGCACTTAGCTTGACACCTTTTTTTTACACAATAACAATTTATTACATCATATATTTTTTTATTATTATTAATGTGGATATCCGGTAATTTGTACGCATCTCGACTAATCCCACGGGCCCTGAAATTAACGATCATGTAAGCCTCCAGTGGCTATCATATTAGCAACTATAGGACTCGAACATGAGATTACAGGGAATTTATTACAACATATTACAATTGCAAGTAATGAATCATGAAATAAGTCTAGCCAAAATGTTTTAAAACTATGTTTCTTTTTAAAAATAAAATTTTCTCGACAACAATTTTAGGATTAGGACATAGTTATGGCAAGAGAGTTTGTGGGGGTGATGGTGAATAGCCACGAACAAAGACTTTGTGATGATAATGAGTAGATATGGATATATTTTTTTTTCTATATTCTTAATTTTACTTATTAATTATCAAATAAAATTTAGATATTCATGTTCTTGAAAAATCATTATTCAAGCATTATCTATGAATTATCATAAAATAAAGGAGTAATAAGTATATTAGAGATATATATGTGCCTCAATATTAATATAATAATGTATAATATTAATATCAAGGCATGGATTTATTAATATTGTGGCACATTTATATTAATGTATATAACATTCATAATTTTATTATTATTTAATATATATATATTTGATTTCGATTTTTAAATCGATATACATATTTTATTTACTACTTTATCAATAAAGTAACTATTAAAAAAAAATTCCACAAGTTAAAATCAGTTATATGATGTTCGGGTTATATTGCCATTTCTAGAAAGACTAGTAAATAAATGGGAATTTCCATAATAATAATAATAATAATAACTCGCAAGTGTCTTTTCTTTTTCCCCCCCTCGTACAACTCAAAAGTACAGTGAAACTAATACAGCCATTTAATGTATGAGTGTATAACAGACCAACTCACAACCCTTCAAGCAGAGACACCCAATCACTGACCAAGGAATTAACGCATCAACATCACCATGTCAGAGATTAGACGACACGCCCCAATCACAGCCAAGCAACATGGTCCCTCCTTGTATTCTTGTGCTGTACTAAGATGTGTTGAAACGTCATTTATTACCTGACACTGACACCTTTATTGCATCTCACGCAATATTTATAGCGCGTGAGTACCATCATTCACCCTTTTTGACAACAATTGTTAAGCTCACTTGATTAAAGACACAGAGCTTTTATCCTCTACTTTTCACTAACTACGAGACTGATTACACGTCATTCAAGTACGAGAATGATTAAACCCATTTAATCCACCTTTCAAGTTTTCATTGGCTGTAGAGTTTGTGTTTGTGTGATAATTAGTTCAGGGAATCACATGGCACTGAACGTTTGGGTGTCTTAGATAAATGAAGGAGAGAGTGAATGAGTTTCAGCGACTCACTGAGCTTTAGAGAGAGAAAGCGAGCGAGTATTCTTAGAGAGAGAAAGCGAGCGAGCGCTCGAAGAGAGAGAGAGGAATTTTAATTAAAAGAGTTGTTCTGCTATATGCTTAGTTAGATACAGAGATAGATACAGAGAGAGATTTAAGAGAGAGAGAGAGAGAGAGAGAGAGAGGGGAGGGGTTTCAGAGAGAGAAAGTAGAAATGGAGGATATAGAGGAAGAAGTGGAGGAGGTGCTGGGATCGAGCTTGACGATGGAGAAAGTGGCGGCAGCAAAGCAGTTTATAGAGAATCACTATAGAGCTCAAATGAAGACTATTAAAGAGCGAAAAGAAAGGTCTCTCTCTTTACATTACTGCTACAAATTAATTGATTAGTTAATTAGATTCTGAATAAGCTTGGTGATTTAGTTGAGCAGCTGTGCTATGCCGTGCTTGATTGCTCTTATTATGAAGAAAAGTCTTGAATCTTACATTGTGCATCATTGGATGTAGTAGTTAAATTGATTTAGTGATTTGTTTTCTACTAATTGTATTTAATAAATTGGATGCCTAGGGATTTTATGTTAAGTTTTAATTAGATTAAATAGTGAATATACATTATTGGATTGTGTTATGGCTAAGCATGATTTATGTGTCTTCTTGATATCAGTTTGTTTTGTTTTGGAAATGAAAAAATGTAGGAAATGATTAAGGGAAGAAGATCTTTTCTTTTTTCTTTGGTTATTAAATATGCAGGGTGTTTTGTGAAGCTGATCTAGCGGCACTAAGATACCGATGCATCGCTATTATTCAACCCTAGTAGGTTGAAATGTACCTTTTATCAACCGAAATGGTGTAAGGTAGTCTAGTGCAGATTGTCAATGTATTTCTCCCTGGATGAATTGAGTTTCTTAGATCATCGAAAATTTTCTTCAGAGTTCACAATTTTGAAAACCCATGCTGATTGTCTAGAAGAGTCAACTCCAACATCTGAGTGGCTGCTGAAAATTGTAGTTTAGTAGTTGATGAAGAGCCTGTCCTGAAAAGAGCTGCATTTCTCTCTTGAAAAAAAAACAATTATCAGCAAAAATATACTTTAAGTACAGTAAACTAGGCCTCCTTTCGCAACGTTTGACATGAGACTCCTTTGCTGGATTGGTTTAAATAGGTTGTTTCAAGAAATTCCAGTAGAGTTTTTTCATACCCTACCCATTTAAAACTTGTTCATTTGTTGTTTTGTGATTGAGGCAGCTGCTGTTTTTTTTTTCCTTTTCTGGGTAATTTCTCATAATATGGATTATTTCTATCGATTCAGTGTGCATTTGATCATGACAATGAAGGGAAGTGTCTTCATTTTGTTTTTGACTACGATGTCTAAATACCTGATTTATTTAAAACCTTAGGATCTCTACCATCTGGATTTTGTTATAATAGTTCAAAATCTTTGGCATATGTATTCTGCAATTAACAGCGAACATTTTCTCCAGTTAAGTCAATTACTCTTGGCATTAAATTATATGGATCATATACAAGGCACTTATTTTGTAATTTTACTTATTACTTTCATCTAGGATCTATTGCTTGGTGTAAGAGCTAAAGTCTCCTGCTTGCATTTATAAAGGTGCAGGTTCAAATTCCGATAGCAACAATTTTGTTGAAGATTAGGATTTCTTTCCAAATTCTTCCTCTTGAGACCGTCATGTCCTATCTGATGGACTTGAGATTTGTATGACTATCTTGACTAGGCTTCTATAGATTCTCCATTGTGGATGAATAACACTAAATCTTTGGTTTCTTCTTGTTATTTTTTCCCTGCTACCTGGAGCTTTGTTCTGTTAATGGATATACCGCAAAAGATGAGTTTCCATCATCAAGTTGTGAATGGTTGTTTCTTGAAGATGACTTACTAGATGATACAAGATTTAACTTAAGACAGATTTTAGTTATCTACTCTTTAAAACCTTAATTCTGTAAATTGACATGTTCCCATCAGTTTATCCTGAACTGGCTCGAAACCTTAATTTGATGATGCTGTTTCTCAGTCATTGACATGCTTTGTTCAAAGATATAGTTCTGGACTTTACAGTCATGATTTGCTTTCATTGCAGACGATGGGTGTTAGAAAGAAAGCTAGCTTCTTCTGACGTTCCCAAGGAGGAGCAGATGAACCTGATTAAAGACTTAGAAAGAAAAGAAACAGAGTTCATGCGACTTAAAAGGCACAAGATATGTGTTGATGATTTTGAGCTTCTGACCATCATTGGAAGGGGAGCCTTTGGTGAGGTTAGAAATGTGCATGATACATGGGCAGTGCACTGAACAATTCATCATTCATTAAATTCTCATGTTAGGCATTATATTTTGTCACCTTTTGCAGCTTTGAATATATTTGTTTCTCATGTTTTCTCAAACTACAGGTTCGATTGTGTCGGGAGAAGAAATCTGGCAATATTTATGCCATGAAAAAGTTGAAGAAATCTGAAATGCTAAAGAGAGGACAGGTGAAATGAGAACTACTATCACTGATCTATTCTGTGTACCCAAGCCTATTCTGAGGAATGACTTGTTTCATGAGTCCCACTATTTGCACAATATACTGCCTAGTCATCACTTTTTATTGCAGCAAGGGTTGCACAGTCCCTTTTTATCTGTCTTGCCCGTGTGCATGTTTAAGTGGAGATGACTGGTCTTTTTTATTTTTTACTCTGGTTACAATGGCTTGTTTTGGCACCTTTCTTTTTGTGTTTTTCCAGAGAAATTCTGTGGTGTTATCTCATATTACTTTGTACATTGCTTCTTTAATATTCTGAAAAAATATGTTTTTGCAACATAGGTGGAACATGTTAGAGCTGAACGGAACTTGCTGGCAGAAGTTGCAAGCCACTGCATTGTCAAACTGTATTACTCATTTCAGGATGCTGAGTATCTATATCTGATTATGGAATATCTGCCTGGTGGTGATATGATGACTCTGCTGATAAGGGAGGATACCTTAACTGAAAATGTGGCTAAGTTTTACATTGCTCAAAGTATCCTTGCCATCGAGTCGATTCACAAACATAATTACATTCACAGGTTAAATATTATTCCAGCTACATCCTTAAACTAATGCTTTTGACTGGGTTTATGTGGAGATTTTTATCACTATCAGCTTTCATTTAAGTATTTTTCTCTTTCTTATTAAATTACTTTCGCTTTTCTTCCAGAGATATTAAACCTGATAACCTTCTTCTGGACAAAAATGGCCACATGAAGCTATCAGATTTTGGCCTGTGTAAGCCTCTTGATTGTGCAACTTTATCCGTGATCCATGAAAATAAAACAATTGATGATGAAAATATGACTGAACCAATGGATATCGATGGAGGTATTGCCGATGCGGACAATAAAAGTAGTTGGAGAAGCCCCCATGAACAGCTTCAGCATTGGCAGATGAACAGAAGGAAGTTGGTAAGGAACATACTTCTATTAATATATTTCTCGAGGTGCTGAAAAAATCATTCCACAAGCATAAATATGGGTATGCCTAAAATTTTTTGTGAAAGTATGAGTGAAGTTTTGGAGCATAATTTTTAGATGATGCAACATTTCATCCTTGTTTTTGTGAAGAGACATCTAAAGCCATTGAGAAATGTTAGAGAATTTTATCCAGATTATTCTGTCAGATATTCAAATTTGGATGCAGCAATTGTTATTTGCTTTGATCTCTAATAACTCTTCATTTCCCATTCTTGAGTGCTTTGAAGTTGTTGTGAACTTGAAAAATTTCAGAATGCATTTCACCCATTGAAGGGTCCCCCTCCCCCCCCTAAAAGAAATTAAAGTCACTCTGCTTCCAGGCTCTAAAAAAGTGTTAGTGGTATTGATTGTGGATTAAGAGCGCCACATGGCATCTAATGGTGCACGGACACACAAGTGCATGCAAAGTAGTAACTTAATTGATACCACTACTTTTAGAAACTCTATAACTTAGAAAGGAACATAAATGCACAATATATTTTCCATCAGCAAGCCTTATTATAAGTTGTGCACTTTCTTACATCCCCATAACTGTTGAGATTTTACAATGCTTTTTTTCCCCAACCATTATGGCTAAAATCGATGTGTCCTCTCCAAAAGGCATTTTCGACTGTGGGAACGCCAGATTACATTGCTCCTGAAGTTTTACTCAAGAAAGGCTATGGCATGGAGTGTGACTGGTTAGTTGACTTTATTAGTTCATTTATGTTTAAAATTCTCTTACAGTTACAAGTTGTAATTTGTTGTTGATTTTAGTTTCTATTCCTTTTTCATGGCTCATAGTCTTCTCACTTCCTATATGTTTAATAACAAGGAATGTCATAGACCTTTCTTGATGCTTACCATGAATTTAGAAAATCTTTTTTACTGTTCTTAGAAATGCATTTGGTATCAAGTTGTCTAAATGGCAGTCATTTGCTCTTTATCTCATCTCCTTTTAGGTGGTCACTAGGAGCAATACTGTATGAAATGCTTGTTGGCTACCCTCCTTTTTACTCAGATGATCCAATAACTACCTGCAGAAAGGTAACTTGTTATATGCTTCTGTTTAGTGTTTCTTTCTCAGCTTCAATTGATCTTTGTCAGCTTTCTTTTTTCTCTACTCCTTGTAAATTTCCATCCAAACATTCATTCCAGTAAGTTCAAATTTCATCTTACAGGGCATAGCTCTTAAGCCATATATGCACTAAGCTAGAATTTTCTTTATTTTGTGTTTTAAGCACGTGTCCAAGCCACTTCTTGTTTAGCTATTCTTTAGCATTTTTGGGAGAAATATTATACTGTAATTACATCATGGTGATTGTGCCATACCAAACTGTTTTCACTTCATAGATCGTTATAAAACTGCTCCTTTGCTTTCTCTTGCGGTTTCAATCCATGCATCTTTCTTTGGGTTTCTTCCCTCCTTTCACCCCTTATTCTCTTGGTGTTGTATGGATTCACTACTCTAACTGATGGTTGGTTCATTAATTGCTTTCAGATTGTTCATTGGAGAAATCACCTTAAATTTCCAGAAGATGCAAGGTTGTCACTTGAAGCAAAGGATCTCATTTGTAGGCTCTTGTGTGATGTTGAGCATAGACTAGGTACTGGGGGAGCAAATCAAATTAAAGTAAGAAATTTGAATTATCTTAAATATTTTCCTTCATTTAAACTGTACGTTCTTCCCTTACAGCTATTATAATTTCCCTGTATCAGGCTCATCCTTGGTTCAATGATGTTGCATGGGAAAAACTCTATGAGATGGAGGCAGCATTTAAACCAGAAGTCAATGGAGAACTAGACACTCGGAACTTTATGAAGTTTGATGAAGTATGAAACAGTTAGCCAATTTTTAATATTTCTTGACCAAACTCTTAATATACCAAATCATCATTGTTATGTTTTCTCTCTTCAAATCATCAAATTTTCATTAGACCCACTTCTACTCATTTAGTTCCAAACAAGAATGACTGCATATTTTAATAAATCAACAATAGTTCTGATTCATAAATATGTAGATTTATGTGTTATTATGTCATGCTGCTTTGCACAGTGATATTTGTAAACAATTTCAGGGTGCAGTGCAGTAATGCATGTAATCAAAACTTTATCCATTGATGAGATATTTATGATGAAAACTGTGGACATTTTTTAAATTCTGGGTTCCTCCTATTGATTCTTAGCGTTTCCTTGTATGAAATTTTGGTTACATTATAAAAAATGTTAGACAACAAATAATTTATGCAATCTGTATTTCTTTGGCATATCTGCAAATAAACATACTTTGAAAAGTTAACAATGTAGAGGAAGAGCATGCAGGTGAGGCCTTGTTGTTTCTTACTAAGCAAAATCTTTATAAAATAATGGAAATGAAGGTCCACTTAAGCATGACCAGAAAAGAAAAAAAAGGTCCACTAAAGTTCAATGTTGTTAGGCTTTCCTGCTGCTGCTTAGTCATAAGAGATTTCCTGATTTCCTTGTTATAATTTTGTTTATGATTATGCCTTCCATATATTTTTTTATTTATGTACTAAGATTTTTCAATTTTTATCAGTCAGATCCTCCAGCAGCAGCAAGAACTAGCTCAGGCTCACGGAAGGTTTGTTTTTCATGCTGGCTAGCCCATCTAATGCATTAACCTGCACTACAGTTGGTATTATCATATCATCACCATTGAGCTGTGATAACTCCACTTGTAAACTTTACGAGTGGATATCTGCATCTGCAAAGTAGATTGTTTGCTGTCCCAGCATGAAGATAAAGGGAACATTGTGCCATAAGCCCAAGATCATTTAGTTGTTTGTGGACTTGACTTGAATGGCACCATGCATGCAATTATTTCCACTGATTCTTCTAAATATAGTAAAATGGAAATATTAAAGCGATTCTTGCTGTAGAATTTTCATCCCTCAATCTTTTCTTTCTGCAAATGTGCCTGGTGCCGTCTAACTTTTATTATAGGATACTTGTATGCAAAAAAAAAAAAAAGAGATACAAATATTGCTTTCCCAATTCTGTCACATGAGATACTTAAACGTTCAATTGTTTTCACCATAGAATGATTGATCAAGGAAAAGAAGATTTTTTTTCTTTTGTTTTTGTTGTGTGTTGGATACCCCACTCTCTTTCTTTCTTTGTTCTTTTTTTGTACAGAATATGCTGGAGATATAAAAAATATCTACTGCCATTGAACATGGTTTTCCTATGGATTATATTGTTTCTGAAATTTCTATCTTGTTTCCCATGTGTCTTCTAACTAATGTTACCTGCCCTTCCCAATATAAGACTGCAATGCATCATCTACTTACTGTGAATTCAAAATCTATCCATTTCCATGCAGATGCTTTTGACTCCCAAAGATCTAAGTTTCGTTGGCTATACATACAAGAATTTTGATGCTGTTAAAGGACGGCATCATTTCGGTGTGTGATTTGACTCTGACTTGTCCATGCTATCTTATTCCTCTCTTCCATCGGTGAAAAATTTTATGCTTTGCTAGTTGAATGCAAGTACTTCTCTTTTGACAGGCATATGCAACAGTAACTTGTACACACATCCATGCACACCCACTTATCTGGGATCATTGAGGATAGGAGTATCCTTTTTATCATGTTGCCAGTGTCTCTGAACCATGATTAAATTTTATCTGAATAGCATGTAGATGATGGAATGCCAGCCTACCATCTTTATTTTGGGCTGGTGGATGGCCTTGTATCTGTACAAAATTTGTGTCAATTTTGATTTGAATTGGTCTGTCCCTGGCCTACAGTCCCTATGCTTTCTTGCAATGGATGGGAATGCATCTTAAAATTTTAGTTTGGAATGGAAAGAAATAGTCAATCCAACAATCTTGTTATGTATGTGGGAGGTATGATAGGAAGATTGGGTAGTGATGGGTCAAACAGTTCTGGATTCCATATTATTTGTGTGGTGAAAATAGAGAAGGCATAGTTGTGTGCTGTCTACAGTATCTTTGCTTTAAAGCAAAGGCACTACCTTCATATTCAGCAGCGAGGTTTTGTCATATCTGGTAATACTTGACTGGATATCACCCAATATCCGGTCAAGTACCAGCAGATGTGGTAAATTGTTCACCAGATATGTTTCTATCTGGTATAGTTTGTGGGATGTTTGAAAATGCATTTAAAATCTGTTTAGCACAATTCTCGAAAGACATTTTAAGTTAGAGGCCTTGGCAACTGAAGCAAGGTATTGTGGAATTCACCCATTGAATTAGTATATAACCCCAAGTGTCCTTCCCAGGACCTGTTGACTAAAAGATATTCAGTGAGAGGTTGACTTTGTAAGCAAACAATACAAATTTTAGTGTTTTAGGACCACCTTTGAATCCATCTCTCAGCTTTAGGCACTAGCTCTTTTTATGGAGAAATCCTTGTAAGACTGTCCACTCATTGCAGATTGGTAGTTGAATGGCAGGCTCATATATCATGCATATTTGATAAAAGTCTCAGAAAATTGGTCTTCAAATGATCGTGTCCTTTTATTCTGTGCTAAATATTTCATCCTTTTCAACCAGAGGTTTTACCATTGATGTAAGTCCTAAAATGGAAAAAAAAACTAAAACATGACAACCAATCTAGCAGTGATCAGAAGTGAAGTTTTCTAGGTAACGACTTGACTTTATGGGTAAATTCTGGTGAAAACGCATGAAGTGGACACCAACAGGATGCAACAAAAATGAATATTTGCTAGGAAACTAGGATGTCAAATCCAAATAAGAAACAGACTCAAATTTTCCAGGTTTGAAAACATAGTACTGCTAATATTAAAGCAGTGGAATCATAAATGAGCCCATGAAAAAGAAAACGGTGAAATTGGTTTGTATGATCTTTAAAGGCTTTAGAGTTGTGTTTTGATTTCATTTAATTCACCGTCCAAGCTCTTTGGTGTTAATTTTTCAGTGCTAATGCTTGTGTACTCTCTTGAATGGGAAGAAACTAATCTTGCTTTAAACTATTTCGATGCTTGCAGATCCCAGAGGTAGTATGTCACCACAACGGCCATCCATCAATTCTATATTCAGTATTAGATCTTACTTTTTGCCTACTTTTTAGTAGTGGTTGTCCATATGACTATTGGATTTTTAGTACTCTAAAATGCATTAAACTTGATCATTAATTTCTGTAGGTGATTCTGGGGCAGATTATACTACCAAACAGCCAGCCGAAGGAACAGAGGTGGAAATGCTTGCATCATCAGGTGATCTAATGTTACCATAATAAGAAAACATGGAAAACCTGCAATGTGGATGTCAAGCATGCCTACTTCAAGTTAGTTTTTCCCCCAAAATCTAGATCTCCCATGGGTCGGCTGCCACACAACTTCCAGAATCACTGCTTAAGTGTACAGCAGTAATTAAGAAACTTATAAAGCCCGCTGGTGGGTTAACTGGCAGGACAAGTGATTATTGCCAAAAAGGCTCTGTAATAGATTTAGAGCAGAAACTGATGCCTTGGCTGCCCAGGTAGGCTGCTGTAACACTTGCCTTCTCTAGTGGCAGTTTCTGGTCAAATTTTAATTGAAAACAGACTACCAAGAAACTCAATAGCCGGTTCAATGAACCGCCCCTTATTATCATGTTTGTGTTATGTGTAAGCTTTTATGCAAAAAAATGAAATATTAGCAGTGGAGAAACTGATTGAGAAGCAGCACTGAGTGGCTGAAAGATGCTGTCTTTTAGGCTTTTATTAACTACTGAGGTGTTGAATAATGGCGGCTGTTCTGCATTATTATTCCAGCTTGTGTGATATAGTTTTTGAAGGTTCTAGATTAGTAATTTGAACCATCATCTGTTTTGCCTTTCCTTTTTATGGTTTAAAGTTTAAACTCTCTTTGAAATCAACACCTTTTTAATTATAAATACAGAAACTACAAGTAACTGTTGTTCTTTTCTGCAATTTCATTTCAATGGTGAGCTATAAAGTGGCCATCCCTTCCCGTAAATCGACATTTCATTGTTCTTGAAAGAATGTTCGTTTCATCTGTCAGCATGAACTTGCCTCCCAAGTCATGGAGGCACAAGCTAGTTCTGTTTCTCGGTGATTTCCCTCGTCTACCTAAAGCACAGAATATCTTCACCGTATTCAAATTCCCTCATCAGAAACATGTTTCGCACTCCTCGCTACAAAAGTCCTGTCATTGTAGAGCGTAACATCCACACACACAGAGAACAATAGAAATAGAAAGTGTAAAACTGACACGTGGAAAACCACTCAAATAGACACTACTGCTCTGCTGGGTCAATCTCCATGGACTTGGTGTTCTGTTTACTCCTTCGGCCCTCTTTGTTGAATCAAACTCAATTGTCCACTTCGTTATGTTAAAAAAAAAGAAAAAAAAGAGTCATCATATGACCCTTAACTAAAGAAATCAAGAAAATCGAGCTTGATTTCACACACGGCTACCAAATTTTATGTGAAAAATGGGTTTTGTACAGCGAGGTTCCCTTAACCCCACCAAGAAAAAAAGAAGATTATAGGACTAAAAGTAGGTCAAATTTGATACATCTTGCTTTACATGATTAACTTAGATTAATCAATTTAGGTAAAGATTAGGCACCAAATCAAAGATTATGTCGCACTCAAGATGGAGTTGTACATCTATCATAACACTCAAAAGGTTTAAAAAATTGATCTGACCTTGCTGGTCTACCAAATCCAGGTTAATTAATATCTAAGCTAGTCTAAATCAACTCCGTTAAAATTTACTATGAGTGCAGGTCAGCGATTGCATGTGAAATTAACCTAATAGATAGTTACTAGTTGTTGTTCCACGCTATATTTTTGTCAATTTAATTTTTTTTTAATATAAATATTAATATTTTTAAAGAAATAAGAAAAATTTGAAACTTGAATCATTGACATAACAATGTTTAATAAATCCGATTAATTTAATAATATAATTAAATAAAAGGCATCAATGGTAGATAAAGGAAGCAAAAACATGATAAATATTAATTATAAAAAATGAGTTGTTAATATCATACTCGGAAAGAAAAAAAAAAGTTCGTTGAAGACTCATCGTCGCTCTGCCATGAAATCCACCCCACCACAAGAAAAAAAACTCATCGAGACGGTTCTAATATCATTACAAAAGGCTAGATGACAACACCAAAAAAGGTCGCACAAGCTGTAACCTGAAAAACAAACCAAATAAAATATCATGAAGTTTGTATTTCATGCTTATATATAATCCATTAATTTAATTTAATTCAAAAACAAATTATGAAAAAAAGCTAAATTTAATAAAGAACGACAAATAAAAAGATCTAAGATAACCCAAGTTATTTTTTAAATTAATGAGAAATCCTATAGATAGCAAATAAAAAAATAATTGAGCCCGATATCCGATTAAATATATGCTGAAAAATAAAACTGAAAAAAAATATGAGCTTATCAAAAGGGAAAAAACCAAGAAAACTCTGGCAAATCTCCTTAAACTAGGTTAATTTTTCAAACTCACAACTCATGAAATCATAGACTCAAACTCAATTAAGAAACTCAATTTTCAACCAATTTAATATTGAATGATAAAATCATTAAAAAAATATCAATTAAAAAAATCTCATGGTAAAAGCATGGTAATCAAAATAATGATAATTAAATCTAATAGAAAAAAAAAACTAAAAGATGATGAAATTGTAAATAAAAAAAAAACTAATTTTAAAAGTTATTCAAATAAAATAATAGCAATAAGAAAATGACGACCAGATTTGACAAATAAAAGATTTGATGAATGAAGATGGAATTGAAAAGCAAAATTATAAATTTATAAATTATTTCAAATAAAATAAAAACTAATAAAAAAACAAAAACCAAATATGAAAGAAAAACAAATTGAAGGGCAAAGGGATTTTATTTGGAAATAGTAAATTCATCATTGCATTGTTTCAATGCACATCCTTCTTGATGATGCAAATTATTACTTTTAATTTAATTTTAATTTTAATTTGTTGTATTCACGTCCTTCTTCTCCTTCTTTTCATTTTTGGGAATTACAGGTGTCGGATGTCAGTATTTATTCTCTTCCTTTTTCTTCCCAAGATTGTTGAATGATAGAATCTTTCCTGATATTATTTAGAAGACGTAGCTATTGGAGTGAATATTTTTTATTTAATTCGGTTTTTATTAAAAAAAAATAATTAAATTAAATTTTTTAAAAAACAAAATCAAAACCGGTTCAAACCGACCGGTTTTGGTTCAGTTTTTTAGGACAAAAACCGGTTCAAATCGGTTTGGCTTGGTTTTTCCGGTTTAGCTCAGTTTGTTTCTTGTTTGGCTCGGTTTTTTTTCCAGTTTTTTTCGGTTTGGGTTCGGTTTTTTTGGTTTCGGACTTATAAAACCGAAACTGAACCGGTTAGTTTTTTTAAAATTTTAATCGGTTTAATAGATTTTTTTTCACGGTTCGGTTTTTTCGATTTTTTTTTCTCAATTT
>Ga0307515_10015918_pt1 | contig 13810 bp, 1 predicted proteins | sample 17_EM_MG_FD_194513 | JGI IMG/M metagenome (GOLD analysis project Ga0307515, IMG submission 194513) | Populus trichocarpa ectomycorrhiza microbial communities from riparian zone in the Pacific Northwest, United States - 17_EM | ecosystem: Host-associated > Plants > Roots > Unclassified | place... | reverse complement strand
GGAGGAGCTTCAGATCAGAAAGTCGTCAGATCAACCGAACGATCGCGTCAGAATCAGATTTGAGCTTCAGATCGGTTCTGTTCTGAAGCCTTCAGATTCAATCTGAAGCTGCAACCGAACGACCCCTAATTTAAAGTGGCTTAGTTTTATATAAGGGCGTTTATAAAACACTTCTATATCTTTACTAATTGTTCTTAGAGTGCGGATATAATACTAGCGGCCATTATAGGGGTTTCAGGGTCGTTTTATATATTAGAGGTAGTATATAAGGTTAACGCAACGTAGTATTATAGAGTAAGCATAAGCGACGATAATATATAGTAAAGCAGATATTATTAAGCTATATATATAAACTGTGTAATAAAATTAAGACGTTATATAAGGGAAAAAGGTAGGAAAACGGGAAGAAAGGGCATATATTATTAACTTAGTTGCTTAGTTAATATATATATAGGGCAGAATAGGGTTTAAGTCGTGGTCCTAGTAGAACTTAGCAGAATTTGGTAGAACTTAGCAGAATATAGCAAAATGTCGTAGATTGCCGTTTCGCGGTTAATCTTTAATTGCTAAGTTAGTAGAAACAGGTGGATATATATAAGGTGTTACGGGGGTATCCCATAACAGTCTATAACTTATAACTTTTACTATAATATAGGTAGTATAGCATTAAGGACTATCCTCTTACTACTATTTTTAAAGCCTTTAGTATAATCCGGGCGCTAAAATAGTATATTAGCGGGATTTACTTTACCTAGCTTATATTTAATCTTAAAATTAAACTTAGCTAATTCCTTAGCATACTAGGCCTAGTAAATAAATAAGCTCTTAGTGGTTATAAAATGCCTAAGATTATTATAATTATAGAGTATACGTGTTATATACGCGGCATATTTAAGGTAGTGGCGCGATATCTTAAAGTATTACACTATAGCGAGTAGTTCCTTATTATACGTATTATACCATACTTTTAGGCTAGTAAGCTTTTAACTATAATAAGTAATTAGGTACTAGTAGAGTTAATCTCCTTATCCTAAGGGCTATAGAAGTATACCGCTATAGGTATAATTAGAAGCGTTAGTAATTACTATTAGGGGTAGATTAGGGTTAAAGTAGCGAAGTAGAAGAGCTTATAAAATGCCTATTAAGTATTATTAGGCTAGGACTAAGGGTAATACTATTTAGTAGGCCCTTTTAACTTATACTTTTTGTTACGGACCTTATATTAGCAGTAGTGCAACTACTAAGAATGGATATAAACGGGTTAGTTAAGATAGTACGGGAGGCGCTAGAACTAATTAAGCTATAGAATAAGAGGTAGCCAAGTTACGTGGCTAGTTACGTTATAAGTTCGGAACGTAGAAACGTAGGAATATGGGAACACGGCATACCGACGTACTAACGTACTAATGTACTAAACCCTTTACTATAGGGAGGAGTTATATATTTAAGGACACACGGTCTCTATAGATAGTTTCTCTTCTTTATAGTAAATCTTAGAATATAATTAGAGTTAATCTATTAGGCAGCTACTCCACTAGTTATTATTACGTTGTTAACTTCTTATTTACCTATATACCTAGCCTATTAATAAGTCTACCGTAGTATTTCCTATAAGGCTTTATTATATATTTACTACTAAGGTTACAGTATTAATAAAGTTAAACAACATACCACCAAAAGTAGTAGCTGCGATACCGTTAACGGTAGCAACTACCTTAGGATTAGGTAACGACACTAATATAGTAGATACTAACTCTTAGCTAGTTACCGTTAGACAGCTATAGGAAATAGTTAATTAATTAATAGACAATAATAGGATATTTAAAGAAAGAATTAATGGAATTAGAGTAGCTAAGGTTAAGTTACCCTTAATTAAGCGATTCTTAGGGAAGAAGTTAATACTTAAAGAATTCCTTACGTAAATGCACTTTAAGGTTATATAAGGAGTAAAACTAGAAACGCCTATAGATTAAGTTACTTATATAGGATTATTCTTAACGGGAAGGGCACTTAAGTGGTTTAAATCTTACCTTATAAAGGTATAGGAATATAGCATAATAACTACTAACCAGGAGGTACGGTATATATTCTTAAGTTAAAACAGGTTTATAGAACGCTTAATATAAATATTTAGAAACCTAGAAATAACTACTATAGTAGAATAAAAACTCTAAAATTTAGTATAAAGAACTTTAGCAATTAAGTATGTAATATAGTTTTAAATATTAGCTATATAAGTTAAATAGAATAATAAGGCGCTTATAGCATAGTATAAACAAGAACTTAAAGTAAAAGTCTAAGACGTAATTATTCTAATAGAAGATGCGGATACTCTTAAGGAATTAATTAATTAAGTAATTAAGATTAATAATAGGATCTACTAAAGAGAGCAGACTAAGAAGGATTAGGATAAAGTTAAAAACTATAGTATAGCGCAGAGCTAATAGACCTAAGTAGTACTAAAGAAAACAGAAAATGGAATAAACAACTATAGAAACCTAGAGGTTAAGCATTAAGTAATTATAGGACTAAGGAGTAGAGGCTAAACTAGGGATCTTAGTAGTAGAAGACGTTTAGGCGGACTCTATAGTAAGAAAAATAGTTTAAAAAGGGGCTTATATAAATTGCGGAAAATAAGGTTATTTTATTAAAGACTATAAGAGTAGTTAGAGTTATTATATAGTAAAAGGAATAAAACTAGTAAAAGATATATATATATAGAGGGATAATAGTATACTATAAGGAACTAAAAAGTGTTTAATTAAGAGTTTTATGTTTTATTATAATAACGCATACTAAATTTATAAGAATACTAAGTACGGCGTAAGCTATTAGCTATAAGAGCTAAAATTATTAAAGTTTAAAGGAACTAACGAACTATTTTATAAATCGGATATTAAGGACAATAAATTTAATATAGGCGAAATATTTAGTAATAATAAGGTAATAAAGGCAGTTTACTAGGAGTATATAGACCTTAGAGATATTATAAAAGAGGTAAAGGATAATTCCACTACAGAATAGGGAATATTAGTAGGGATTAAGACCCCACTAAATACGATATCTATTGCTTTGTAAGACGTAAGAGAAATAGGATAATAAACTACTTCGGCACTTAATAAAGGTAAAAAGCTATAGGCTTAAGATTCTTAAAACAAAATAAGATACGCTTAAGGACCTATAATAGATAATAACTAATAGAGTAGAGTAACGGCTTAGTTTAGTAATATATAAATAAGCTTGGGATAAAGTTTCCTAAAGGCATAATATTCTTAAGATAAGATAAATAAGATTTAAGACTTTTAAGATAAGATAAAAACACTATAAAAGCCTAGTTAGACTAAGGCTAGAGCTAAGCTTAAGAAGGAAGTAAGCTTAGAATTAAGAATCCTATAGGACTAAGATTTTTAGATATAAATAAAGACCATTAAACAAACAAAGATTAAGAAGTAAGAAGACTTTAAGGATTTACTTATAAGGCGAAAACCAAAAGAAAACATAGAGGAATTTAGATAAAGAATTCTTATATAATAAGAATAGAAACTAGATAAGAGATTTAGTATACTAGGTTATATAAGGAATAGAGCACCTATATAAAGAATTACTAATAGGCCTAGGGTAGGTATACTAAGAGCTAAGTAGCTTATTAAACTGGAAAATAAAGAGGATCTAGGAATCTTTACTAGGTTTAAGGAACAATATATAAAGGGCTATTATAATATAGTAATAAGAAGATACTTCTTTATAGATAAGCTGCATATACTCTAATAGCTATACTAAAAGTAGTATAGATAACAACATAATAATAAGTGGGAAGATTTCTATATATAGTTAGATAAGCGAGTTATTTAAAACTACCCTATTATAGAAAAGGCAATAAGTTATATTAAAGGAGCCTTAATTATAACATTAAAGGATCTAGAGAAATAATTAGAGGACTAGAGAAGTAAGAGATATATCTTAGTACCTATAAATAAAGTTATAACGTTTAGATTAATATAATAGAGGTTTAAACTTAAAGATAAAGATAAGTTAAGAGTTAACCTAAAGTTCCTAGTATACTATATGTTATTATAGATAGTATACGTAGATAATATATATAAAATGTATAAGAATCTAAAAGAGAAAAATCGGAAGTACCCTATAAGAATATATTAGGCGCTAGATAAGTAATAGTATAAAAATACTAAGTATATATATAGATGGCATCTAGTAGAAGTTTAGGAGTTAGAAGACTTAATATTTTAACTAGAAAGATTCCTTATAGAAGAGTACTTAAATAGATAATAGTGGTGGGAATACCTAGAAAATACGTGTCTATGGCATATAGAGAATAAGAAGTAAACTAGGTATTAGCTAAAGAACGAGCTAAGTATATAAGGATTAAGTAGCTAATAGTTAGGAAAAGTAAAAGCCTATAAAACCAAAGAGAGCTAGTAGTAAAGCCTTAGACCCTTAAAGGAATTTAAGGACAATACCTAAATTTATGATTTAATTGGCAAGATTAGCAGTTTAAAGCATTAATAGATAGTAGAGCAATATAGAACCACATCTTACTAATAGCAGTAAAAAAAATAGGACTACCTTATAGATAGAAGGAGCAACCTTACCTATTAGTTATAATTTTAGGAGATCTAATAACCTATAAAGGAGGGATTATTAATCTTAAAATAGGACCTATTCAGATAACTATTAAAGGGAGAAGAATTAAGATATCTTTTAATATCCTACTATTAGGACGGGATAAGGTAGTATTAGAAACGCCTTAGTTATAGAAATACAATCTAAAAATCAATTAGGTTATAGGTTAGGTTAATATTAGAGATACTTAATAACATAAAATGCAATAACAAACTAAGTTAGTATAGTACTAAGTTAGAGTAATATATAAAGAGACTAAACGAGGCTTAAATTATGTACTAAAAAGATACTATAAGTATAGTAAGAAGCTATAGAGCCCAAAAAGTAAAAATCTAGTAAATTATATAGTATAGGACTATAAGATAGAGTTAGAACTAGGAATAAGTCTAAGATTCTTTCTAGCCTATAAGCTTACTTAGGATGAGTTAAGAGTACTTAAGGAGTTTATCTAAGAAAACTTATAAAAGGGATACATTAAACTATTATAGTTATTAGTAGGATATCTAGTACTATTCGTACTAAAGAAGAACGGAAAACTTAGGCTATGCATTAACTATAGGTAGTTAAATAGCATTACTCGGAAGGATAGGTATCCTTTACCCTTAATTAGCAAGATCTAAGACAGGATAGGTAATACGTAAATCTTTATAAAGATAGATCTAAGATAGGTTTACTATTAGATTAGAATTAAGGAAGGCAGCTTTTAGGTTAAAGGAAGGACTATATAAGCTATTAGTTATATAATTCGAATTAATAAACATACTAGTAACATTCTAAAAGTAAATTAACAGTATATTAGGAGAACACCTTAATAAGTTTATTATAGTATACCTTAACAACATTATTATCTACTTAATAACTAAGGAAGAATGCGGGGAATACGTTAAATAGGTCTTAAAGAGACTATAAGAAAAATAGATACCAGTAGCAATTAAAAAATGCGAGTTCTTTACAAGAAAGACCGATTTTATAGAATTTATTATTAAACTAGGTCATATTAGTATAGACCTAAAGAAGATTAAAGCTATAGTAAGTTAGTAGGAACTAGAGAATATAACGCAGTTAAGGTTATTTTTAGGGGTTTGCAATTACTATAGGAGGTTTATAGCACAATAGTTAAAGAATAATTAACTATTTACTAGGCTTATAAAGAAAGAGGAACAATAGGTATAGAAAGATAAGTAAAAGAAGTTATTTAAGGAACTTAAGGAATTATTTACCTAGGAGCTAATCCTTAAGATCTATTAACTAGGACTAAACATGGTTATAAAAACGGATATATTAAACTTTACATTAGGAGTATATTTGCTATAAAAATATAAGAATGTATAATATCTAGTAGCATATTATAGTTGGAAAATAATACTACTAGAGTTAAACTATAACATCTATAATAAGGAGTTATTAGGTATAGTTATAGTATTTTTATAAGGCGCGGGAAAATTATTTATAATTAAAATAGATTATAAGAACTTAACGGGGTTCCTAATAATAAAAGAACTTAATTATAAATAAGCTAGATGGGTAGAGATACTTATAAAATACTATTTTAAAATTTAGTATACTAAAGGGACTAAAAATGCAAGAGTAGATGTACTTAGTAGAAAAGCTAAACTATAAAATAATAAGAAACTATTTGGAGTAATACTACACAGAGATAAGGATAGATTAATTAGGTATAATTACCCAAAGCTAATAGCAACTTAAGAAGATAAAGAACTAGAAAAAGTCTATAAAATACTAAAGAGCTTTTAGTATAAAGGATTCTAGAAGCATAGCTAGAAAATCTATAGATGGATATATATAAGAACTAAGAAGTAAAGTATATCCTAAAGAGTATAGTAGAGCATTTTATGGAAGATTTCTATAAGGGAATAACTTAAGGATATAATAGAGCAATAGGCTTAATGTTAAGACTTTAGGAAGAATATATTATTAATAGAATCTAAAGTATAGCTAGAAAAGTAATAAAGAAGTGTTTAAATTGCTAAAGAAATAAACTAATAAGGCATAAGCTATATAGAGGGCTATAACCTATTAGAATACTAGAGAGACTATAGAAGGTTATAGTATAGGACTTTATTATTAAGTTACTAAAGTTAAAAGATTCTATTACCAGATAAGAGTATAATATAATCTTAGTAATAGTAGACAAGTTAACTAAATAGGGCTACTTTATAGCATACATAGAAGAAATCTTAGCGAAAGATATTACTAAAATCTATATTAAAGAAGTATTTATAAAATATAGAGTACTAAGCAAAATTATATCGGATAGGGATTTAAGATTTATAGCAGTATTCTAAGAGGTATTCTTAACGGAACAAGAAGTTAGAGCAGCAACTTTTACCGTATATTATCCGCAGACAAATAAATAAACGGAAAGGTTAAATTAGACACTAGAATAGTATTTAAGATATTATATTAATTATATATAGAACAATTAGGTATTATTATTACTAATTATACCGTTTATATATAATATAACACTATAAAAAGGAATAGGCATATTACTATTTAAGGCAAATTACAGATATAAGCTAAGAATATCGTTATTACTATAATAAGTAAAGAAAATAAGTAGTATAGCTAAAGAAAGAATAAAGATGTTAATAAATCTTTATACAGACCTTATAGAATTAGTAAAAAAGGTACCAAAAAGAATAAAAAGATACTATAACGCTAAGAGATCTAAGGGACCAGATCTTAAGGAGGGGGACAAAGTATAGCTACTATATAAAAATTTTAAGAGTTAATAACTAAGTAAGAAGTTAAACTATATTAGACTAGAACCTTTTAAGATTATATAAAAAATCTTACCGATTACGTTTAAGTTAAACCTACTAGCTAAAATTAAGATTTACCCTATATAGTATATTGCAATACTAAAGCTAGTATATGGAAATATTAAGCTACTAATTTATAAAGTAGATACGTATAGAGGATAAGAGGAAGATAAATAGTAAGTTTTAAAGATTATTAGTTATAAGGATATTAATGATAAAATATAGTATAAAGTTAAATAGATAGGCTATAATAAGACTACTTAGGAACTACTATAAAATTTAAAGAATGTTATAGAAAAGGTATAGGAGTATTAGAAGAAAATAGGTTAGGTAATATTAAGAAGGCGTTAAAGATAAAGGGTTTAGTTAAAGGTAATAAACAAGCCGGATTATCTAGGGGGTCTACTACTAGTATACGAGCTGTTTCCGCCTCTTCTTAATTAGAATCCTTTTAAGCCTTCTTAGCCTTAAGTTTAAATAGACCTTACTTTACTAAATAAAGCTCTTTTAAGCGTACCGTTTTACAGACCTTTATTAGATAGTTTAGGCGAGTATAAATATCTAGTTAAGCTTTTAGAGCCTAAGACGCCTTATTAAAACAACGCTAAACCTTAGTAAGGGCCTTAGCCAGCTTACTCTCTAATCTTTTAGCCGCTACTAACACGCGTAACCCTAAGGGAGATTAAATAAGGAACTAGATAGTTATAAAGAATAATAAGATGTATATACTTAGGGTTAGAGATAGATTAAACATTATAGGATAATCGCATGTTTGCTCGGGTATACTTAGTATAGAAAGAAGGTTAGTAACTAAATAGAGATGTAATTATAATATATACTAACTTCTCTATATACTAAGAATAGGACGGTATAACTTTACTAAGTAATAAAATTAACGTTACTAGCTAGTTATAATGATTAGACGCAGAGGATCTAATAGAAGGTATTAGAAATAATAAAGGTCATTAAATTAAAGACGGGAATGCTATACCTCTAGTAAATAACTTAAAGATAGGAGATATCTTTAAGGACGAAGATAAAGAGGAGGGGGAAAGTATTATAGACCTTATATCGGTAGTAGTGTAACTACTAAGAATAGATATAAACGGGTTAGTTAAGATGGTATAGGAGGCGCTAGAACTAATCAAGCTATAGGATAAGGGGTAGATAAGTTACGTAGCTAGTTATGTTATAAGTTTGGAATATAGGAACGTAATATACTAACATACTAATATACTAATATATTAAATCCTTTACTATAGGGAGGAGTTATATATTTAAGGACATATAGTCTCTATAGATAGTTTCTCTTCTTTATAATAAATCTTAGAATATAATTAGAGTTAATCTGTTAGGCAACCACTCTACCAGTTATTATTACGTTATTAACTTCTTGTTTACCTATATACCCAGCCCATTAATAAGTCTATTGTAGTATTTCCTACAAGGCTTCGTTACACTTTTGCTTTTTCTCCCTATCTAATATTAGGTCGTAATACGCCTATATAAGATATATATATAAGGAGTATATAGTATCTAAGTAGTTCTAAATAAATCGCCTATAGAAGTTAGCAAAGCTAAGGAAGACCTAAATGTCCTTATAGGACTTAGGCTTAGCCTATTCCTTAATAGCTTTTACGCGGGTAGGGTCTATTATAATACCCCTAGGGGTAATAATAAAGCCTAGGAACTTAATATTCTTAGTATAAAAAATATTTTTTAATAGTTTAGCATATAGGCCCTAAGCGCGAAGTTGTTACAGTACCTGTTTAACGTACTTATCCTTATTATTTAAGTAAATAAGAATATTATCTAGGTAAACTACGTAGATAGTATCTACTAAGGTCCCTAGAGCTTTATAAATATAGCTCTAGAAAGTTATAGGGGCGTTAGTAAGACTAAAGGGTATTACTAAGTACTTAAAGTAACTATAGCCTGTTTTAAATATAGTTTTCTATTTATCTTCCTTTTTAATATAAATCCTATAGTACGCTTTATAAATATCTTTACATAGCTAAGCCTATTAAAGAGTTCGCTAACTAGTAGTGGGGGGTACTAGTTCTTAATTATAATCTTATTTAGGCGTCTATAGTTAATATATAGCCGTATTATACTGTCTACTTTTAGTATAAAGAGGATAAGCGCTCTAGTAGGCAACTTGCTAGGCCTAATTTAGCCCTTCTTAAGAGTACTATCTAGGTACTCTTATAAAATCTATAACTCTTTCTATAAGAGGTTATAGAGGGGTATTTATGGTAGTGTTTTACCTTCTTCTAAGTTAATTATATAGTCGTATTTAGAGTTCTGCGGTAGTATACTTACTAGCTTATTAAAGAAGATATTAATTTCCTCCTTATATATATCTAGTAGGCTAGGGGCTATAGAGGTTAAAGTAACTATTATATAGTAGTGTGCTTTTGGAAGCTAGTAAAGAGAAGGGTGCGGCTAATATATATTTTATAGGTATGCTTATACTAAGAGTGCATATAGCTCTACTATAGTATACTTAATAGTTTTAGGGTTTTAATTACCTCCCCCTTATATATAGGTAATCTCCGCTAGTACCAGAGGGTCTTTACGGGTACTTACTGCCAGTAACGGCAGGTTCTCTACTATGTTTATAACCAGTATCTCTATATCTAGAGGGTCTGTATAGGTACTCGCTGCCAGTAATAATAGGTCTACTATTATGTTTACAACTAGCGTAAAAAAAGAGTCTTCTAGCTATAGCGAATAGACTATTTTACTAGCCTTAATATTTGCTAAAAGAGTATTAAGGGTGACTATTTAAAGGCGTCTAGGGTCTAAAGTACCCTAGATAAACTATATAGAACGGAAGCTAATTAATAGATCTACTTCCGCGAGCCAATCCTATCTAAGAACTATATTATAACTATTAAATAAGCCACCCTAAAAGGTCTGTAGGCCAATAGTATAAGGGGTACCCTAGGAGTTGCTAGTAGTAACTATTAGATTATAAGTATCCTAGATTATTATCTAATTACTATTAAGAAAATATATAATAGGTTTATATAAACGTAGTATATATTATAGTGCTGCAATAAAGTAGACTAAATAACTACGTTATGGTATAAAGAGGAGAAGAAGGTAAAGGGGAGTATTATATATAAATAGTAGGGCCAGTCGCCAAGGCGCTAGTAGTAGGCTAGCTAATAGTAGGAAACAGAACAAGACAGTATAAAACAGTATGCATTAGGTTAGTGCCGTAGTAGTATATAGTATATAGGTAGGTTAAACCTATAGACAACGTCTTAATTAATAAGGTTAATTTAATACCTATTATTATATAAAGCATATAGGCGGACTTTACTCTAGGGCGTATTTATTACAACGTATACTATAATATGTTTCTTCTTTCCCTCTATATTAGGCCCTAGTTGCAGTTAAAAGAGATACGCTACTAGGGCTTTAAGTTTTCCAAAGGCTAAGCTAACTTCTCTTTATTAGCCTACTTCTAGTATTCCTTATAGTGGCTACCTACGGTCCTTTAACTCGCTTATATAGCACTAGCGTCTAGGGGGTCCCCTAAGCTATTTAGCTTTTAGGTAGTCTCCTTAGGATTTTACTTAAAGCGTCGCCCTTTCTAGGTTCTGTTCCCTAAACTCAACTCTATAAAGCCTATACTATAACCGCGCTTTATAGTATTAAGTAATTACTTTATACAGCGGATTTTATTAAAGAGGTCTTTAGCGGTTTTTACCTATTAGGTAAAGTTTTAGCAGAAGAGCTCTGCTTATAGGTAGGCTAGGAGATATAAGAACTAAAAGTCTACCTATTACCTAGGATTGATAAAAGGGGTATATAAGAAGAGATCCTCTAAGCTATATATACGGGCTAAGAAGACGTTAAACCTCTAGTTCTCCTTTATAATAGCCATATCGTATATTATAGCGTTATTAAAGTGTCTTATTATAGGGTTCCTAATCTAGTCCTAGACTATAGTCTTAAACTTATCCTATAGTAAAGGACCCTTATTTTTAATACCTAACTAGCAATAAACTAGTTATGCAATTATCTTTTTTTATATAAGACCTTTAATGGCCTAGCACGTATATTACTTATAGTTATAGTTAGCGTCATTAACCTTAAATTAATTTTTAACTGCGGCGATCCACTAGTTAAATACTGCTAAGTAGTACCGTTAATATTAGGTAGTAACTTCTTAACTAAGGCGTTAAGATTTATTTGGTATATGCGTTCGCTATATAACTTATACTCTTTACTAAAGAGGCAATAGGAGGGCTTTATTAAATTAATAATGCTCTATAGGTTAGCTGTTTTCTTAGCTAGCTTATCTAGCTCCTTTATATTAGCAATATTAGGTAGGACGCTAGTAACCTTACTAAGCTCCTATTAAGCCTAGGTATATAAGTTAAACTAGTCTTTAACATTTATAGATATCTAATTATTTTAAGGTTTAGGAGGTGGCTTAAATGCTACTAGTGTACTTCTAGTGGTTTTATCTGCACTAAATCCTAAGGCGTTCTGTAGTTATATTACTAGCGTATTACTATTAGGCGCAAACGTCGGTTTTCTTTTTAAAGGCATTATAGAAAAATTAAACCAGCTATACTCCTAAAAAGATTAGTAAGGATTTAAATATAAGATAAGGATATAGATAGGGAGTCTGATAATAGAATAATAGGGTATATTGTATAGATAGAGACGAATCCTTAAGGGAAAAAGGAGGAGTCTATATATAAGGTAGGAAGGGGTTTCCCTAGGCATATATAGCGTACATACCTCACGGGCGAGTTACCCCTAGGTTGCCCTAGGGTCACCTATACCTTATAGCTATATAACTATCTACTTAGGTTTTACCTAATATAAGTATTATATCTATCTATATTAGAACTTAGTTATATATAGAATCTATCTAGGATATAGTCTTCTACATTTTTGTATATTTTAGTAATATTCTTATTATTTAGCTATAGGCTAGATAAATCTATAATATATCTAACCCCATGCTTAGAGGACGTAGGATATTTTAGTATCTCTTAACTAAATATAAGTCTTTTTACTGCAAGCGATCTAGTTTATATAATTAATATTAAGCCTAGCTATATTATGGAATTAATTAGTTTATATATTATATATAGCTCGCATTATAGAATTTTACTTATTACTAGAATTAAAGAAAAGGTATTGGCAGATTATTATAGCGTAGGCATTTAGGATTATAAATCTTTATAATACTCCTAATATAAGCCGGATATATTCTAATTACTATCTTTTATATTTATATATATGCGTTCCTCCTATACCTATTACCCTTTATAGAAGAAGTCCTCTTATAATTATTCTAAGTCTTTAATTAAGGATTAAGTTACTTCTATTAGTAGTAGTATAGAAGAACTACCTAAGATAGGTAGGTGTATAAGGGTGTCTGGATTATATCTTAGATATATTATTAATCTATTCTAAATACATCTCTACGTTCTTTAGGGTATTTATATATTATTAGCCATTTCTAATACTAAGATTATACAATCTTACGTATACCAAAGATAAAATGGTTATAATATTATTTAATCCAACGTGGCTTTAATATATTAATGCCAATAATTTTAAAGAATTTTGTACTAAAAACTCATTAGGTATACGCGTACAGTGCTAAAGTTCATCTAGTATAAGATTTTACAACGTAGCGCATTTTAACACTCCCGGGGTTTTCGGCAACACTCTCTGAGCTCCAGACTCAAACTTGGGCCAAGATACTACTCAAGCACCTATTTTACTAGTAAAAGCCATATAAATGCAATGTTCACCCGCGGGCTGCCGCATGGTTAAACGGTGGTGCACGTACTTTTGTCACCGCCAAGATTAATGTTATCAATCAACACCGCTCAATCGCCACCCAAGCTCTACACTAAGATTACCTTAGTTACTCCTGCCGCCGCGCCTTAGGAAACTTAGTTAAATGGCAGGCTCACAAGAAGCTAAGAAATGAGAACGCGATTACGGTGATGCAGGCAGCTATTTAATTAATCCCTCCTGGACACTTGCTCGAGCGAGAGGCTGGTGAGCACTACGATAGGAACAAGTTGTCGCAGTGGATTTGGGTCTATTAGATAAATGACCTCCTCCCTCGGCCCCTCTCCCGACAGCACAGACAATGTGGCATTTTTTAGCACATCTAAGTTGTAAATTAGTATTGTGGGACCCACCAAATGCGATAATATAACCGTGCGGGGTATGTCTCGGAGTACTTCAGTGTTAAAGCGTCCGGGATATTTACACCATCTCGTCAATTCCGGTGGTTAGCGCAGCCACGTCCGCACGGCCTTACTTGCCCTAAAACAGCAAAAATACCAAAACTTCCCCTACAAAAAGGCCGTGCAGACGTGGCTGCGCTAACC
>Ga0307515_10015917_pt1 | contig 13810 bp, 4 predicted proteins | sample 17_EM_MG_FD_194513 | JGI IMG/M metagenome (GOLD analysis project Ga0307515, IMG submission 194513) | Populus trichocarpa ectomycorrhiza microbial communities from riparian zone in the Pacific Northwest, United States - 17_EM | ecosystem: Host-associated > Plants > Roots > Unclassified | place... | reverse complement strand
AATTCTAGCGCCGCACTTCTCTTAACAGCTTAACATCCCTCTAGATTTGCCAATAAAAACAGCAAAAGAACTCTAGCCAGTAGCCACCACTCTCCATAATAACAACCACATAGCCTTAAAATTCACATACAAACACAATAAATTCACTTCTCTACTATAAAACTAGTATACAGTCAGTTTCTCTGAACACTGGATCCATTGATAAGCAAGGAGAAGAGTTACCGAAAGCAAATAAAATAAAAACCATCATCAATCCAAAGTGGCAATTTAAAATATTGGAGAGTACTGTGGGGAAAACCTTCACCAAGAAAGGAGCCTGGAGGGATTAAACCCTAGACTATGAAAGACCGAAGGCCTTAGAGAATGATTTTCGACCAGTCCCTCAAGGATAAATTGAAAATGTCAAGAGACTTTTTAAGGACAAAGCTGGTGCAATTAAAAGTTTATAAGTAATAGATTAGATACAATTTCTAAAATATAAAGATAAAAAATCATTAATTTCATAGGTTAAATGGCATGCGACTTTTTATTTGAAAAAAAAAAAAAACATGACCCAAGTTCGTTTCTATTGCCGATTATCTACCCGCGATTGCTGATTAAAAATCTGAAAATTGAAGAAATGCTATGCAGAGCAGGGAAAATGAAACTAATGGAAATAGGTTTCTGATCACGACAAGGTTTTTTCGAGGGGAAAATATCAGTGGGACTATCAGACATGACAGCTATTTTCTAGTCGTTTAATATTTGCTGTGCAGTAGCTGTCTAAAATTTTATTAAACAATAACCAACCTTTCAGTCTGCCTTACAAGAACACTTAGTTCGGCATCTTTTGAACAGTAAGTATACCTCGACATGGTCTGGCTAGTATATCCATGTCTTTTTAATTTATACTTGGAGTCGTCAACTTCCATGAATTAGTTAGTTTAGTATTGAGCCACACTTATCAAACAATATTCATGCGAAAATGAGAACACTGTCTTCTAATTGTTTGTTCTGTTGTTCTGTGAAATTGTTCCTCTCTCTCTCGGCCTCAGGTAGCGCCCAAGTCTTCATATGTGGCACCATGTGATTAGTGAATAAATGGGTCTCTTGCACATGCAACCTTGTTCGTGTGTTAAAATCAAGATTTTCACCCTAGTATTTATGATTTATATATCATCGTGTTACTATTATACAAGCCGTTGTACTGCCAAGTGGGGGGCTACCCATATTTTAAAATGATGCTTTGAATATTACAGAGACTTGCATACATAATTTATTGGAACGGTTAATTCATTTTTATAGAGACCTTCGTACGTAACTTCAAATATTGCATTGTATCGACTTGACTCCAGAAAAGTTGTATAGTGGAATATCATTTGCAATATTATATGTATATGAGATATTTTATATTCTCGATGCATATTTACTTAAAAATTTTAATTATACTCCACTTTTGAAAAAAGAAATACTACAAATTATATCACACATGATTTGATATTTCCTAAAAAATACTTAATTAAAAAATAATAAGAATGTAAATGAGATAAAATTTACCCTATATATTAAAATAAAGTTTTGAACAATTACTTACGAGACCTTAAAATGAATTGATCCTGTATAGTAGTCATTTTCCTTGTTTATGTTAAGCAAAAAGCTATACAATATACATTTATAACATGATCTTTTATGTAATCAAACTAAAAATAATTATTAATAAACATGTAGTAAGGAAATTTCATTCAAAGTTTTTATTGTTAAAAAAAAGTTGTGTAATTTCTTTTTTTTTTCTTTACATAATTGATGAACGTGGAATTTACATCTTAAAATGTCCTTAGAAAACTAATCGCAATGCTTGCCTATTTATTAATATATCAAACATTAAATCATCTAGTAGGTGACCTAGTGATAAGAACTTGGAATTATAGGGTTTGTTCCCCCTGTGATCTTAAGTTCGAGCTCTATAGTTGTTAATATGATGATTATTAAAGGTATACATGGTTGTTGACTTCAACGGCTCGTGGGATTAGTCGAGGTGCAAGCAAGCTGACCTGAACAACCACACACACACACATATATATATATATATATATATATATATATATATATATATATATATATATCATACACTAATAAAACTTAATTTGTAGAGATAGATGATAGAGGAAAAGGATCAGTAAGGTGGAGATGGATTTCAACATATAATTGCTATCGTTTTAAACTAATTGCTGACATAAAGTCCTTTTTTTCTCTCGAGAATCTGACGTCAAGTTCTTTGAATGACGAAAACTATGACATGAAACCATGTTTATATGTTTCGAAGTTGTGGGTGTTATCATGGTAACATTAGAAAATGTTAATTGTGTCACTGGAAAACTCGACAATTCCAAATAATTTGTTATGCTCCAAGCCCCAGCAATGCAATTTCTTTGTATTCAAAAAGCCCTGAGCTCAACCAACAAAAAATCACAAATCATGCACTTGGGCATCCTAACAACAGTAAATTCACCCCCACATTATAAATATCTTGATACAAACATGTACCTGTCTGAACATGCACTAACTCCAACTTTTGAAGTGCTCTCCAGCCATACATAAAACTCATCGAAACTCAAATTCCACACGCACAGCCCCCCCAACTTCTCCTCCCTATCCTCTCGAGTCCCAAAAATCTCTAACCTGCGAAAATGCTGCCTAGCATCCTTCAGCTCCTGCTTACCTTCTCTATTCTTTTCAGCACCAAAAATCTCGTAGCTTTGTCTCTCACCTTACCACAAGACATCTCAGCTCTCAAAGCCTTCAAAGGATATGACAAAGTCGGTGGTAGAGGATTAAGATAACAAGTAAAAATGTTGGGAGATCAAAATGTATAAGATTTACTCAATTTTAATTGACAAAAGACTTCATTGGTATAAATATTTTATTTGGGGTAAAGAAATATAAATTTAGATGGTTAAGGATTCAATGAGAATTTTGAAATGCTTAATTAATTTTATTGAGGACTTCTTTGTGAGGAAAATAAATTTTTGGAGTCAATTTGAGTGTTAATTAGAAGAAATTGAAGTTTGAGAATTGAAATTAGGCTTTGGAAGGTTTAATTGGTCAAATCAAATATTTAATTGTAAAAGTAAATTAAAGTTTGGATGCCAATTAAGGACTTAATTGTAGATTCCCAAGACCAATGATTAACCTGTAAGTGGTGCACAATTTTAGTGGTATAAATTGGTCAAATTAAGGGCTAAATTGAAAGGAATTGACATTTTGGTAGTCAATTAAGGATGAAATTGAACAAATTAAAAACTAAGGACTCGTCTATAAAAGGAGCTGAATTTTGGGGCTGATATTTGAATTTGGCAAAGGTGCAATTACATATAATTAAAAGTTGGGAGATAATTACAGGTGCAATTAAAAGGAATTGGAAGAGCAGAGACCAAATTGAAATTAGCCAAATCTCAAATTAAAAAAACCATAATTACTAGGGTTTAACCTAAACGACGTATTGTTCACCCATTATTCATCTCATTCATTGTCAACTTTGAATGATCGAGTGAGCATGTTCAGGCAAATGAATATGGCGTTTCTAACCACCTCACGGGCTATAATCACAACCATTTAACTGAGAAACACCTCCTCTACAATCTCATGCCCATGAATTGAATTTTTACACCTCAATTCTTGCACAAAAATCTCCAACTTCTTGTCCTCGATCAGCTTTCCCTATATTTTCAGATATTAGTCTGATCGAGTAGGCACTTTTGAACGAATAAATGTAAAGCTACAAACCTCTAAATTGAGAAAAGTTGGATCCAAAAGAAATGTGTGCACCTCCTCTACCAACTTCAGGTGATTCCATTGATGTTTACATGGAAGTTGCTTCAGCGAAGCCTTAAAAATGGTCAGCCCAATCAACCTTGACTGTGACACCTATTTTTCAAAAACCAACTATTTTTTCATGTGTTCACACTTAAAGCTTATCAAATGGTTCTTATCAGTGGTTTTAAAACCTCCTTTTCAAGATCAAAAGGCTGGAAATAACTCATTGCCCTCAAAGTCTAGCAAAACCGCCAAGTACCCCTAAAACCAAAACCACTATTATAAAATCAACCTAGTACAAGAGCTTCCAGCTGTTAGCTTTTGTCCAGAACCCTCTCACTTTGATCAAAGGGCTAAACTTTGATCAATCTTTGGGGGAATCCATCAAAAAACCTAGAAAAACCCTATAAATACACCTGGAAATCAGAGCTAAAAAAAGAAGAGGAAAAAGAGAAAAAAAAATGGGGAAATACTATGTTAATAGACCCTATTTTGAAGGTTTAATAACCTAAAATAGAAGGTCTAACAAGTTTTAGAGAAAAAAAAGAGTGAAAAGGAAAGAAAGAATGGAAATAGAAGAAAAAACAATAGTCTATAGTCAACAAGCTTGAAGAAGGTATAACCATGTAAAAACTCAAAGGTGGAGTCCATATTGCCTGACCATTCATACTTTCTTAATGTTTAAGTCTTTTTTGAACTTGTTTTAGTGTTATGTTGTTTTCTAATTTTGTTTTGATTAATACGTAAAAATATTATTTTTATTTTTAAATCTTGTTTGGAGTTATTGTTCATGTTACTGAGTGTCAAGGCAATATATTTGTGACTAATTTTGATAAAATAAAGTAGTTTTGGATTCTGCTAAAAGGTGGCAGTCGGTGTTTGATGCCTTTTATATTTTGTTACTATATGTTCTTGGTTCCTGAGCATGATTTGGGTTCCAAGTGTTCAAAACGTTAGTTGAGAATCAAAATTTGATGTTTTTGTTGGTTGTCATTGGGGTTGTAGTCATGAAGTTGAAACTTCATGCATGTTATTAATGTTATTTGTTAGTTTTTTTTTTATTCAACTATGTTTGGTATTGATAATGTGGTTTGTTAGAACCAAAAGCAATGTGTTTAGACCCCTAGAAGACCAAATCTAGGTTTTGGCATTAATTCTTTGATTTCTAAAAATTTTCTAGATTCTGAGTTCATGTTCTTCGTATGAACTTTGCCTTAGCCTTTATTTTTTTAGTTGTTTTGGGTTAATTCTTGGCATAGACATGTCATCTTTATCAAATAATTCAGGGTTAAAACGCATTAATAACACATATTTATGCATTTAGATTCTAAGGTTCTTTCAATTGCCCAAACACATTTCAATCATATCGTGGCTTGTGATTTGATCTTTAAGTGTTAATCAAAGAAAATGTTGCTCAATCATTTCATCTTTAAGTGTTAATCAAAGAAAATGGATGCTTGATTCTTGATCTATGCATGATTATGAATAAAATCTTGCCCTTGATTGCATGAAAACTTGTCTGGCTTGTGATTTGTGTTTGCTGGGTTTCGGTTTGAATGTTCATCGTGTTCTTGATGTTTTTTATGTTTGATCTGTTTTTGTAAAAAAAAATATGTTTTTGTTTTTTTTTTAATTTTGATATGTTTGTGGTTTAATTGTTTGTTTTGCTTTAGTTTTAGGTCAAACCATGATTTTTGGTTCAGTTTAAAATTAAACCAGTATTTTTAAGTCAACTTGATTGGTTTATTTTGGGTCAGATAGTATAATTTTGTTTGATGATTGGTTTTTTTTTTTGTTGAGAAATTTTTGGCTCAAAGTGTTGACGAAGTACCGGTGTGATGAAGGATTGGCGATGTAAATTGACAAGGCTAGAGTGGAAACAATGTGTGGCTGTCGGTTCATCACATCAGCAATATTTCACAAATAAATACAAATGATCTATATTGTAATATGGTCGGCTTTGTTAATTCTTTAATATATATTATAATCTAACGATTTGATCACAAATAAATACAAATGATCTATATTGTAATGTGGTTGGTTCATCGCATCATCAATATTCCTTTACAATTTTACTATATTATTTGAGATTTATATTGAGATGGGATTTCGTGGAAGTGATCGAATATCGTACATATACAATAATTGCATATGCACTTTAAATTAACTTGGTTTATGATTAACTGATTTCTTTTTAAAAAAATAAAAAAAAAAGAAATCAGTTAATCATAAACCAAGTTAATTTAAAGTGCATATGCAACCATCACAATCAATCGATGATTATCCTCCTCTGGGCTTCCTAATTACTAGTTACCCGTTACAAAAAGGTATGCACTTGCCATTTGATTACTAGTTAATTACAATTAAAAGAAAGCCCTTACAGAAGGATTTTGATAAGGTTGAACATTAATTCTTAATTGTTTTCCTTCAATTCTCCTCGAAAACCAAGGCTCTCCTGTGGTGTTATAAGAAAACTAAAACGATTTTGGATAATGAAAAGAAGCATTTGAAGTTATACTAGGTCTGAAGGAAACATATATGAATAAGGAGATGCATGGTATCTGTTTTTCGGTTGCTATAAGGATTTTGAAGGGACAACACAGACAAAATGAGGAGGGTAGGGGCCACCAAATGAAATCCCGGAATTTGATATGCTTAGAAATAAGATTATTTGGTGTTTGGATAGTGGTTAATTACTTATTTATGTTGATATTTCTTTCTCCATAACACAGGAAGTAGGGGTGAGTAAAAAACTGAAAAAACTGACACATGAAAAAAAACTAATTAAACTGATTAGAATATTTAAAAAAATATTCAGTTCGATTCAGTTTCATAAGCCTGAAACCGAACCGAATCGAAAAAAATAAAAAAAACTGAACCGAATCGAAAAAAATAAAAAAAAAACCGAACCAAACCAAAATCAAGCCCATTAGAAAGTCCCAAAAAAACCCCAAAAAACAATATAGTTTTTGGTTTTTAATATAAAATAACTGAACTGAACCGAACCGAACTTAACAAAATCTGGTCAGTTGGGTTTTGATTTTTAATATAAAATAACCGAACCGAAACCGGTCAGTTTGAATTAGTTTTGGTTCAGTTTCAGTTTTATTTTGTGAATTTTACAAAATTTTAGTTTGGTTGTTTTTATAGGTAAAAACCGAACCAAACCAAAAATGATCACCCCTAACAAGAAGTATGTGATTATTGGTAAAAGTTTTGATACTTGCAAAATAGTCCCTATCGGTGGAGTTTAGGGACCTTTAATGATATAATTAGTGACTTTTAAATATGAGAATACAATAAATGAAAGAAAGAGCTTTAAATTCTAACAACAATGATGTTTATTCTTGTTTTTGGTATGATAAATGCTCTAAGAGTTAAGGTATAAATGTTTGGAGGGTAGAAATTGTGAATCTTTTACTCAAGTGATTAAGAGGGTATATATACTCCATGAACCTTATCGTTTTGATGGAGTAGAGGGATTGGAGAGTTGTTTTCTCTAGATGACATTAATGATGAATAAAAATATCTTACACGTCATTAATGAGATGAAAATATGATAAGTCCTTCTAACACCTTTCATACACCAATAGGTGTTAGGAGATTATTATTTCTGACCTTTTTTACACCTACAGGTATAAGGAGATGATTATTCATAACATGAATAGGTCATGTTAATAATCTTAAGATAGAACCCTATAGTCCAAACATGATCTCTAAGACCAATTTGGTCCAGCGCATAACCAAACCTAGGGGAGATAGGTCTACCGGTTCATTAGATCCATGATGCTTTGGGTACAACTCACGGTTGAACCCAAATATATTGGGTCTAGCAAGTACTCAGACCTATGGTGCCTTGGTTAAACTCAAGTATATTGAGTCTGACAACTTGCTTGGGCTTAACTCATGGAAAAACCAAGGTATGTTGACTCTAACTACTTGTCAAACCCATGGTGTCTTAATATATGATCATGGCTAAACCCGAATATATTAGGTACAACAATTTGCCAAACTCGTAGTTCCTTAGGCTCAACTCATGACTAAACCCAAGTATATTAAGTATGACAACTTGCTAGACTCACGGTGTCTTAGGCTTAGTTCATAGTTGAACCCAAGTATATTGAGTCTAACAACTTGTCAAACTTAAGGTGTCTTGAGCTCAACTCAAGGCTGAACCCAAGTATATTGGGTCTAGTAACTTACTAGATCCATGGTGCTTTGTGTCCAGCTCATGACTGAACATAAATATATTGGGTTTGACAACTTGCTAGACCCACAATGCTTTGGGCTCAGCTCATGGCTAAACTCATGTATATTGGGTATAACAGCATAGGAGACCCACGGTATCCTGGGCTCAGCTCATGGCTAAACCCAAGTATATTAGGTCTAGTAGCTTATCATACCTATGATTCCTTGAGCTTAGCTCATGGTTGATCCCAAGTATATTAGCTTTTGCAACTTGTCAAACCCACAGTGCCTTGGACTCTACTCATGGCTGAACCCAAGTATATTGATCTGGCAGCTTACCAAACTCATAGTGCCTTGGGCTCTACTCACAGCTGAACCCATGTATATTGAGTCTGTCAGTTTGCCAAACCCATGGTGCCCAAGCTCAGCTCATGGCTAAACCCATGTATATTGGGTATGACAACTTATTAGACCCATGGTACCTTGGGCTCAACTTAGAAATGAACCTAAGTATGTTACATGCCAGACCTACATTCAATTGGGTTCAACACATGGTTGTGCCTAAGTATATTAGGTCTGAAAAAATGCTAGACCCATGTTAAGTTGGGCTCAGTATGTGAATGAGCCTAAATATATTTAAGTCTGACAGCTTATAAGACCCACGTTCGTTTGAGTTATCATCCTGTTAGGGGTTTAGGTTGTTTCAGTGCATGAAAATATTAACTCATCAGTTCCTCCAAGTCTTTATGCATTCATTGCAAAAAGACTTGAAAAGCCTTATGGGAGACAACCGGTCAGGTTTATCTCGTCTTCCTTATAATAGAGGTGTCTTCCCATATTGATTTAAAATATTGTTAGATGGAGGCGAAACAAATCTTTTGAACGACCATTCAACTATAAATAATCAATTCAATAGGTGTTTAGCCTTCCTAGGGTTATGATGTGATGTCTCATGTCCTTCATGTATTAATGAGAACAACAGGCGATGGCATAAATAAACCTTTATCTTTTTCAATCCCATTTTTGTACTTTTGTCAAGATTTCCTTCTATTCTTCCTACAATTGAAGCCTTTAACTAGAAGAATAGGTTTCTTTATTTTTGCTGAAAAGTCAGCTTCTAGGTAAACACACATTGCACTTCATCCTTTCTTTGTCGTTTGTTTTAAACCTTTTAGACAAATAGATTCTAGAAAAGGAAAGAAAATCATTTCTTTCTGAAGAGGATTTTAGTTTCAGGCCTTAAACTGGAAATACTTGTCAGGGATCTATGACTATTAGAATAGGCCATAAATTTAATATTTGTGATGCTCAACCCTCTTCTACTAGAAAAGAGAGAATGTTCATCAATAGGTTTCAAACCTCAAAGGACAAATAAGGTTACCTTGGACGCCATAGGATAAGGCAAAAGGTATGATGTTATATGAGCATGTGACCCTAGTGAATTCAAAACAGCCAAGAAACTTTATGGTTTTATTGTATGAGACTAGTGACCGGGTTACTTAGGTAACTAGCAAACCTATTGGGGGAAATTTTATCATGACTACCCCTATATACATGTACGAGTTTGGGTACTCTTTTTCCATACAAGGGTTTGTAAGGGATGTATAGTTTTATTTCCATCTAATTCCTACTCAATTTTACCCTAACGAGTGGATTGCCTTATCAACCTTTGATAAGCTAATGAAGATTATCCAAGAGAAACCCACAATTAGGGTGTTTAGGCATTGCTAATCAGCGATGCTAATAGGCGACCTTCCATACCTTTTCAACTAGGCTACAAGGGCTTATTAAAGGTATCTTTCAAGGCAAATCTACCCAGTCAAATAAATGGAAGGGAAGATGGGTGATTGTGAGATTTAAAGGTGTGGCTAGACCTTAGAAAAGGTATAGTACTATCTGGGGTTGTTCCCACTTTTGAAGAGCACCCCTTTCTAGTGTGAATGACAAACATTTCCTCAATTAGAAACAGGAGGAGAGGGTATGCAGTAGGTTACGTGCACTTCAGAATGAGTATGAAATAAAGTGCATGGCACAAGGGTTTTATGACACTTTTGGTAATTTTAGCTTACTGCGTTGTTTTAATTTCATATGTTATTCATTATCTGATTTTTTCTTGTGTATGATCTTTTTTAAGAGTGGTTGAATTAAAGTTCAGTGGATCTACATCATTCATGCCCAGCCATGCACCCACTTTAACACCTAGTTGTGCCTCTTCATCTGAAGACATTGTTATCTCACTTCCTAAGGAATTCCTAGTATATATAAGGCAGGGTACAAAAGTAGCTCCTATGGATGTAGAGGAGCTTTTGGTGGTTGTTTCTTGAACTAAGGTTAGGCATCAAGGCACTGTAAATGGAACTCGATCCTCCATATCAGGGGGTTCTAAGGTGCTTACTCCCACATTAATCATTTTTTATGTTGCCTCTTGTTAAAAGAGAATAATAGTATTTATGGCTTTTGACTTTTATATGGAAGTGATTCCTCCTCTAAGCAGTAATCTTGTTCCAACCATCTCAGTCCCTATGCTTGCTTGGTCTTCCAGCCAGGTGCCTCACACCTCGAGGGTGTAAGACTTCTTCTCGATGCTAAATTTGGATCGCACTCCTATTTGTTTTCCCAACCTAAATGAGGAGAAGAGAAGCGTGATGGAGTCTATTCTTCAGGGGAGGCCCACCATTAGGCCTAGAGGACTGGAGGTGATCAACAACTTGGATAGGTTACTTACCTTTCCATTTAATGTCAGTACATTGACATATCCTAGTTATCAATGTCACTTGGCTATAATTAGGCAGATGGCCTTCCAGGTATAAAGAATCTTCATACAATGCTTTATTTTCTAACATACTATCAATGTCATTTATTTTCTAGCATACTAATTAGTCTTAGAGGAGCAAGTACTAGGTGATGATCTCATGGGTTAAGGATATTAAATGAATTATTTACCATAGATGGTCGTGAAGACTTCAGTGAGGGTAGCATTTAGTGGAGTAGTATACATTTTAAGGTAATTTAGGCATTCTTTGATCGACCTCTTTTGAGTTTTCCTAGGGTTTTATGTTCCTTCTAGGAGAACAATCTTGCTTGGAAAAACTCTCAGTCAAATTTTTTTTAGAGAAATAGGGAGGACAATGACGCGGCACACTCGTTTTCTCTACGCGAATATGTTTTTTCATGGCTTGTTTTACTTTCAACAAGCTCTTGTTTGGTAGGGCATACAACTTTTTTCCACAAAGCTCTTCCCTTTACTCCATTAATAAGGGATTCATAGCCATAGGCTTTAACAATTCTTCAACCTTGAGTATTTTCTCATTAAACATTTTCAAGTATGCTCGTGTGGACTTGTCATCCGCCTAAGTGATCCTATAAAGCTTCATAGAACTCTATTTTATTAGGATGTTTGTACTAAATCTTACCACTAGTATGGTACAAGGATCATTGAAGCTTGTGATGGATCCTGACTCTAAATTATTATACCATGCATGCACCGACCCCCTGAAGGTTATGGGGAGGATCTTGCACTTGGCATAGCTATCCTGGATGACCAATTCTAAGCTACTTCGCACATTTTGTATATGTTACTTTAGGTCTAAAAGATCATCATAATTATCCAAGGTTATTTTTTAGTCTTTGGAAATACAAGTATGCAACACTTGTTTGGATAAGGAAGAATCTTGAATCCGATGGGGGTGTAGACGTCCCTATATATATATATATATATATTCCCCTACAAGTTGTTTTTCACTCCTATGTCTGGAAGGTTCTAAAGAGCTTGAGGTTTTTGGTGTGTAACGACGTGACCGATGGATAGCCTCTTTCCCATGATGACCAGATGGACATATAGAAAACTCACTATGTACACAAGCATCATGATGACATGAAAGCTCTTTAGAAAGGTTGGATGGCTTCTGAGGGCGAACATCTTTCATAGTTTCATTTATCATATATTCCTCTAGGTAATGTAACTATCTATAAACATTGGTGCGGCCTGTTGTGGTAGGGGTGTAAAGGAGGGTGTAGCTGCTTGTTGAGGTGGTGTTGAGACCTGTTGAGGTGGCATAATTTCTTTTGGCCCTTAGGTTGTCAACACTGCTTGGGTGAGGAGTTGCACCTGGCTAATGAGTTGTTAAAAGGTTAGCTAGGCAGAAGTGTTTGTTGTGGCAAAATATGTCTCACATCTTATTCCAAAAGTGTCTTAATTTTCTATCATGGATGATGAATATGGATATCAATAAACCAGTTTAAGAAGAAATAATTAATGGCTTTTTTATCTTTCTCACAGACGACGCCAATTGATGATGCTAAAAATCTAATACACTTAGAAACAAGGTTATTAGGTGTTTGGATAGTGGTTAATCAAATGTTCATCTTAATATCCTCTTCTCCATAGCTGAGAAAGTGCACAATGGATGGTAGATTTCTTGGTACCTAAAAAAAATCCCTTTTTGATAGGATTTGGATACCCTCCGATCATAAAATCAGTAACTTTAAATAGAGATTGTAAGAAATAAAAGAAAGAGCTTTAAATTCCAAGAACAAGAATGTTTGTTCTTGTTTTTGCGTGATAAATGCTATAAAGGTTAAGGTATGAATTCTTAGAGAGTATAAAAAAAATGAACCTTTTACCTGAATGGTTCGGGGACGGGTATTTATACTCCCTAAACCTTGTCGTTTTGATGGAGTTGAGGGACTAGAGAGTCATCTAATCCTGATGGAATTAATGAATGATAAAAATCTCTGACACATCATTAATAAGAGACAAATATCCCTTACAGATTATTATTGAGATGAAAATATGGTAGGTTATTGGTAAACCTTTTATACAGCTATAGATGTAGAGAGATTATTATTCCAAACATGAATAGTTCATGTTAATAAGTCTTAAGATAAAACTCAAACCAATTGGGTATAACATGTAGTTAAACACAAGGTACTTTGAGCTCAGCTCATGACTGAACCTAGGTATATGGAGCTTGACAAGCTGTTAGACCCACGGTGTCTTGGGCTCAACTCATGGTTATGCTCAAGTATATTGAGTTTGACAGCTTGCTAAACCCATAGTTCTTTAGGCTTAGCTTATGATTGAACGCAAGTATATTGGGTCTGGCAACTTGCTAGATCCACGTTCACTAGGATTAACACCTTGTTAGGGGTTTAGGCTTTTTCAAAGCATGAAAATATTGAGTAAAGAACATTGACTCATCAAAGTTCTAAGCTTTTGTTGGACATTTTTCATGTAGCATGTCTTTATAGTGTTAAACTAAATATATTTGCTCACTAGTTTAATATATATTTACAAATTTTGATTTACAAAGCTAGTTATAATGAGCCATTTTCATTTATAAACAAGAAGGTATAATCATTAATATGTAGAAAAGAATAGTATTAAGCATGTCTTGTCTTCTAGGATTAATATGGAAAGTTTGCGAATCAAATTTAGATGAATATCAATTTAAATCATAAAAGATATTGATTTGACAAAATTTAATTGACTAAATAAATTTATTAGTGTCTTGATTGATCTAGTTAAACATGTTTAAATTTGGTAGGATAAACATTAGAATTTTTTAAAATAAAATGATGTAATTTTAATAATAATAACTTAACTGGATTGATACAATACCCCATGAATTGACACAGCAACTCAATGACTTAAATTAAAAATATTTTTAAAAATAGTAAAATTATCCCTTCATCTTTTAACACCGGAATTAATTAACCTTCGAGCGTCGTAGCAGCTAAATTATTAGTGGTGGGGCCATGCAAGCAGAGAAATCAAATTCAAGGGGTATGGACGGCTAAAATTTATGTTAATTATGTCATCAATCGAAAT
>Ga0307515_10015916_pt1 | contig 13813 bp, 5 predicted proteins | sample 17_EM_MG_FD_194513 | JGI IMG/M metagenome (GOLD analysis project Ga0307515, IMG submission 194513) | Populus trichocarpa ectomycorrhiza microbial communities from riparian zone in the Pacific Northwest, United States - 17_EM | ecosystem: Host-associated > Plants > Roots > Unclassified | place... | reverse complement strand
TCAAATAGAGTTTTCTCCCCACATGTACATAAGGAGTAGTCCGCGTGGGCCCAATAGGGATCCGAATCGGACGTTAAGCAATGAATTATTATTATATAGATAGCAACTATAAAAGAAGAGTTGCTAGTGTCGAGAATAAGGTAAGCGGTTGTTACGTGTTGCCGCGGCACTAGTATAGCGAGGAACCTTAAGCTCCTTACTCTCCGTTAATTAATAGAACAAGCTTTTTAACTAATATCACTGTAACCTACTTAAGTAGTCGTTATTGGTGAGTCACCCTATATGATTAACACTATCCTTATCTTTATGTAATATTGCTCCTAATAGTTTCTTATTATTTTATAGTTTAGCTTTCCTACTTAGCGTATTAGCCCTTGCGTTTTTAGTCCCTTTAATATACTAAATCTTAAAATAGTATTCTATAAGTATCTCTACCTATCTAACTTATCTTTAATTAAGTTCATTTATTATTAGGAACCCTATTAGGTTCTTATAATCCGTTTTAACTATAAATAGTTTCTCTATACCTTATAAGAATGCTCTCTATTCCTTAAGTACTATAACTATACCTAATAACTCCTTATTATAGATGTTATAGTTTAGTTCTAGTAGTGTTATCTTTTAACTATAATATGCTACTAGATGCTATATATTTCTATACTTCTATAGTAAATAAGCTCCTAGTATAAAGTCTAATATATTTATTTTTATAACCGTCTCTAAGCCTAGTTAGTAGATCTTAAGGATTGGTTCCTAGGTAAATAACTTCTTAAGTTTTTAAAACAGCCTCTTTTACTTATTTCCTTATACCCATAGTTCCTCTTTTTTATAAGCTTTGTAAATGGTTTAATATTCTTTAACTATTATACTATAAACCTTCTATAGTAGTTGCAAAACCCTAAGAATAACCTTAACTATATTACGTTTTCTAGTTCTTACTAACTTACTCTAGCTTCTATCTTCTTTAGGTCTATACTAATATAACTTAGTTTAATAATAAATCTAATAAAATTAGTCTTCCTAGTAAAGAACTTGTATTTCTTAATTACTACTAGCATCTATTCTTTCTATAATCTCTTTAAGACCTATTTAACATATTCTCTATATTCTTTCTTACTTATTAAGTAAATAATAATAATATTAAGGTATGCTATAATAAACTTATTAAGATATTCTTTTAATACATTATTAATTTACTTCTAGAATATTGCTAGTATATTTATAAGTCTAAATTATATAACTAATAGTTTGTATAGTCCTTCCTTTAACCTAAAGGCTACCTTTTATTTATCGTCTTTTTTAATCCTAATCTAATAGTACGCCCATCTTAAATTTATCTTTATAAAGATTTACGCGTTACCTATTCTATCTTAGATTTTACTAATTAAGGGTAAATAATATCTATCATTTCTAGTAATGCTATTTAACTATTTATAGTTAATGCATAGCCTAAGCTTTCTATTTTTCTTTAGTATAAATAGTACTGGATAACCTATTAATAACTATAATAGTCTAATATATCCCTTTTATAGGGTTTCCTAGATAAACTCTTTAAGTGCTCTTAACTCTTCTTTAGTTAACTTATAGATTGGGAAAAACCTTAAACTTATTCCTAGTTTTAATTCTATCTTATAGTCCTATACTACATACTTTAACAGCTTTTTACTTTTTAGGCTCTATCCCTTAACCCGCCGACGTCCACAAAGCAAGTGGTCCGTGCGGAACACCAGAATCAAAACTACGCGTATAGCCTATATAGATTTGATTAATTAATTATCATTAACTATGCCTTCCAATTGTACTTCTAATGATATAGATCTTATTTAACCGACTTAATATAAAGTTCCACTAAACCGGGTTGCTAAAAAACCACCCCCCGAGCCATGGGAGCTGCCCGATTTCGAGCCTTTGCATATTGATGATTTTGACGACTATGGCACCCCAAACTTACCTCCTACGCTTAATTGAAACGATCCGTTCGCTATATTTAGTTAATTCTTTACTAGTGAGATTATAGATAAGCTAGTAGAGTGGACGAATAAGTACGCAGAGCTGCACCCGTTAAATAATGCAGGTGAAAAGCCACGGGCGCGTCCATGGCAGCCAACATGTAAAGAAGAACTCTGGGCGTATTTTGGTGTGCTTATTTATATAGGCCTTATATAGGAATCGTCCATTGAGGATTACTGGGGTTCTTTAGATACCACTAGCTTGGAGTATATTGTTAAAAAATATATAAGCCGGGTACGATTTGAACAACTTAATCGTTACTTTTAATGCACAGAACTATGGTTAGACGACGATCCTACGCCACGATCTACATTTAATAGAGTTGATAAGCTTACTAAACACATTCGGCTTACCTATAGGAAGCTCTATAACCCTGACACCTACCTTACGGTTAATAAGACGATTAAACGCTTTATGGGCCGCGCACCTGAAATTATTAATATTCCTTCTAAACTAACGCCCGAAGGCTTTAAAATATAGGTCCTAGCGAATGAGGGCTATATACTTGATTGGTTGTGGCACGTAAGAGGTAATAAAGCAGGCCCAGTTAATCTGGATAAGACATTTACTGAGGAGGAAGGCTTTTTAAAGATATAGGCAGTAGTGCTTAATCTACTTACTTAGCGCAATACGGAGTTAAATAAGCCCCTTTATCCTCTAGGGAAGCATGTCGTTTGGCTTAATAATCTATTTATAAGCGTTAAGCTTTTTATATAACTCTAAGGGCTTAGTATTGGAGGCGCAGAAACCGTCTAAACTACTAAAATAGAGCGAGAGATAAAGGGGGGAGGGGAGGGTGATATATTGGCGCATGTAGCTGGTAGGAAAAAGGTTAAAGTTGCTGTAGAGTAAATTAGCCATAGGCTCGCTGACCTTAAATTAACTCACGCAGCTTAAATAGAATGGGGTACACTATATGCAGTAACATTAAAGGATGGCTAGGTTATAGAGTTCGCCTGGAAGGACGCCAATATGGTGCTTTTTATGAGTATAATTAACGACGGTAAATAATATACCAAAAAGCTTCCTAAAATGAGGCTTAAATAAGCTTATTTAAACCTTATATACTAACTACGTTATACATCACCAGGTCGATTGACGCAGGAAACCGACCGTAGATGTCCTCCCCTTACTCAAACCAGTGTTGTCGATGATGAATGAATGAATAAATAGGCCTAATATCGTATTCAATTCATAAGCCAACCAAAATATCGCGATATGAATGAATAATCGCGATATCTTAGATATAGGGGGTATCACCGGTCTTGGCATGGTAGTGGTACTAAATCGATGGGGCCGATGTCTCCCTAGAGGCCTATAACCTCCCTCTACCCCCTTCTACCCCCCCTAAACATTCACCAGTAGCTCTCTCCCCTAGCCTTATACAACTCGCCCCCTTACCTACGACTTTAAGCACTCAGACGGCTTAATATTTATTGGCCCAAGCCTCTATATATATTCATAATTTTATAAATATTCATTCATAAAGGCTGGCAAAATATTCAATCATTATCACTCCTTATGAATGAATATATCGTTATGAAGCAATGAATAAAAATATCATCGACAACACTGACTCAAACTGGCGCCCGAATGACTCGCAAAGTCTTTGGCGATGAGGTAGTTAAGACTCTACGTATTCCTACCTTTATATTCTATTACAATCTATATATAGGCGGCGTGGATATTGCTAATCAGCTGCGGTCGTATTTTAATACTTAGAGGACATATAGAAAGACGTAGAAGCCTCTGTTTCACTTCTTACTAAATACAGTCCTTAGTAACTCCTACCTACTGTCCTCCTACCGCCCTACCAATCGCCGAGCTGGCCGAAATGATGGCTATAAGAAGTTCAGGAGGGACCTCCGCGACGCCTTATTTAAGCGCTCAGTTCGCAAGCGAAAGGCCTATACCTAAGATGCACCTCTACGACGCTCTACTAACGATATACTGTGGTATCCTACACACCGCCATACACTAAAGAGGCTCTGGGTTAAGCCTGTTAACTATTCTGCATGCATAGAGGCTGGCAGGAAGTCTTAGAATATAACTAAGGGACGCCGCAAGCCTCTTGCGGATCTCTCTACAAATATAACTAAAAAACGTCGTGATAGTAAGGATTGGAAAAGGCCTTAGCGGACGCCAAAGACTAGATATGGCTGTAGTGTATACTAAATACCGTTCTGCAGAGAGGACGAGTGCTAGCTACCTTATATTAAGCGACTTAAATCTAAAGAATAAGCTATATAGATGTATTTGTATAAGAATTGATTAATATCACTAGCTTCGTATTTCTGATCACGACGATTTTAATGCATTAATCTGATTGGCTGAATCCTTATCGATAACGTGTGGACGAATTCCGGCGGGTTAAGGGATAGCTTCTTGCTATACTTATAGTATCTTTTTAGTATATAACTTAACCCTTTTTTAGTTTCCTTATAGGTTACTCTAACCTAGTACTATACTAACTTAGTAGCTATACGCCTTTTATGTTATTAAGTATCTTTAATATTAATCTAACCTATAATCTAATTAATTCTTAAATTATATTTCTATAACTAAGGTATATTATACCTAATACTGCCTTATCCCGTCCTAATTGTAGGATATTAAAAGACATTTTAATTTATCTACTTTTAATGGTTATCTAAATAGGTCCTATTTTAAGGTTAATAATGCCTTCTCTATGGGCTATTGAATCTCCTAAAATTGTAACTAATAGATAAGGGTGCTTCTTTTATCTATATAGTAGCCTTATTCTTTTTATTGCTATTAATAAGATGTGGTTCCTTATTACTCTACTATCTATTAATACTTTACACTGTTAATTTTACTAATTAACTTATAAATTTAGGTGTTCTTAAATTCCTTTAAGGGTTTAAGGCTCTACTACTAGTTCCCTCTAGTTATATAGGCCTTTACTTTTCCTAACTATTAGCTGCTAGATTTTAGTGTACTTAGCTTACTCTTTAGCTAATACCTAGTTCGCTTTTTGTCCTTAATATACTATAAATATATATTTTTTAGGTATTCCTATCACTATTATCCGTCTAAGCATTCTTCTATAAGAAATCTTTTTAGTTAAAGTATTAAATTATCTAACTCCTAAACTTCTACTAGATGCCAGCTGTGTATATACTTAGTATTTCTATACTATCGCTTATCTGGCGCCTAATATATTCTTATTAGGTACTTCTAATTTTTCTTTTTTAGGTTCTTATATATATTATATATATTATCTATATATATAATCTATGCCAATATATAATACGCTAGGTGCTTTAGGTTAACTCTTAGCTTAGCTTTATTTTTAAGTTTAAATCTCTATTTAGTTAATCTAAATGCTAGTTTTTTTATTTATGGGTACTAAAATCTATTTTTTTCGTCTTTAGTTCTCTAATCCTTCTTCTAGATTTTTAGACGTTATAATTAATGCTCCCTTAATATAACTTATGCGTCTTTCTATAATTGCTTAGTCTTAGACAACTCTTTAGTTTAGCTATAAGTAGAAATCTTCCTAACTATTATTATATCGCTGCCTATATATAAGACACATTACTAGGGCGTATAGTAGGGAGCAGGCAAGCCGAGTATAAGTCACAAGGAGAGTCGATAAAAGAGGACGATATGGTAATAAGGGTAGGCAATAGCCTCGTACGGAGACGAACCAATGAGGAGGGAAGGGCTGCAAGTCCGAGGTGCTTATAAGGAGGTGCCAAGGGCTAGCCTTCGGCTAGCCTTGGCGACCCCTAAGAGCCCCTAGCAATGCAGCCGAGTAAGGGCCAAAATAACCCTTACACTATACTACTTTTAGTACAGCTCTATAAGCGTATACAATCTATCTATAAGAAAGTATCTTATTATTACTACTTTGTAATAGCCTTTTGTATACCGTTCTTTAAATTTAGCTAAAACCCCTAGGTTCTCTTCTTATTCTAGTTCCTTAAGCTATTTTACTCTTAGCGTACCTACTTTAAGCCTATTAATAAGCTTTTTTAAAGCTATCTTTAGCTTACCCGGTGTTCTTAACCTATAGTATCCTCTTTATTCTTACTACGCTTTAATTTAATTCTTAAATCCTTTTTAGTTTTCTCCTAGTTTGTGTTTAGCTATTAGATCCTCTAAATCCTAAAATCTTATAACTCCTATATTAACTATCCAATCTTAAGGCTAAACACTTTATTTACCTATTATGGGTACTTTTAACCCTAAGCTTGCTTCTTTCTTAAGCTATACTTCTACCTTAGTCTATTTAGGCTTTAGTAGTGTCCTTATCTCTTCTTAAGAATCTTAAGCCTTTGGCCTTTTGCCTTTATTAAGTGCCGAAGTAGCTTATTATTCTACTTCTCTTATATTTTATAAAGCAATAGATATTATATCTAATAGAGTCTTAATCCCCATTAATATTCCCTCCTCTATAGTGGAATTATCCTCTGCCTCTATTATATATCTAAGCTTTACATACTCCTAGTTAGTTACCTATTCTTTCTTATAATTGCTACTAATAGTCCAATTATCTTAATCCTTAGATCCTATTACCTAATAAAACTAGTACGTAAGAAACTTCTCTACTAACTACTAGCTTACTATACTGTCTTTATCCTAATTTAGTTTATAGAGTTGGTCTGCTTCTTTATCCAATTCTTGTATACCCTAAAGTCCTCTTAACTTGGGCTCTTATAGCTAATAGCTTACGCCGTACTTGGCGTCCTTATAAACTTAGCATGCGTTATTATAATAGAACGCAAAACTTTTAATTAAATACTCTTTTGTTCCTTATAGCATATTATTATCCCTTTATACGTATATGTTATCTACTAGTCTTATTCCCTTTACTATATAGTAACTCTAACTACTCCTATAGTCTCTAGCGAAATGATACTATTTTTTACAGTTTATATATGCTCTGTCTTTAAACTACTTAGCTTACTATAAAGTCCGCCTAAATATCTTCTACTGCTAAGATCCCTAGTTTAGCCTCTACTCCTTAGTCCTATAATTACTTAATTCTTAACCTTTAGGTTTCTATAGTTTCTTATTCTATTTTCTATTTTCTTTAGTACCACTTAGGTCTATTAGCTCTATACTATACTATAGTTTTAATACCTACTGCGGTGCTTTTCTAGTATATATTGGTCCCTAATACGTTCTATACTCCTTATCGCTTTAGTATAACCAGTTATTAATCTTAATAGCTTGTTTAATTAATTCCCTTATATTACTTAGATTGTCTATTAGTATTATTACGTTCTAAACTTTGGTCTTTAATCCTCTTTAATATTAAGCTATTAACGCCTTTTAATCCCACTTGGTTTGCATTACTGGTGTCTAAAACTATATTGTATAATCTATTACTAATCCCTTTTACGTAAGTTAGAAGAGTTTTTCTTTAGCCGTTGCTATTAATTCCGGATCCCTGTATATCTGTATAAGTCTACTAGCAAATCTATCCTAGCTTAAGAATATATACCGTGCTTCTAAATTAGTGGTTGCTAGTCTATTAGCTTATATCTCTATAAGATAAGGTTTAAACCACTCTAGTACTTAACCCGTTAAGAATAACCCTATATATACAGTCAGTCGTCAAAAGTTTGGGTCGCCTGGTTAATGCACCACCAAAAACCAACAAAACTCTCAATCTTTGTAAGTGTTGGTCACATAGGGTGACTCACCAATAACGACTACTCGAGTAGGTTACAGTGATGTTGGTTAATAAAGCTTATTCATTGGAATGAGGGAGGGCGAGGAGCGTAAGGCTCCTCGCCGCGCTAGTGCCGCGGCGGCACGTGACAACACGTGACGACTACTTGCCTTATTCCCGACACTGGCAACTCTTCTTTTGTGGTTGTTGTCTATATATATATCGCTTAGCTAGCGGAACAAATACCAATCCTCCTTACTTACTATTGCCGTTGTAATATAAGTCTCGCTGTCCTAAAGTTTACCTTTTAGCACATAGTACTTTTTGCTTAGGTAGGTGTCATGTCAGGGCCGCTAAGGCGCTAGTAGTAAGCGAGCTAATGGCGATTTTCTATGCTGGGTATGGAAAATCCTAATTAGCTAGTTGAAATTAGGGTCTATAGAGCGTTATACTCTTACTTCCTTTTAACCTAACCTTTAACCCGTATACGTAGAGTATTTATATTAATAAATGTTTCTAGAGCCTTATTTGGGTTTGCCTTCATCATTATATCTACCGGGTTATCTTGGCCATTAATCCATCAAATCTTAAAGAGTTCTCGCCGTTTGTAGGATTGCCGAAGTGCTATAATGTTAATCATAAGGCGCTTCTCCTTTATGGTACTAAGCTTGACTAAATACTTATAGAGGGAGTATAAGTCGGTATACACGACTATAGGGATAACGGGAAGTCCGAGTCGATCTATAATTATCTTTAGGGTAGTTCCAATTATAATTACTATATTAACTCCACTAACCATTCTATATATCTCTAACGCTAAAACGCTTTAAGTAACGCGCTTACTTTTAGTTAAGCTTTAATAGATAAGATTGCTATAGATTATAAAGTTATTCTCTCTAGTAGATTTATTTGTGATAATAATCTTATATCCTAGCTAGAAGCTAAAATCTTTATTATTTATAAACGATTTATTAATAAATACAAAGAGCTTAGTAGTGGGAAGATTAATAGGCACGTAGAGTAGTCCCTAATTAAAATAGTTTATTTACTAAAAGAGACGCTTATTTAGGGCAAGGACGTTATCTTTAGTTAGTTCCTAGTATTAGGCGGCAATAAAGAGATTAAATAAAGCCTTAAATTAACAGATAGAAGTAACATAAGCTTTATAAGCGCGTTGCTCTACATATCCTTATTTTAAAGAGTTAATGTTAATAACATTAATCTTCTTACCTTAACCCTTCTGGCGTAAAGCAATAAAGTCCTCATTTAGGGAGAGGATGCATCTATTAAAAAGTAATAGTATTGCTAAATTAAGCTTTTCCTTTAGCTTTGCCATAAGATTTACCTTTACTAGCTTATCTTCTTTAAAAGCTAAAAATTAGTCATCTCCTAAGATAATTATATTATTAGTTTACATGCCGATAATTCTAAATAGGGTTCCCGTGGTTATAATAAGGAAGCATAAATTAAATATAGAAGTAGTTATTAAAAGTTTCTCTTTATGGTGCTTGCTATAGGTAGCCCACTAATAAGTTCCTACCTCTGCAATTCTATATAATGGCTTAAGCACAACTATAATCATATCTTTAGGATATTGGTAGCAAATTTGCTCTAGAAGGTATACTAATATTAAGCGCTAAAGGTGCGTCTCTAATTAGGTGTAGGCCTAAGTAATATCTCGCAGATAGACCGCTATTTTATTCTTTATTAGGGAGGGAGCTAGTATAACAATAACTTGCTAACTAGCTCGTTAAATTATAGGAGATTATATAAAAATTACCTCCTTACTATTGTTATTGTAGCCTTAGATAATAAGCCTTAATTTCTTAAATAGGGCGTTAGTAGCTTTACCTTTAATCTTATTAACCATTCTTAACTTAAAGATACGAACTTTATCGAACTTAGTAGGGTTGTACTTCTTAAACTTAAAGACTCCTCTTGCAATAAGACTATCGATCTCTTGCTTATTAGATACTTAGAAAGGAGCTCCTAAAGTTATAATACGACCTTCCTTTTAGAGCTATTTTACAAGTTTAAAGTTAGCCTTCTCCTTAGCTATTATAAAGGCCATTAATAGCTTAACTTTATTCTTAATAGCGGTAATAAATTACTCTTCAAAATTAATAAGATATTAGCAATTTTATAATCCCTTCAGGTAACCTCTACCGCGTCGTGGTTATGGCGTATCTACTATAATTATATTAGGATTATAGTCGCCTTCTAGAGCACGTTAATCGTAGCTCTCCTTTAAGGCATCTTCTATAGTATCCTACAAAGGCTTAGAACTGTTATCTTTATAGTAAGGCTTAATAATAGTTAAATGGAATTAAGTAGGTTTATAAGGCATCTAAATAGTATAAGTTTAACTATTAACTGTAATAAGTTAATATGGGCCTAACCATTCTCCCTTTTTATACTATACGCGTACCTTAGACTAAAGTGGCAGATTAAGCGTAGTTAAGGTGTTTAGGCCATTTCTTATTCCTAGTACGTCGTTAACCTGGCGTGTAGCGTAGAGATGTTATACCTTCTTCGTTGCCTTGCGAATAGCCTTAGCTTATTATACAATAGAGGGAGATAGTGGAGAATTGTTAGTTATTTAAGGGTAGGCGCTAAAGACTAGTAATATAGGTACGAGTCTATCCGGGCTAGCGGAATTATTAATAGCTTTAACAGCCATTTATAAGATAAGTTCTTCGCTAGCGTCCTCTAGTTTTAAAGAGATAATCTTATATACGCGGCGTAGTAGCGTGTAGTATTATTCTACTTTTCTAATACTATTATATGCCTTAATAGGGACTTCCTTAACCTTAATTGCCATTACCTTTATCTATTATCGGAACTCTATAAATAAGAGGTTCTTTCCTATATTATAGACGATTTAATTAGGGGGTCCTAGGTAGATATTAATCTAGTATAATTATAGGGTATTCTATACGTTCCTAGCTAATATATCCTTTAAGAAACGTATGGCTTAGAAGGAGGTTAAGAAGTTAATAACTTAAAGTACTAGCTTACCGCTAAGATATATAACGTTAATAATAATATAGAAGTTAAAGCCGTAGTTATTTTTAAGGGTAAACTTAAATCGGCTAGGGGACTTCTAGTTTATTTAGTAGTAGTAATAGTACTTTATAAGATACTTAATTGCCTTAACCTTAACTTTATAGCCTACTTACTAAAGAACCCTAAGCAATTAATAAACGGATAGGTGGCTAAAACGACGGTGTAGTTGGCGTAACTCTAACTTAGTTAAATGGCTCTAAGCAACACTCCTTTCTGGTTATTAAAGGAGCAGTTAAGGGTAACCCTACTTACGTATAATAGGTACCTAATTGTCTCCCTGCACGAGTATATTCTTAAGGTTGTTAAGTTTAACGCCTAATTTGTCTATATCCCTAATATAGAATAGAAATAGAGTGTTTGTGGAAATAATGTGGAAAGTAATGTATCCTAAGGGGGTTTGGACCCTAATTATGCCAAAAGAGATTATGGTACCCTTGCTAAAACGTATTATATGTTGGCCTGCCGTTAATTAGTTAATTTGGATAGAAGTATTAAGTTGTTAAAGGGCTCAAACTTAAGGTTCTCCTGCTGTAGATACTCCTGCGGCTTTAGTATCTGGCATAATACTATAGAAGATATTCGCTGAGTATCTATTATTGAAGGAGAACGTAGAGCTCTCCTTTAGCTTATTAAAGATATCTAACTTTATAGTAAAATGGAGCGTAGATTAGTTATTAAGAATAGTAACGGTTTATATACCATCTACCTTACTATACTTAGTAAAGTATTAGTTAGGTAAGTAGTCCTTAATTTCTATATCTATAAGGAGCTATTTGGCCTTATTAACCTCACCCTTAAGATCTTCTACGCCTTTATATTGAACTAGAAAGCTTTAGAAGTAAGCCGCAGTAGCCTTATAATTTCCGATATTTCTTACACTCTGGCGAAACTTATTATATGCCTCCTTTTGCTTATTAAGAGAATGCCTAGTTAACTAGCAATTTAGTTTCTTACAAACATAGTATTTCTTCTGGTAATTACTTTAAAATGAACCTCTATGAAGACCTCCACCTTTGCCTTATAGTTGTTAATTATACCCTTTACTATATTGCCTACCACGGCCACCATATATTTAATTAGTCTAGTTATAGTTATATTGGTCAGGCGGGTCGATTAAAGTAGGTTAGAGTTAGGCGTTAAATTACTATACTTCTTAAGAGCGTAGAGCGGTGCCAATAAAAGATCTTAATTAGGCATACACTCCTTTATAAGTATTTATAGGATTAAAGAGAGCAAGGTTGTATTCTTTAACGCCTTAGCATACGCTAATGACTTAATTACGTAGGCTGAAATCCTCTTAATATAATTCGGATAAACTACGCTAAATTATCTAAAGTTAATTAAAGAGCTTTTAAAGACAATTAAGCCGAGGGACACCTAGGTTTATAGTAATAATCCTTAGAAAGGTAGTCTTTCTCTATTCTAATATATACTACTACTTATTCTCTTTTGTTTTAAAGTGGTATCTTAACATATATATTATGCGGTTAAAATTATATCCTTTTCCTGCCAAACGATTATAATAGAAAGTACTAGCTCGGCCCTTGAGCATAACGGAATAGGCGTTGTGGTATTAATTAGACTCTATTTCTACCTTCTAGTAATAGTTATAGAAGATACATAGTTTTAAATTAAGAATATTATATAATTCCCTGCTAAACTTCTTCTCCTAATCCGAGTAGAGCTTCACAAGCTTTATAAGTAATTTTAAACTACCTCCAATTTAAGATTAAGATGGAGGAGGTAGGAGTTGTATTACAGGCTGTAGTAGGGACGTAGGTCTAGTTAGTAGAGTCTAAAGGTTATTAGATCGCGAAGCAAGGGGATCTTATACTTGCTTATATTAAGAGGTAGTAGTTAAAGTTGCGGGTTAAATTGGTGGATTCTAGGGAACTAAAGATAGAGGTAGAGGCGATGGATATAGAATGGAAGAACTTATACCTAGAGCAATGGAATTAGAACGCGTCTCTTGTAGTATATTACCTGGATTCTATTATAAGTTGAGCTTCCTTATAGTGCGTAGTTAGTGCTCAATCTCTTATAGAGTCTATTTATGCTCCTCTTTTGCGTTAAGAACCTGCTCCTAAATGTTGTTTCTAATAACGCCCCCATCCTTAGGGACAAATACTCTATTCTCCCAAAGGAAGTTACGGAAGTCCTATACGATATCCTTGTTCACGGGGGCCTATATTTCCTTTGTCCATCCAATAAAGTCCTTCTTTATACATTCCTATAACGCGGTATTATTATATTCACTATCTTTGTAATATGCTATACGGTATAATAAAAAACCATTTAAGTCTTGTTTATTAGCGTTTATAAGGTTAATTATAGCTTTATTCTATATCTTTAGGTTAATATCTTCCTTATACTTTTTTAGGTAGGTTAACGCCATAATAGGTATAGAATTGACGGGGTGTCGTACGTCGAAGGTAGGTAGGATTTTCGGTTTTGTAGGATCTCGTAGGTTTACTGTCAAGAGGTAGGCAATTTAAGATGTTGTTCAACGCGTTTTGGACGTTAACTTGGGACCTTAGGTTTAGTAACACTTCTAACCTAAAGTACTCGACTAAATCTTTATAAACGCGGTTGTTTTATATAATAGACGTAACTTGGTATCTCCTAGTACTTAGTAACACTTCTATTACTAGTTTTTTGCAAGTCTAAGGTAGCACGGTATTGCCGGGATCTATTCCATATAAGCGTATATGGCACCCCTATACAAGACTATCTCTTCTGTTCGAAAACCTAGCTGCTCTATGGTTAACTATATATTCAACCACTAATCAATATTAGTCACATAAGGTAACTTACCAATAACGACTACTCAAGTAGGTTACAGTGATGTTGGTTAATAAAGCTTATTTATTGGAATGAGGGAGGGCGAGGAGCGTAAGGCTCCTCGCCGCGCTAGTGCCGCGGCGGCACGTAACAACACGTGACGACCACTTGCCTCATTCCCGACAGTAAGTAAGTAGAGTCACTTCTACATAATAAAAATCTATAAAAGTTTTAAATAAGATAAATTATTGCCTTTTCTATTAGCTTACCTAAAAAATTCCTTATTAATAAATTTTTTTACCGTCTAATAGA
>Ga0307515_10015915_pt1 | contig 13814 bp, 3 predicted proteins | sample 17_EM_MG_FD_194513 | JGI IMG/M metagenome (GOLD analysis project Ga0307515, IMG submission 194513) | Populus trichocarpa ectomycorrhiza microbial communities from riparian zone in the Pacific Northwest, United States - 17_EM | ecosystem: Host-associated > Plants > Roots > Unclassified | place... | reverse complement strand
ACCTACTACATGACGACGTCGTCGTCATTGTATTTGGACCTACCTGATGTATATAAGAGAGCTTCTAGAGCCCTCTTTAATAAACAGAGTTCTCATTCCTGATCGTCCGTTCAACAATACCCGCCTCCGCCTGTCTCTTGAGTTCGATCTCATCCCTCAATTCAAGCATATCTTTCAAGTTCCACTCCCTAGATAAACGCCCATTCACGCTCAACCTTACGCTTTTGATCCTCTCTGCTAGAAATCTAAACCGCTTGTCCTCTCTCTCTTTGACATCCTGGTCGCCGCCAAGATCGCTTTGCCCCATCATCCATTCCTCCAGGGCCTCGACTAGCGATTCCTCATTTATGTATTCATGCGTATTGATATTAACAGCGAGTAAGCCCACTTTGATCTTCTTTGCCTTTTTCTTGGAGAGGAAATAAACACCTCGCTCGAGAAATCTTTGCAGCAGGACTAGTCCTGCACTATACACATCTCCCTCATGCTCTATCCCATCATCGCCTACAACAGAGCAGATGCTGCTCGTCTTGCCTCTTCGAACCCTCACCTCCACATCTAGTACATCTACTATCTTCGAAAACATGGGCACCGAAATCCAAGTCGGGTATAAGACATCCTGGTCGTCTCGGTTAGCCAGATCAATCTTATACCGCAACGGACCCATCCGCTTGACACTATCTAGCAACTCCGCTCTCAATTGCCGTGAGGCTTGCAAAAGAGGGTAAGTTGGCGGTAGGGACGTATGTTCGGGGTATCGGACACTTTCTTCCCCATAATAGGTTTCCGGATCGGTAGCGGAGTGAGAGACACGTTTGCGTTCACGCTGAAGGGTACGGGATTTGGCCGATGCGAGGTCATCTAAGAGGCCCCATTTATAGATCTCATCGCGGAGTTCGCGGGGAAGGCTCAAGATGTGAGGCATGGTGGTGATCTGGGCATTTGCGATGGTTTTGGATGATGGGTGGAATAGAGCGATGAGAAATTGAGGTAGGGCTTGCTTATGGTTGGTTGATAGAGCTTTTGGCGGGGCTTACAATTTTGTTGCTGCTTACGCGGCGCTCGGGGGTATCGGCAGCGCTATCATAGCTGTGGCTGCAGTTCTGCATCTAAAGGCACAGAAATCAACGCCACTTGACAAGACTTCGTTCGAGGCGTATTTCGGATAATTTCCGAGGGTCATTACTAGCTCCGATGCATTCATGATAACAATGCAACTCAAACTGCAGTGGTGACGCTTGTAGGAGCGATCTATGAATCATGGAAGATACAATTAAAGGTCCAAAATTCACCGATGATGCACCCGAATCACCCAATTAGCCTAAGAAATGTGGTAGGTTATAACGAGACAAAGCATGACCATGTACTCACCACCATCGCCAAGCTCACTTACTGTCTCACTTATAAGGCGGCGGCATATCATGGCCGTTTTTAGATTGTATGGTCCCTACCGCTCCATCTGTTGGAGTGTTCCTAACGGGAAGAACTCCTGGGTTGGTTGCGTCACTTCCAATTACTCTCATGGATGAATTCGCACGACCGCCCCTTACGGTGCTTGAAGTGACCATCTTGAATCGGTTTTGCCAAGTCAAGATTTCTGTCTCTATCTCCAAGGCCCATTCACTCGGGAGGCAATACTTCACAGTTCCATCTTCTAGGCTTAGAAAGTATTGGCCTGCAGCCCAAGGATTGAGCGCCAGATGCCTAATACACTTCTCAGGCAACTCCTCTAATATTCCTTTGAGCTCCTCGTACTGGCCTGCGAGATCCCAACTTATATCACCGTTCGGCCACAATATGAACCAACTCTCTCCAGCGCCTAGGCTTACTTGTGAAGTAAACTTGTCATATGGGTCTTCTGGGAGTGCTCCGAGGATGTTCTTGAGCGAGACGGGAATGTTTGGGGAGTAGTAGAAGCCGCCACGTGTCCTAGACGGTACGCAGGCGAAGAAGGAACGCCGTGGACCGACTGATACGTGGGTCCCAGCAATGTTAGAAAGAGGTTTTAACCAAGCCATTAGGTCAGGATGAGAGCATTTGAAATCTACAAAGATGGCTTGGGTATCAGCAGTTGCTGGTGAATGTGAAAAGCTGATGTATACGCTACCGAGGGTGGCCGAATGGCTTGCAATCTCCTTATGGGCTGGAGGGGTTGAAAAAGGGCTGACCATATTTATACCTATCTGTACCCTCAACTGTGGTGTACACGGCGTAGTACTCTTGCTCAGTAGGCCCAAGGGCAACGTATTGCGGTCGCTGCAGCTTCTTCGTGCCATCATCTGGGTTATTCAGGACATAGTTCGTAAATTGCTTCGGAACAGCAAGCCTGCATATCATACCGATTAGGGTCATTGGCATCAAACCAGTCGTATTTGGGGCGGGATCCAACACTCACGTCCTATTGACTGCATTGCAGTAAAAGTAGTACGAGTGATTAGGCCCGAAGGCGAACAGCACGTCTGGCATCTTGAGGAGTAAGGGTAGCTTCAGCCTATTTTCTAAACCCCTGTAGTTAGCAGACAAAGGCCAACGTTTCGAATTGAGAGTTGAAGCATGGGCTAGAATGGATGAGAAGGCTACATTATGGCGAGCAAAGAGTAAGAAGCTCAAGAGACTAAGCCAAGATGCGCGGAGCGAGAATGACTAACATCGAGGCACCAACAGCATGCATAGTCACTTTCATTTGACTGCCTTGGTGGAACGGGAGGTGGGGAGATTCACGAGAAGATAACCTGGTGTTCACGGCTCGGCTGAGCGCCCGCTAAGTCGCTGAGTCGCACGTGACACATACAACCCACCTTAAAGTTCTAGTTCTAAGGCGCTTTCTTAAGCCTTATATACTAGGTGGCTAGTTAAAGCTTTTAGGCGCTATTAGTTAGAGCAATTCTCTACTTAAGAGACACTAAGACGTTATAGGTGGTTATACATTTAAACGTATAAATAAGGTAGGTATATAAAATATGTTACGGCACTGGCAGAACTGGCACTTAGCAGAACTTCGCACCGGCAAGTTGCCACAGATTGCCGCATATTGCGGTCACGTGACGCGAAGATCTTATAAAATATCGAACGGCGCTGCTCTTCTTCTCCTTTCCTTTCCCTAGCTTTAGATTCTCGTTTATAAATAATCTGATAGGGTCTATAGGGAGTCACGTGACCCACGGCGCACGGCTTAAAGTCTCTTTATTGAGAACTTTAAGCAGCAACAACATTATCTAATTGAATTCGAATATGCTAGTTCTCGTCAATTGAAGCTGCTGTTAATTCATTTATCCTAATCTTATTTAACCGTCGAGTCTCCTCCCTTAAAGCCTCGAATTCAGGCCGTTGCCGTCGCTCCTCTCCGTCTACTCTGTATAACAGACCCTTTTAAAGACGCCCCCGCACACAGCACACGCTCTTATTCTTGCGTTCCCGATAGCAAAGGCTTACAGACGTGTCGCCCCTCCGTAACTATGGCCCCTACGCCCTTCGCCGCAGCCGTAACGGCAGCTAAAAAGCGCCTATAGGACATTCACGAATAAGAGCTAAAAGACTATAAGCAGGAGCGTACTTATAAGGTAGCTTTAAACTAGGCTACCCTTAAAGCACTTACTGCTTCTACGGCCTAGGTAAAGTTAGCCATAGAAGAAATATACTAGGCTCGGCTTACCGCTATTAAGAAGAACCCTACTATAATTAACGCGATAGAGGTTAACTCCGGTAAGTCTTCTCTTTTTTCTATAGTAAAGAGCCTAGACCTACTTTTTTCTAAGATCCTAGTCTCCGAAGTTGCCGTAATCTAGAAGGGTATATTTATTCTAAAGAACCTTATAAAGCTACGCAATAACCTATCTAGGATTAACTCTAATTAAATAGAGTTAACGGTAGACGGAAGAGTTATTACCTCCAGTAAGGGCTCTAGAAAGGACTTCTCCTCTATAGGTATTTAGCTTAAGGGCTTTACTAACTATAGTATTATCGTCTAAACCCTCTAGGCCATATTAACCCCCTTAGCTATCGCGATAGCAAAATTCCACTAAGCTATTATAGGCTTCTCTGTACAGTTTGTTTAGAACAGCGTCCTTAATTTAGCTATAGTTGTCCACTAGAGAGCTATAAGGCTTAATTAAACTAACCCTACTAACTAGGCTATCCCTATTAAACTATAAACAGCTAACTATAACTTCGCTACTCTACGCCTGGCCCTATTGTCCTCCTATAATGGCTTATTATTAAAACGCCCTTAGGTAGATATATCTACCTTATCCCTATAGGGCTAGGTATACGGTAATTAGAATATAGGCTAGCCGTGCTTTAAATTACTATATTCCTATTAATATCTCTATAAAGTATATAGAGGGAATTATATTAAGAAAGACTGTAAGGGGTCTCTATAACAATTTATACCCCCTCTACGCCTAAATTTAATGCTAAGATTTAAGGCGTTTACCCTAGGGTATCCACTTTATACTTTACCATCGCTATTAAACGCATTAGCCTAGAGGGATAAGCTACTCCTATACCCCGGAGATCTTAGCCCCCTAATTAAGGGTATCCTAACGTATAGCGCGCGGATTAGAGTTACTACCTTACTACTAGCGCGTACGTGTTTAAATTAACTCCCTTCTAATACCGACCCTAGGGTAATTACTATAAAGATTACTACTAATCTGCCTATCGGCCGTATTACTATTTATCCGCCTAAAGTAACCTATTGCTCCCCCTTAGGACTTATGCCTAAGCTAGATAGAACCTTCCGCCGTATTTATAATCTCTCTTCGCCTAAGCCTTACTAAGGCCTCTTTATTAACGCTACTATTCTAAAGGCCCACTCTACCCTCGCCTATAGTACCGTAGACGACATTCTAGCGCTTATCCTCCTTACTAAAAAAGGCGCCATTATCCTTAAACGCGATCTTAAAGACGCTTTTCGGAATATCCTAGTCGCTATTACTAATTAACGCCTACTAGGATTTAAGTGGGAGAAGATAGTATACGTTAAATACTGCCTTCCCTTTAGTCTAGCTACTGCGCCCTTTCTCTTTAACCTCTTTATAGAAGCCCTATATTAGGTCCTTAAACGCCGCCTCTATCTAATTATCACCTTCTTTATACTAGTTTATTATCTAGATAACTTTATATTTATTTTACGCCTAGACACTAGCTACGCACCGGTAGTTTATATATATAACTTTATAATTATACTACTTAGTTTCCCTTCTAACGCCGTAAATGACTTCTATAGCATAGTGTTAGACGTATTAGGTTATTAGATTAATACTAATACCTTCTCCTTATCCCTTAGCCCTATTAAGTAGATAGCGCTATAAGATCTACTTATCTCCTTTATCCTTAGGCCCTAAGTCTCTCTTAAATAGTGCTAGTAACTCGGAGGTAGCCTTGCCTAAGCCGTAAAAGTTATCTAATTAGGGCGATCTTACTTAAGATCGCTATGGGACCTTATTACAGCTTTCTCTCTTATAAACCGCCGTACTTTGCCTATCCTATTAGCGGTAATCTCTAACCTAGCTTAGTAGAGTAAAGCCCTAGCGCTTTAAAATAGGGTTCGTTTCTTTTAGGAGGATATTACTTACCCCTAGATCTATCTCTTTACGGACGCCTTATCTAAATATAGTTATGCTAGCTTCTTCTATAGCTGCCTAGGCTACTCCTCCGCTAAGACCCATTCTACTCCTTATAGTTAATGGCGCCCTTATGCCTCCGCGCTGCTATAAGATAACCTCTTTATAGCATCCCCTGCCCCTAAGCACCTCTATGCCCATATTAATGTGCTTAAAGTACTTACTATTATTAACACATTTGTGAAATGGAGCCCTGCCTAGTAATATTAATTTGTTTATATCTATATAAACAATATAGTCGCCCTTATAGGCCTGTAAAATATAGTGCTTAAAGGCCCTACCAATTTGCTCCTCCGATAAATTTTAGTTTAGGCTGCCGTATTTAATATCTAGTTGCAATCTTTTTAGATTTCATCTAAAGATAATATACTAGCTAACGCACTCTTCCGCTTTGACTAGGCTATAGCTAAAAATCTCTATCCTTAGATCGATCTCTCGGTGCTAACGGCTTATCTTTAGGCTCGTTAATTAACCTACTAGGCCTACCGCCTGTATTTATTACCTAATTGGGCCAATCTTACTTGGTTTTAAGCCTCTTATAGCACGGTATTAAGCCTAGCACCCGTAAGATATACGCCTTAGGTATAAAGTTATAGGAGTTTTTCTATACTATAAGGGCTGTAGCGCTATACCTAGCCTAGTTACCTAACCTTATGGAATGGGTAGCATAGAGAATATATGGCAATAGTTCTCCGTATATAGGCAGGGTAGCTTTAAAGACTATACGCTTATACCTCGCCGCGATCCGCTCTATATACGTTAACTACGTTCTTCTAGTTATAGTATTTAAGAATACGTTACTTTATTGCATACTAAATAGGGCAACCTCTTTTAACCCTAGCCTAAAAGAAGCTACTCTAAAGTTGCCAATCTTACGCAGTATCCTCGCTAAGATTGCGACTAGCAGCAACTTAATCTAAGGGGTAAATACTAACGCCGCCTTCTGCCTCGCCTTTATAGGGTGCCTCTATATAGGCGAGATCTCTTATACTAATAAGCAACAGTCCAAACTGTTATTCGCCGCGATTAAGGCTACCCGCTTAGATATACAGATTAGCCCCTTTAGAGATTACCTTACCTTCCGTTTTAAACGGAGTAAGACTAATAAGGATAAGTAGGGTGTTTAAATTATAGTAGCTGCTACATTTAACGCGGTTTACCCTATAGCAGCACTATAGAGGCTTTTTCTCCTAGACCCCTAGGCTCCCTCTACGCCGCTATTTACCGTATCTAATAGCGCGGCGTTCTTTGCCTTATACGCGCGGAGGATACTTAAATTAAGGCTAACCCTCTATAGCATCTAAGCCGTATAGTATATAGGTCACAGCTTCCGTAGGGGCGCGGCCTAATATACCCTAGACTATAGCTTCTCTAATAAAGAGGTCTAACGCCTAGGCCGCTAGTCGTTAGACACCTTCTGCCTTTATTACTTAACCTTATAGGCTAACGCCTTCCGCCTTTTATAGAGGTTTTAACTAGGTATCCCACCAGCGTTCTCTTTAACTTAGCCTTATACGTAAGGTTAATACCTAAAACACATCTCTCTACATATATTTTCTCCTAATTTGGCTACGGTTACGCTTCGCTTTCCTTAGACTATAGGCTTATAAGTTTAGGGCTATTTTTCCTACCTTTTTATAGTAAAAATAGCTTATAAAAGCTGGAAAATAAGCCCGCTATTTGCAGGCCCCTAAGCCACAGCCACTAATTAAAAAATTAATAAAAAATCACGTATATAAAGAGATAGATAATAGGGTCTATAGGGAGTTACGTAACCCACGGCGCACGGCTTAAAGTCTCTTTATTAAGAACTTTAAGCAGTAACAACATTATCTAATTAAATTTAAATATACTAGTTCTCGTTAATTAAAGCTGCTATTAATTTACCCGCCTACCTAAGCGTTCGCTTCTTCACCTTATATATATATATATTGGGACGGTATTAGGGCATACTACCTGCTACGTCCTATTCCACCACTATTATTATATAATTAGGCTCGCGTGGAATTACGTGAAAACTAGCTAATTAAGATTTTCCATCCCCGGGATGGAAAATCGCTATTGGCTCGCTTACTACTAGCGCCTTAGCGGCCCCCTCTTCTTCTTCTCTTTAGCTTAGCATCTTTATATAGTTCAGACGCACTTATACAAGCCCGTTATATATATAGCTTATACCCTACTTCTTATAAGTATATACCTTCGCTAGTTGGACCATAGGCTTGCAAGTTTAGGGCTATTTTTCCTGCCTTTTTATAGTAAAAACAGCTTACAAAAGCTGGAAAATAAGCCCGCCATTTGCAGGCCCCTGAGCCGCAGCCACCAATTAAAAAATTAATAAAAAATCACGTGTATAAAGAGATAGACAATTATATAGGCTTGCGCGTCCCCTTTACCGTGCCCATACCTTAATTAACTAAGTCGCTAATATTATCTAAAGCTTACTCTACTCTTTCTTCTTAAGAAGGAACTTAAATATATCTATAAGACTATAAATAAGACAAGAACATAGAATAGGACCCTAAGGACATTATTAGGACCATAAGGATAGGACCTAAAAGAAAAGAACAGAACCCTAAGGAAAGGACCTATAAGATATACATAGATTAGAACCCCTAAGTAAATTACCTAAAATTACCTAATACCCCTACTACTATGCTACAAAATATAGTAGTAGGTAAAGCAGCTATAGGACCCTTAAATACTTTAGACGAAGAAATAATTAACGTTTTAACCCCCTAGGCGGAGCTTACGGCTACTAATACCAAAATTAAACAACTGCAAAAGCTGCTTAAAGCTAGAGATACCCCTATATTTAATAATAAGTCATTATTAAATAACTAAAGACTTATTATAGTCCTTTAGGCCCTATTCTAGCGCCTTAGTAGATCTACTAAGGCCTATATAGTACTAAAGCGGTTAGCAAAGGTTACGGACCCCCTACTACTTATAAACGGAACCAACCCTATATTTAATAATTAGAAGCTTTAATTACGGGATAAGCTTAAAGTTAATATAGACTACTTCCCTAACGCCTAAGCTAGAATAGCCTATATTTTTGGCTGTACTAGCGAAGACACCTAGACGTATTTACGCCTATAATACACTAAAGACTTAGTAAACCCCTTTATCTCTAAAGAAGAAATAATTAAATACTTATCTTCTATTTATAAAGACCCTTTTAAAGTATAAAACGCCCGCCTTAGCTATAAAAGCCTAAATATAAAAATAACGGAGACCTTTTTGGCCTTCTAAACCCGCTTTCTATACCTAGCCGGATAGGCCTAGATCCCCTAAGAAGACCTACTACTAGACCTCTTTAATAAGCTTACCCTGGACCTATAGTGGGCCATATTACCGGCTTATACTACGGCATAGACGTTAAAGGAACTTACGGACTATTGCCTAGCTATTAACTAAGGCCTCCGTTAAATTAAGGTACGCGCTAATTAGCTAAAAACTAGAAACCTTGCAAACCAGGCCATAAGTACTATAAGTACGGCCCATAGTGCCCTAGTACGATCGGCAACTCCTATAGTTAACCCGGCAGTTAGCCGCGCAGCTACCCCTATTATGGGCCTAGTGCATACCCAGCCTATATATAGCAACCCCCGTATATAGGCCCTTAGCGATTAAGGAGCTTGCTTCTTATGCGGTTAAATAGGCTACCCTATAAGGAACTGCCTAATAAAGGTAAAGACAAATAAGGTCCTATTAATTTAGGAGAATAGTACGGAGCCGGAAAAAGAGGAACCCTAGAGGAAGACTCCTCTTTAGGGTTAAAAGGGATTAATATGTTATATATTAATCTAGGTCGGCTAGTTAGTAAAAGAAGCTGCACTATCCCTTATACTTTATTTTGTAATAGATATTAAGTTTTAACCTCTACTTTAGCTGACTTAGGAGCAAATGCCTTTACCTTAATTAATATAAAGTACGCTATAAAACTAGCTGACTTTTTAAATGCACCCCTTAAAGAACTACCTAAACTAATCCCTATTTACGGTTATAACGGACGGATAGGGCTACCTATTATAACTATCTTGCGGATTTACTTCCGCGTTAACAGACGAAGGTAGTATAATATCCCCTTTCTTATTACGGACTTAGGAAGCCACAATATAATCTTAAAAAAAAATGGCTAGCCTACTTAGGCTTACAGCTCGAAGTACGGAGTAGACGGCTTATCTAGCCCGAAACTCTACCCCTAACCCCTTCCTTTATAAAAGAAATCAGTATTATAATAGAAAACCTTATACGGCCCTAGATTAATACTATTTACTAGGCTAATACTATGCGCAAAGACTAGGCCTTTAAGAAGGACGTATAGCTTAACCCGTAACGGATCTGTATACTATACCGCCTTTAGACTACCTATGTTACGCTACCTACACCAAAGACTTAGGAAGTTAGTAGTAACCTAGCTAAGTCCCCTATAGAGAACTCTATAAAGCTATAAAGGAAAGCTAGGGATATCGGACGCCATACTAAACTAATAGATAGGAAGGATAACTTATGGAAAATAGAACGTAAGCTAAGGAAGACTATAAACCCTATACTGTAAACTACAGCCTAATAGACGCTAAAGAAACCTATAGACCTCCCACCAGTTAATGTCTGCTATATTAGCGCTGTAGGATTCTACTGGAACCTGGTCTAGCCTAATACCGTTACCTTTACGACTAGCCTATACAAAATTAACCAAATAATTAAGGAAAAGAAAAGTAAGTTTAGCGGATAGGAAAGCGGGCTTATAGATAAAGAACTAGTGGAATAAAAACTGCCCGATTAACACCGGAAATTTAAGGACGTATTCTCTAAGGTAGCGTCTAATATACTTCCACCCTACTAATTATATAACTATAAGATCGAGATTAAGTAAGATAAGGGAAGCACCCTTAGCTTTAGCCCTCTCTACCTATAGTTTATTGCCGAATTATAGGCTATAAAGCAGTACCTTATTAATAACCTAAATAAGGGCTTTATTAAGCCTAGCCAAGCCCCTTTTAACTTACCTATTCTCTTTATTAAAAAGTTAAATGGAGAACTGCGCTTCTATATTGACTACTATAAGCTAAATAATATAACCCATAAGGACCGCTACCCGCTGCCCTTACTTAATAAGACTCTTACCTAAATAAGTAGAGCTAAGGTTTTTATAAAGCTTAATATCCGCTAGGCCTTTTACCGAATTAGGATAAACCCTAGGTCTAAGAATCTTATTATATTTTGGACCCGTTACGGAATATATAAATATAAGGTACTTCCTTTTAGACTAACTAACGGACTAGCTACGTACCAGCGGTATATAAATAATGTACTCTTTAACTACCTTGATAACTTCTATATGGCCTATTTAGATAATATTATAATCTACTTAGAGAACGAACTAGAATACGAGGAGTACGTCTATAAAGTCCTATAACGGCTCCATAAAGCTGGCCTCTAGGCCAATATTAAGAAGTTAGAATTTAGTGTTAAGCGTATAAAGTACCTAGGTTTTATTATTAGCATAGACGGAATTAAGGCCGACCTAAAGAAAACGACCACAATTAACTAGTAGACGCCCCTACGGACCGTAAAGGGGGTGTAATTATTTTTAGGTTTCTGTAACTTCTACTAATACTTTATTAAGAACTATAGCAGGATCGCCTAGCCTCTTAACTGCCTTACTAGAAAAGACTAGCCCTTTTACTTTAACGCTATGTGTATGTAGGCCTTTAATGAGCTTAAAAAACGGCTAGTGTCGGCCCCCCTACTTGCCTACTTTAACCTAAAACGGCCCTTAATGCTAGAAACTAATGCCTTAAACGGCGCAATAGCTAGTGTTTTTTCCTAAAAGCAACCGGATGGAGAATGGCACCCTGTTATATACTATTTAAAGACTATAATAGATACTAAACTAAATTACTATATCTATAATAAAGAAATACTGGCTATTATCTCTAGCTTTTAGCACTGGTGTGTATAGCTAGAGGGGACCCCTAAACCTATTAAAGTAGTGTTAGATTATAAGGCCCTAGAATACTTTATAATAACTAAGGCCCTTACAGCCTGGTAGGCACGCTAGGCGGATATCCTATCTTAGTTTAACTTCTTAATTATATATAGACTAGGCGCTATGAACTGTGCGGATACTCTTATTAGGCGCGAATAAGACCTAGGTAACTATACGGCTGCGAAGATCTTATTATGGACCTAGATACTACTATAACTAGAGCACCTTAACCCCTAAATATAGGCAGAACTAAGTATAGACTCCTTAGGCGCCAAGATATATCCTATTAACCCTTTAGGACTTAACTTAATTAACAAATTGCTGCAGATAAACCGTACGGCCCCTTCTCTATAGGAGTACCGTGAAAAGGCAAAGAATATTACTAGCCTATAGTCCCTCGAAAATGGATTACTTAAGCATTAGGAATGGCTAGTAGTGGTAAAGGAATAGAACTTACGGACTTAGCTTATTACTAAAGTATATACCTAGGTCTCTACGGCCTACCCTAGAAAGAATAAGACCCGTAGGATTATTGGCGACTGCTACTACTGGCCCGGAATAGTTATAAATATTAACCGCTATATACGGAACTGCAATAACTGCTATAGGTTTATAATTCCACGAGATAAGACCCTAGGACTATTAAAACCCCTTTTAATACCTAACCGCCCCTAGTAATATATCTCTATAGACTTTTATAAGCTACCTCTAGACCGCGACGGATATAATATAGTTATAATTCTAGTTAACCGCTTTAGCAAGCGCCTATTTTTAATTCCCTATTATAAGAATATTGATGCTAAAGAGGTAGCCTAACTATATATCTACTATGTTTACTAAATTTACGGACTACTAAATACTATTATATCTAACTATAGGCCGCAGTTTATATTAGCCTTTTAGAATAAGTTTACCTGGATCCTAGGTATTAAGCTAAAGCTTTTTACAGCATATTACCCCCAGATAGACGGTTAAACGGAGATTGTAAATTAATACTTGGACTAAAGACTTTGGCCTTTTATTAACTACTTTTAGGATAACTAGGCCGAACTATTGCCCTTAATAGACTACGCCTAAGCGACCCTACCCTATAACTCTACCGGATTTGCCCCTATTTAACTAGAAATGGGTTACCTACCCTATATAAGCTTTAACTGGGAAAGACTAGAAGGGCCCTAAACTATACGGAAAAAACTATCTTATAAGGAAGCCTAGCAGTACGCTAAGCGCTTAGAAGAAGCCTGGAAAGTAGCCTGTATAAACCTAAAAAAGGCCTAAAAATTAATAGAATAGTAGGCGAATAAGTATAGGCGCGAGCCTGACTTTACTATAGGCGATATAGTCTGGGTTATAATAAAGAACTAAAAGATAGAATGGCCTAGCCATAAGCTAGACTATAAGATAGCAGGACCGTATAAGATTCTTAATAAAGTAGGCAATTTATATAAGGTTAAGCTCCTAGACTTAATTAAAGTTTACTTTATCTTCTTACCGGATAAGCTACGGAAAGCTATAAATAACCTACTACCTAGATAAAAGAACAAACCTCCCCTACTAATTTAAGTTAATAGCAATAATAAGTAGGAAATTAAGGAAATACTAGCCTATAAACTTATAAAGGGAACGTTAAAGTATCGTATTAGTTAGAAAGGATATAACCTAAACCCTACTTAGTACCCTACATGGAACCTTATAGGTAGTCCCTATAAGCTTTAGGAGTTTTATAGCCGTTAACCTAATAAACCTAGACTGCTAAAGTACCTAGACAAGTGGATAGAATGCTAGTATAATAAAGATAATAAGCTACTAGAAGAATATAAGGATAAGAACGCCCTAGAAATTTCTTAGTTATGTAAGGTGTTAAGATATCTAGGAACTTTAACTGGCGGTCGAAGTTGTCTAATTGGTTAGATTCTCTTGCTAAGACTTTTAGCGTATAAAGCCTAAGGGCAGGCTTTTTTAGAGGGGGGGGTAATGTTATAGCACTAGCAGAACTTGGCAGAACCTTGCACCGGCAAGTTGCTACAGATTGCCGCATATTGCGGTTACGTAACGCGAAGATTTTATACAGTGTGTCCAAGAGTCAGCTACGCTGTTAGCTTCGCTGCCAAGAGGCTGATAACGTAAGCAGTCAGCGAGCTTATAGAGTTGTGACAGTCAGTCAGCTATAAAACTGCAGCTAGCTGGCAGCTCGC
>Ga0307515_10015914_pt1 | contig 13815 bp, 12 predicted proteins | sample 17_EM_MG_FD_194513 | JGI IMG/M metagenome (GOLD analysis project Ga0307515, IMG submission 194513) | Populus trichocarpa ectomycorrhiza microbial communities from riparian zone in the Pacific Northwest, United States - 17_EM | ecosystem: Host-associated > Plants > Roots > Unclassified | place... | reverse complement strand
TTCCGTGGCGTCGAGAACGGGGTTGACTTCCAAGATAACGACGGGCTTCTCAGGATGAAATGGTGGGAGATTGCGTTACGTTCATTTGTCCAAACCGCTGATGGTGGGTTAGGTGGAAGTTGATGCTCTCACCCTTGGAGCTGCCTGTCGCGATGAAGGATCAGATGAGCACGGAACTCCCAAGAGGGAAGGGCATCATCGATGTGTTTGCAGATTATATGCGTTATCTCTTCGACTCGACCGAGGAGCTATTCAAGTCTTCAGAGCCAAATGTTCGATGGGACTCGATCTCAGGGATCGAGTTGGTGTTGACCCACCCTAACGGGTGGGGAGGCCCACAGCAAAGTCAGATGCGAAGCGCTGCGATCAAGGCGGGGATTGTCCCTGACACCCCCGCTGGGCGTGCCCGCGTTCACTTCGTTACCGAGGGCGAAGCATGTTTCAACTTCTGCGCTACCGAAATCCGCGTGGGTGAAAAACTAAAGGTCTGTCACATAGTCCTTACTCAGAGTCGGTTTTGACACGTCCGCAGCCAGGTGAACAAGTTTTGATCATCGATGCCGGCGGTGGGACCATCGATATCAGCACCTACAAGGTTATCAGCAATGGACCGCTACAGGTCGAAGAGTTGCATAAACCCGAGTGTGAGTCAGCTCCGTCATAATGACATGTTTTCCGTTTGATAGTGTTCATTTTAGGCTTGGTGCAAGGGGGAGAGCTTGTGACAGCGAGGGCAACGGCGACGGTCCGAGGTGCGTTCTAACGTTCCACCCACAGACCGATTGCTCAACACGCAACCAGAGGAGTTGAAGTATTCTAAATTCAACACCCCCGAAGACCTGGCGTCGTTTTCCTGGAAGTTCGACAAGGGGGTGAAGAAGATCTTTTCGACTTCGAACAGCCATGCGGATCAACACGTCAAGTTTGGCTCTCCGAGAGACAATGATCCCGACTACGGAATCAAGGCCGGGAGGATAACTTTGACTGGGTAAACTCACATTTGCCCTATTGATGAACTGGCGCTGAGACATTCCCGCATACAGCTCCCAAGTTTCTGCATCCTTTGAGCCCTCGATTCAGTCTACCGTGGACTGTATCAGGGACAACTTCAGGCGACGCCTTCGCACCAAATCTGTCCGTATTCTCTGACTCTTGAGCACCGCTCCTGATTGATCATGAGCAGTTCGCATTTCTGGTTGGCGGGTTTGCCACAAGTCCTTGGTTGTCCGAGCAACTCCAACAGCGGCTTCTGGATCTTGGATTTCGGTTTTTCAAGCCAGACACGCACACGTGAGTGACCAGTCTCCGGAGTCGATGTAGACTGTGACCGTGGTAGTTGGATAGGAACAAGGCTGTCGCCATCGGAGCAGTTTCACATCACGTTGACCATTTAGTGACAGGCAGGATTTCGAAGTTCACGTACGGTACATTCGGTGGCACTACATATGACCCCTCCAATCCAGAGCACGTCCGACGCTCGCATAAGTTGTATATCAATGCCATGGGAGCAAGGCGTATTCTTCATTTCTCCACTATGTTGACTCGGGTTCGTCATGCACAATTTATATTTGGCCGTTCAGACTGGATTTGATCGTTCTGCAGGGCACTAAAATCTCAGAAGACCGAGAGATCCCACACAAGTACCGCGTAACATCCGAGGGTTACCCACCACAGTGGGTCTCCACACAAATGATTAAATACACGGGGGCCTTAGCCTCGCCGGAGTGGAAGGACGTCGAACCAGGTAGAGTGTTTAGCTTCCCTGGCACCTCGTGAAAAACGCTTAGAGCCAAAAGACAAGTTTGAGAAGTTGTGTCGTGTCGAGGCCGACATCTCCAGCGCTCCATATACATCAGAACTCGCGGGAACAGGAAAAGCGGCCTATCAGCGGAACTACAAGGTAATTCTACTCGTAGGCCTCACGGAGCTTAAAGCACAGGTCAGTTGGATCGACTCCGAAACGGTACATCCACATCTCGTTCTGCGCGCACCAATTTACCTCATTCGATTTCCACATGCGAATCTAGGGAGAAGAGAGAAGGTTTGTAGCGAGGCTTTCCGAGCTTCTCCATAGGCTGAACTCGACTTTCAGAAGCGATGCAGTGGTCGTCTACGACAATCCTTCGGAGGGTGTTTAAGGATGTCGCTACACGATTATCCTGGGGTGGTTTGATTGTGGGGTCGTGCTCATTTTCCGAGAGCCAAATTACAACTCCGCTGATGCGCGTGATGGAATTTTGTTACCAGTTGTAATGGGTCACTACGGACTACGATTTCGTTTGTAATAGACTACAACCCACTACATCAGTAAGACTACTGCGTATATAGACAGACTTTCTCGGCCCATTTGAAATGGGCAGCCATTTAAAAAATACTATCCTATGCGAGACGTTGAACGCGACCGATCCCGCTAAAACGACATCAAACGGTTGAAAATTGAGCTGACAATGCCCGATTTTTGCCCCGGGGCAGAACGAGCCTCGCCAGCTCACCGCACGGGTTGATGGGATCGATCGCACTTCCTTTCTAGGAACGCGTGGTTCTCCTGCTCGCGCCCGGGGGTCCAGCCACCCCCCTTCGTATTTGGGGACCATACAGGTGAGTAGGGCCTTAGCCCTTTTATACACTAATTATTCTGGTGTGTGTCTAGGGTTTGGTACTATTTCTGGGTCGCCCGGTACGAGTCCGGGTACCCTCACCTGGGGTGGTGGGGTATAAACCCCCTTATCGTGCGCCACACATGTGAGTGATGTATTATATACTTAATATAACTATTATACTGACATAATCAAACAGAATTGGGCCCTTCCGGGTCTATTTGGCGCGATTTTTTACCCCTTTTCAGGGGGGTCAAAACACAAAAATTGCGACTGCTCCTCAGCGCAGCGAGCAATCATTTCGCCCTTCGGGGCACTTATTTAGGTATAGATTTGCGAGGTGTTCGCACTCCTCCCGCGCCGTCGCGTTTGTTTTTCTCGCCCCGGGAGATGTTGACGCATTGGAGCGAAAACTCGAAATTTTGTCGCAACGCGGTAAGCAAATATTTTACCATCATGTACCCCCGCCCTACTAGCATGGACCCCCAATTCCCTATATATTTTTAATCTTGATAGGTGTAGTTTAACTTTCTCTACACCCGGATCAAGATTGATGGGCGAAACTGCATATGGGTCACTTACTGTTGCAAACCTTTCCTATTTCATCCGGCTACTGGGTTTATAGTGAGTCTAATATATTCCCCTATAATTATCAGCCAGTGTATCTAACCTCTTCCTCACAATTCGCATTTTTAGCTTTTAGCATCCTTTTGCCAAATTTGGGGTGTCCATTGATCCCCATGGCTCAGAACCCGGGGAGATTATTTTAATGTATGATTATTTAAAATGTATATATAATTTGTGGCTATAGGACGCACCAATGAACGAGTTTTATTTGATTTTGTGTTGTGTCCGGGTTCCGATCGCTTTGGCGCTCAAAAATCTGAGAGGTAGTGATCGTGGGAAAATATCTGGTTCAGTCTGGGGTCACCGGCGCGAAGACTCACCTTCCGCCACACACTAAATATACGACCTGGTGGGCTGTAATTATAGGAATAGATCACTGTATATTTAAATAACGTGTGTATAAGAAGGGGGGTGGCTGGACCCCCGGGCGCGAGCAGGAGAACCACGCGTTCCTAGAAAGGAAGTGCGATCGATCCCATCAACCCGTGCGGTGAGCTGGCGAGGCTCGTTCTGCCCCGGGGCAAAAATCGGGCATTGTCAGCTCAATTTTCAACCGTTTGATGTCGTTTTAGCGGGATCGGTCGCGTTCAACGTCTCGCATAGGATAGTATTTTTTAAATGGCTGCCCATTTCAAATGGGCCGAGAAAGTCTGTCTATATACGCAGTAGTCTTACTGATGTAGTGAGTTGTAGTCTATTACAAACGAAATCGTAGTCCGTAGTAGTGACCCATTACAACTGGTAACAAAATTCCATCACGCGCATCAGCGGAGTTGTAATTCGGCTCTCGGAAAATGAGCACGACCCATTTGCCCACCATACGAAACGTCAGAGGTGTCCTGTTCATTTACCTCATTCGATTTCCACATGTTAATCTAGGGAGAAGAGAAAAGGTTTGTAGTAAAGGTTCCCGAGTTTCACCATAGGCTGAATGCGAATTTCAGGAGCGATGCCGTGGTTGTCTACGACAATCCCTCGGAGAGGGTCTAAGGGGTGTCGTTGCATGATTATCTCAGGGCGGTCTGTATTATTGAACTGGTTGTGTCCCGCTTCCATCATAAGGACGTACCCTTATCCAACTCGTGGTGTATACTATCAATCGATGGCAAGCTATGGGAGACGAGAGAAACATCTCCGAATTTGTGCATATGAGCCGTCGACGGAAATGGTAAGTTTCACAAAGAACACGGAAGGGCTAGAGCAGAGGGAGCGAGCACAGGTGGTCGTGAGTGGAGTGATCGTAAATAGCACTGCGACGCTGAGCTGCAGAAGTGTGCGGAAACCGAGCAGAGCAGATCTGGGGACGACAACGGAAGAAATGAATGGGGCAGATTACGAAGGCAGAAGAACATGACGCTAGGGGTCATGATCTCTTCGTTCCCATACTCGGTGGGGAGGAAGAAACAGCGGAAGCCCACTCTCCCGCGTAGGTGGACATTGTTTGGGAGGACGGCGTACGGGAGGTGCTCGCCTGCCTCATTGCGTGCAGCCGAGAGGAGGGGATCAGAGATACCCGAAGCCTGGGAGACCTTTCTTTCTGGGTCCCATTCCAGTGTTTCTTGCAGGAACGATGACATCTCGAGGAGCAGAAACACCGGCCCTAGCGGAGATGGCGACCTTTTTCTGGGTGGTGAGGTCCATAATGTCCTTCAAATCACCAGAGGTGAAGGCAAATCCGATGTTTCCTTTGACGTGGGGAGGGAGGTGTTCGAGACTCAGGACCGGACGTAAAACACTGAGGACTGTAGGGTTTTTGCCCGTGGCAACGGTACCCTGGCTACGAAGGGAAACACGAATCTGATGCATTTGGTTGAACCCAACATTGACCACGAAGACGGAAGCTGGGGGGTACGAGCTTCAGAAATCGCGGTGAGGTAAAACGGATGGACGTACTACGGAGTGCACGCGACGGCTCCTTCCAAACTGATCTGCAAGGTGGCTCTTCAGCGCTGTCATATGGGTGGGAAATCCCGAATGCACCCACTTTCACGACAGGCCAGACCCTAACGCTTGCTACGCTCAGGGATATTAATATTTCTGCTCTCTGCCTGCTATCCACTCCTTCAAGGCCCCTACCTTTCTTCGTAATCTCCCCACCTCTTCAGCCATCGCGGTGTCTCTTTTTCCTCCGGTAACCTGGTTATCAAAGCGTGTCGTTCCCGAGAAACCGCAGACAGTTCAACCTTACCCTCGCGTGACAGAGACGAGGGCCTTTAGGAGTGATTTTGGGATGGCCACGGAGTGTAAAGTCCTTTGCTCATAGTGTGCGTGGCAGGTCGTGAAGAGTGGGTTAGGTGGGTTTCCCTCGTTCTTGATGGGATCATCCTCGATGTGAAGGTGGCTTATATCTGGCTAGCTTCTGTGCGATCTCCGTCCCGTAAAGGAATGGTTTGGTGGGACTCAAAGAAATACCTAACGTCTCTGGCTATCGGACGGTTGCGATCCCTCTCTGTCGCCTTGCTCTCATTCCTATCATGGCACCATTGCGTGCCTCTTACTCTGGCCCCTCGCGAAAGCTCATCGTCGCTCTCGACATCGGGACTACCTTCAGCGGTGCCGCATATGCCCTCTTAGACCCTGGCCAAGTCCCCCAAACCCAATCTGTTACAAGGCAGGTGCTTCCCCCGACCTTGATCCAGTAGCAACGAGTAACAAATAGGAGATAGATACCTCAACAATCCTAATCCTGGGTCTGCGAAAGTTTCCTCCGTTCTATATTACGATTACGAGGGAAACTTCCGTGGCGTCGAGAACGGGGTTGACTTCCAAGATAACGACGGGCTTCTCAGGATGAAATGGTGGGAGATTGCGTTACGTTCATTTGTCCAAACCGCTGATGGTGGGTTAGGTGGAAGTTGATGCTCTCACCCTTGGAGCTGCCTGTCGCGATGAAGGATCAGATGAGCACGGAACTCCCAAGAGGGAAGGGCATTGTTGATGTGTTCGCAGATTATATGCGCTATCTCTTCGACTCGACCGAGGAGCTGTTCAAGTCTTCGGAGCCAAATGTTCGATGGGACTCGATCTCAAGCATCGAGTTGGTGTTGACCCACCCTAACGGGTGGGGAGGCCCACAGCAAAGTCAGCTGCGAAGCGCCGTGATCAAGGCGGGGATCGTCCCTGACACACCCACTGGGCGTGCCTGCGTCCACTTTGTTACGGAAGGAGAGGCATGTTTCAACTTCTGCGCAACAGAGATCCACGCGGGTGAACAGCTAAAGGTCCGTCGCTCTGTACTTGCTCAGAGTTGGTTCTGACACGTCCACAGCCAGGTGAACAAGTCCTGATCATCGATGCGGGCGGTGGGACCATCGATATCAGCACCTACAAGGTTGTCAGCAATGGACCGCTACAGGTCGAAGAGTTGCATAAACCCGAGTGTGAGTCAGCTCCGTCATAATGACATGTTTTCCGTTTGATGGTTTTCATTTTAGGCTTGGTGCAAGGCGGAGAGTTTGTCACAGCGAGGGCAACGGCGACGGTCCGAGGTGCGTTCTAACGCTCCACCCACAGACCGATTGCTCAACACGCGACCAGAGGAATTGAAGTATTCCAAATTCAACACCCCCGAAGACCTGGCGTCGTTTTCCTGGAAGTTCGACGAGGGGGTGAAGAAGATCTTTTCAACTTCGAACAGCCATGCGGATCAACACGTCAAGTTTGGCTCTCCGAGAGACAATGATCCCGACTACGGAATCAAGGCCGGGAGGATAACTTTGACTGGGTAAACTCACATTTGCCCTATTGATGAACTGGCGCTGAGACATTCCCGCATACAGCTCCCAAGTTTCTGCATCCTTTGAGCCTTCGATTCAGTCTACCGTGGACTGTATCAGGGACAACTTCAGGCGACGCCTTCGCACCAAATCTGTCCGTATGCTCTGACATTCTTGAGCATCGCTCGTGACTGATCATGAGCAGTTCGCATTTCTGGTTGGCGGGTTTGCCACAAGTCCTTGGTTGTCCGAGCAACTCCAACAGCGACTTTCTGGCCTTGGATTTCGGTTTTTCAAGCCAGACACGCACACGTGAGTGACCAGTCTCTGGAGTCGAGGCAGACTGTGACCTTGGTTGTTGAATAGGAGCAAGGCTGTTGCCATCGGGGCAGTTTCACATCACGTTGACCATTTCGTGACAGGCAGGATCTCGAAGTTCACGTACGGTGTATTCGGTGACCCTCCATACGACCCCTCCAATCCAGAGCACGTCCGACGCTCACGTATGTTGTATGCCAATGCCATGTGGGAAGGACGCGTTTCTGGTCGTTTCTTTACTATGTTGACTCGGGTTCGTCATGCATAACTTCTATTTGGCTGTTCGGGCTGGATCCTATCCCTCTGCAGGGCACTAAGATCCTGGAGGATCGAGAGGTCCGACAGAGGTTTTGCAAGTCAGCCAAGGGTTCCCCATCACACCGTGGCCACGCACGAATCGTTAAATATACAGGGGCTTTAGCCTCGCCGGAGTGGAAGGATGTTGAGCCAGGTAGGTGTTTATTTTCCCCTGGTGCCTCGTTCAAAACGCTCAGAACCAAAAGACAAGTTCGAGAAGCTGTGTCGTGTCGAGGCCGACATCTCCAGTGCTCCGTATACATCAAAACTCGCGGAAACAGGGCAAGCGGTCTATGAGCGGAGATTCGAGATAATTTTACTCGTGGGCCTTACGGAGCTTAAAGCACAGGTCGGTTGGATTGACTCCAAAACGGTACGTGCACATCTCGTTCTACACGTACCAGTTTACCTCATTCGATTTCCATGCGTGAATCTAGGGAGAAGAGAGAAGGTTTGTAGCAAACATTTCCGAGTTTCTCAGTAGGCTGAATGCGACTTTCAGGAGTGATGCCGTGGTTGTCTACGACAACCCCTCAGAGAGGATTTAAGGGGTGTCGCTGCATGATTATCTCAGGATGGTTTGGGTGATTGAACTAGTTATGTTTCGCTTCCATCATGGGGATGTACCCTTATCTATACTGTCGATCAATGGCGGGCTGTGGGGGTGGGGGGAACATCTCCGAATTGGTGCGTATGCACCGTCGACGGAAATGGTATGTTTCATAAACAACACGAGAGGGTTACAACAGGGAGAGCGAGCACAGGTGGTCGTGAGTGGAGTGATCGCAAGCGATATGCTGGGTTGCGGATTACTGAGTGCGCGGAAACCAAGCGGAGCGAACCGAATCAACGATGAAAGAAACTGCGAAGAAGGGATGGGAAAAATGACGAAGACAGAAGAATACAATGCTGGGGGTCGTGGTCGCTTCGTCCCGACGAAGGGAAACACAAATCTGGTGCATTTGGTTGGATCCGGCAACGTCGATATTGACTACGAAGGCGGAGGGTGAGCCCGGGTAGGAGCTTCAGAAACTGAAACGTAAGGACGTACGGAGGTCGGCAACAAGTCCCTTGAGACGATTGAAGTGTGCCTCTAACCCGTGCAAGCGTTTTTTCAAGGCGTGGATACCATCGCGATGTTGGTTAATTTCCAGTCATTGGACGACAATCCCTGATTTGATAGGCTGGACAGCGGTCCGGTCATTGCGCGTTACGGGCGGCACCTGTCCAGGCTGGAATCCAGCCTCGAACTTAGAGGCGGGAGGGACGGGGTTTGGAAGGGAAGGGTACAGGGGGGAGTGCCAATGTCGTCTCTTCCTAAGCTGGAATCCAACGTCAATTGTCAGACTCGGGTGTCTCTCATCCCACGATTGCTCATGCTCAGTTTCACCGGTGGCAAGATTCCTGTTTCTCCGCTAAAGAGACGATTCCATGTTGAAGTTGTTTCTCAATGTAAAAACGAACAAAAACCCTCTGAAATTGTGGTGACACGTGCTTTAAGGGACCATTTTCACGGCGGGAAGACTCTAATGCTGGTTACGCACGGGAACGATCTTAACGTGTTCTCTGCCTGTTATCCACTCCTTTAATACTCTCTAACCCTCTTCATCATCCCTCCTCCGCAGTCATCGCAGTATCTGCCCTATCCTTTCCGGTTCCCCGGGTAGTCTGAGTATCGAAGCGCGCCAATTCCAAGACGCCGGCGACGATTCAACTCTGCTCTCGCGTGGCAGAGAGAGGGGATGACTTTGAGATGGCCGCGGAATGTGGGTGGCGGGTTGTGGTTGGAACACAAACTTGTAAAGGGTAGATGGATTGGGTGCGCTTTCTCGTCATAGGAGGTTAGGCGCGCGGTCCCCGTTCTCGATGGGCGGGTTGGGTGCGTTTTCCTCGTTCTTGATGGCATCAACCTCAGCGTGCAGATAGCTTATATATAACGGCCTTTCATCTCTGTCTTGTAAAGGAAAAGGGTGGCGAGACTCAAAGAAACGCTGTCTGTCACCTTGTTCTCACTCCCATCATGGCCACAGCGTGTCCCCAATACTCTGGCCTCTCACGAAAGCTCATCGTCGCTCTCGACATCGGTACTACCTTCAGTGGTGCTGCGTATGCCCTCTTAGATCCTGGCAGAGTCCCTCAAATCCGACCTGTTACAAGGCAAGTGCTTCCCCCGTCCCTAATCCGGTGACTGGCAAGGGCAACGAACAAGGCATAGGTACCTCAACAATCCTAATCCTGGGTCTGCAAAAGTTTCCTCTGTTCTGTATTACGACCACGGGGGAAACTTCCGTGGTGTCGAGAACGGAGTTGAAGTGGTGGGAAACCATGTTACGTTCACCCGTGCAAACCATTGACGGTAGATTAGGTGGAAGTTGATGCTCTCACCCTCGGAGCTTCCAGTCGCGATGAGGGATCGGATGAGCATGGAACTTCCAAGGAGGAAGACCACCGTCGACGTATTCGCAGATTATATGCGCTATCTCTTCGACTCGACCGAGGAGATGTTCAAGACTTTGGAGTTAATCGTTCGATGGGACTTGATCTCAGAAATTGAGTTGGTGCTGACCCACCCTAACGGACGGGGAGGCCCACAACAAAGTCAACTGCGAAGCGCTGCGATCAAGGCAGGGATTGTCCCTGACACTCCAGCTGGGCCTGCCCACGTCCACTTCGTTACTGAAGGCGAGGCATGCTTCAATTTCTGCGCTACCGAAATCCATACCAGTGAGGCGCTAAAGGTCCGTCACACTGTCGGTGCTCAGAGCTGGCTTTGACACACTTGCAGCCCGGCGAACAAGTCTTGATCATCGATGCGGGTGGCGGGACCATCGATATCAACACTTACAGGGTTCTCAGTAACGGACCGCTATAGATCGAAGCGTTATATGAACTCAAGTGTAAGTTGGTCCCGTCGTAATAGCATGCTTTCCATTGGATGACGTTCGTTTTAGGCTTGGTGCAAGGGGGAGAGCTTGTGACAGCGAGGGCAACGGCGACGGTTCAAGGTGCGTTCTAGTGTTCCACCCACAGACCGATCATTCAACCCGTAACCAGAGAAGTTAACGTACTCTAAATTCAACAACCCCGAAGACTTGGGAGCATTCTCCCAGAGGTTCGACGAAGGGGTGAAGAAGATCTTTTCGACTTTGAATAGTCGTGCAGACCAACACGTCAAATTTGGTTCTTCCAGAGACAATGACCCCGACTATGGGATCAAGGCCGGGAGAATAGTGTTGACTGGGTAAACTCACATTTGCCCTGTTGGTGAACTGGCGCTGAGACATTCTCGCATAGAGTGCACAGGTTTCTGGGTTCTTCGAACCCTCAATTTAGTCTACAGTGGACTCCATTAGGAATAACTTCAGGCGACGCCTTCGCACCAAATCTGTCCGTATGCTGTGACACTCTTGAGCACCCCTCCTGATTGATCATGAGCAGTTCGCATTTCTGGTTGGCGGGTCCGCCACAAGTCCTTGGTTGTCCGAGCAACTCCAACAGCGGCTTCTGGATCTCGGTTTTCGGTTTTTCAAGCCAGACACGCACACGTGAGTGACCAGTCCCTGGAGTCGATGCAGACTGTGACCGTGGTAGTTGGATAGGAACAAGGCTGTTGCCATCGGGGCAGTTTCGCATCACGTTGACCATTTCGTGACAGGCAGGATCTCGAAGTTCACGTACGGTGTATTCGGTGACCCTCCATACGACCCCTCCAATCCAGAGCACGTCCGACGCTCACATACGTTGTATGTCAATGCCATAGGGGACAAACGCATTCCTGGTCGTTTCACTACTATGTTGACTCGGGTTCGTCATGTATAACTTCTATTTGGCTGTTCCGACTGGATTCCATCGCTCTGCAGGGCACTAAGATTTTGGAGGATCGAGAGGTCCGACAACGGTTTCCCGCACCAACCAAGGGTGCCCCACTACAAAGTGGCATCGCGCAAATCATAAAATACACAGGCACTCTGGCTACCCCCGAGTGGGTGGATGTTGAACCAGATAGTGTTTAGCCTCCCCTGTTACTTCGTGGAAAGCGCTCAGAGCCACAAAGAGAAGTTCGAAACGTTGTGTTGTGCAACGGCCGATATCTGCAGCGCTCCGTATACATCAAAACTCATGGAAACAGGAAAAACGGTCTATGAGCGGAAGTTCGAGGTAATTCTACTCGTGGGCCTCACGGAGCTTAAAACGCAGGTCAGCTGGATCGACTCCGAGACGGTGCGTACACATCTCGTTCTACACGTACTCGTTTACCTCATCTGATTTCCACATGTGAATCTAGGGGGAAGAGAGAAGGTTTGTAGCAACGTTTTCTGAGTTTCACCGTAGGCTGAATCTGACTTTCAGGAGCGATGCCGTGGTCGTCTACGACAACCCCTCGGAGAGAGTCTAAGGGGTATGACTCTCACTGCATGATTATCTCAGGGCGGTTTGGGTTATTGAACTGGTTGTGTCTCGCTTCCGTCATAAGGATGTACCCTTATCTATACTGTCGATCAACGACAAGCTGTGGGAGGCGAGAGAAAAATCTCCAAATTTGTGCATATGAACCGTAAAAGGAAACGGTAAGTTTCACAAACAACACGAAAGGACTAGAGCAGAAGGAGCGAGCACAGGTAGTCGTGAGTGGAGTGATCATATTCAACCTTACTCTCGCGTTGCAGTGGAGAGGGCCTTTGGGAGTGATTTTGGGATGGACACGGAGTGTAGAGTCTTTGCTCATAGTGTGCGTGGCAGGTCGTGGTTGGAACACAAACTCGTGAAAGATAGATGGATTAGGCGCGTCATCTTCGTGATAGGAGATTAGGTCGTTTTGAAGGGTGGGTTAGGTGGGTTTCCCTCGTTCTTGATGGGATCATCCTCGATGTGAAGGTGGCTTATATCTGGCTAGCTTCTGTGCGATCTCCGTCCCGTAAAGGAATGGTTTGGTGAGACTCAAAGAAATATCTAACGTCTCTGGCTATCGGACGGTTGCGGTCCCTCTCTGTCGCCTTGCTCTCATTCCTATCATGGCACCATTGCGTGCCTCTTACTCTGGCCCCTCACGAAAACTCATCGTCGCTCTCGACATCGGGACTACCTTCAGCGGTGCCGCATATGTCCTCTTAGACCCTGGCCAAGTCCCCCAAACCCGATCCGTTACAAGGCAGGTACTTCCCCTGGCCTTGATCCAGTAACAACGAGTAACAAATTGGAGATAGGTACCTCAACAATCCTAATCCTGGGTCTGCGAAAGTTTCCTCCGTTCTATATTACGATTACGAGGGAAATTTCCGTGGCGTCGAGAACGGGGTTGACTTCCAAGATAACGACGGGCTTCTCAGGATGAAATGGTGGGAGATTGCGTTACGTTCATTTGTCCAAACCGCTGATGGTGGGTTAGGTGGAAGTTGATGCTCTCACCCTTGGAGCTGCCTGTCGCGATGAAGGATCAGATGAGCACGGAACTCCCAAGAGGGAAGACCATCGTTGATGTGTTCGCAGATTATATGCGCTATCTCTTCGACTCGACTGAGGAGCTGTTCAAGTCTTCGGAACCAATCGTTCAATGGGACTCGATCTCAGGGATCGAGTTGGTGTTGAGTCACCCTAACGGGTGGGGAGGCCCACAGCAACGTCAACTGCGAAGCGCTGCGATCAAGGCGGGGATTGTCCCTGACACCCCCGCTGGACGTGCCCGCGTTCACTTCGTTACCGAGGGCGAAGCATGTTTCAACTTCTGCGCTACCGAAATCCGCGTGGGTGAAAAACTAAAGGTCCATCACATAGTCCTTACTCAGAGTCGGTTTTAACACGTCCACAGCCAGGCGAACAAGTTTTGGTCATCGATGCGGGCGGTGGGACCATCGATATCAGCACCTACAAGGTTGTCAGCAATGGACCGCTGCAGGTCGAAGAGTTGCATAAACCCGAGTGTGAGTCAGCTCCGTCATAATGACGTGTTTTCTGCTTGATGGTGTTCATTTTAGGCTTGGTGCAAGGAGGAGAGTTTGTCACAGCGAGGGCAACGGCGACAGTCCGAGGTGCGTTCTAACGCTCCACCCACAGACCGATTGCTCAACACGCGACCAGAGGAATTGAAGTATTCCAAATTCAATACCCCCGAAGACCTGGCGTCGTTTTCCTGGAAGTTCGACGAGGGGGTGAAGAAGATCTTTTCGACTTCGAACAGCCATGCGGATCAACACGTCAAGTTTGGCTCTCCGAGAGACAATGATCCCGACTACGGAATCAAGGCCGGGAGGATAACTTTGACT
>Ga0307515_10015912_pt1 | contig 13817 bp, 13 predicted proteins | sample 17_EM_MG_FD_194513 | JGI IMG/M metagenome (GOLD analysis project Ga0307515, IMG submission 194513) | Populus trichocarpa ectomycorrhiza microbial communities from riparian zone in the Pacific Northwest, United States - 17_EM | ecosystem: Host-associated > Plants > Roots > Unclassified | place... | reverse complement strand
TCTGCAGCGCGACTAAGACTTCCGGAGGGCTTCGTGTCGACCCAATACCTCAAGGTGATCTTCCCGGAACAGCGAGATGTCTTTCTCGATCAAGCGAGTGTCGGCTTCACGAATGACCGGCTGAAAGCGGACTCCGGTGACTACGATGTGACATTGGGCGGGAGTGGATTTGTCCCTGAGAAAACGCCAATCGTGCTGGTGGGAACCTCCCCGACCCGACCGATGATCGTTGAGTTTTCCAGGGCGCCAATCTCACCCGTAGATGCAGTCGAGGCAGTAGTGCCGACGTCAGCCCCCGAACCGCTATCTCGAAGTATCGGACCGTCGCCGGCGAGGAAGACCGCTAGCAAGAAATCACCAGTTCGACGTGTGAGGAAGGTCGATGCAAAGAGGGCGGTGGGCACAAGGACGCCAAAAGGTGGGTTGGGTCAGAAGGAAGATCTGCCGACCGAACGAATTTCGAGGCCTGTCCAGAAGGCTGCAAGCCGCTCGCCATCCACGGCGTCGGATGGAACCTCCGCGAGCAAGTCGATCCCCAGAGGCAAACCGGGAACTGCACCCTCTCTGAAGAAGGCAGGGGCTCAAAAGCCTTCCACTAGGAAGAAGAATGCTTAGCCTACTCAGGCTCGTTGTCTTGCTGCTCGTGGGGGCTGCGGGTGGGTGCGCTACCCACTTCGAGAATCGCCCGCTCGATGATGGTGAGTCGAATGTCGAGAGGCGTTCTTTTGATGTTGGCCCCCCCGACCGGCCGCTTGTATTGGTGGCGATCTCCGGAGGAGGTTCCAGAGCAGCGGCGCTTGGGTGGGTGGTCCTCCGAGAGCTCTCCCGGAAAACCTACGAAAGTCCTAAGGGAACCACGCGTCGACTGAGCGATGACATTGCTGTTCTCTCGTCGGTCTCGGGTGGCAGCGTTATCGCCGCACATTTCGCACTCGAGGGCGCACAAGGACTCGAGAGATTCGAGGGCGACTTTCTTAGGCGGAGCAACACGCAAAAGCTCGTGCTTGGAGCCATCAACCCGTTCGGCATCGTCGGACGTGGGGTCTCTGGAGGCTCGAGAACAGATCTCGTGGAGGAAATGCTGGACGACCAGCTCTTCGGAAAGCGGACGTTCAAGGACCTAAACCAGCCCGGAAGGCCCTTTCTGGTTATGAACGCCACGGACATGACAGGGGGCGAGGTCTTCGCGTTCACGCCGAGGCGTTTCGATGACATCTGCTCTGATCTCGACAGCCAACGTGTGTCGACAGGCGTAGCAGCGTCGGCTTCCGTACCAATCCTATTCGCACCGATTGCGCTTGAGAACTTCTCCGAGAGCCGTTGTCAGGGCCGACCGATCCCACACAGGACGCAGAAGATCTTACGATCCCCATACGAGCTGTATATCAATCCGCTTAACTTCCGAGAGGCAAGGTACACGAACGACCTGCGGCACGGCCCTGATGCCTTTCGAAAGATCGACTACGTTTACCTCGTTGACGGAGGCCTGGCAGACAACCTCGCCATTCACGGCCTTCTCGATGCAATGACTTCGCCCTATGCTGCCAAGATATTGACTTCCGGGGGGCCCGGCAAGGCAGCGACGATTGCGGAGGCGTTGAACAAGAAGTACATCAAGAAGTTGGTTGTGGTGCTGGTCAACGCGCGCTCCGACCAGAAGAACGATGCGTACGTGGAGCGTGACAGGCCAGGACTTATCGCGATGTTCAAGAGCGTAACGTCCATTCCCATCGACGCCACCAGCTTCAGCGTGAGCTCACAGCTTGAGCAACTCACTGCGACTCTCAACGATGCGAGCGGTGCGACGGACGAAGAGACGGGTTCGTCGTCGACTGGGATGAAGGTATACGCGATCTCAGTGGACTTCGACCAACTGCTGGCGGGAGACCCGATCCAGCGCGACTTACGCGATCAGGCAAAACAGATACCCACCCTCTGGACTGTCACCGGACCGCAATTGGACGTGATCGAGAAGGCGGGGGTCTTGCTGCTCAATCAGCATCCCTGTTTCCAGCGATTGGTGAGCGAACTCTCCGGTACCGGTGTCATTCCGGAGCGCGCAAAGAGTGGGTGTGGACAGGCCGTCGATCGGCCTCCTGACTTTCAGCCCAATGCTCGGTGAGTGCATTGCTTCGCACGTTTTGCCCCCCCCGATGTGAAGAATAATGTTTACTGATCGCAATGATGATCCGCCCACAATCTGACTCCGCCAGGGACAACCGACATGGAACTGCACTCTGAACTTGCCGTTTTTCTCGTTGGCACCGCAGGGGGCGCAGCGAATGAGCTGCTGCATTGGTGGGGCTTGCGCGAGAACCGCAATCTTCCGGCCTATGGAAAACAAATCCTCTACTGGATCATCACCTTGGCAATGATCGTTTTGGGCGGCGGCTTGGCGTGGCTGCAGTTTGGCGGGACAGCCCAAGCACTCATCGCCTTCCAGATCGGGCTTGCCGCACCCATGGTCCTGCAAAAGCTCGCCAAGGCGGTGCCTGCAAAGGCTGGTGGCATGGGCGCGTCTGGCCCAACTATCCGCGATTTCCTGGGAGGATGACACCGACACGGGTTGTCAGCGTCTGCGTCGGCATCTCGAAATATGCGCCGACGCTCCTTCGCGAGGGCGAACGCCCGCTTGCTCATTTGGCAGCGAGTGCCGAGAGCCTCAACGCGCTGTTTTGCCGGATGTGGCCGAACACGGATGGCTCGAGGCATGTGGTGCTCACCGATGAAGCCGCGACCTATGCGCGGGTGTCTGAGATCCTGAAGGGCATCGAGGCGCGCAGAGAACTCGTGATCCTGTATCTCGGCGGCCACGGTCGCCGGACGGACGGATCATTCCAGTTTCTTTTCCACTGCGACAAGAACGATGGCGCGCGAGCCGATACGCCGTCATTGGATGCTCTCCTTGAAGGGCTCGACTCGCGATGCACCCTCGTATTGCTGGATGCGTGCTACGCGGGCCAGTACGCGCAGACGTCCATTTGGCTCCGGAAGGTATCTTCGGGCTCGGTTCGGCTGTGCCTATCCTCATCAATGCCCGACCAGAAAAGTTGGGAGGATGCGCATTTCGGCCTGTCCTTGTTCGCACATGCTCTTGTCGATGCCCTGACGACGTCTGGGCCGGACGCTCGCGACCCACTGACTAAAAGGCGAATCCGTGTTTCGGGCGAGCTATTCGACAGCGTGTCGAACGCGGTGGCGAAGCACGCCTTCGCGTTGAAGGCGTCCGTTGCTCAGGAACCTCTGCTGACCGGTTCGCTGGCCGAGTCGCTCTACCTGCCAATGGTCATGCGTCCGGTCGACCATGCGACAGAGATGACTGTTTTCGAAGTATTGGTGCGCCGCAGTCGTCAGATCGCTGTCTCGGCCGTGGCGGTCGCTTGCGCTTTGATGGCGGCGACATCCTGGACGACATGGCGGCCCGCAATCAACGCGAGTGGCAGCGTGGAACTGCGAGCTGGCCCTAAGTGGCTCTCCCCTCTCAACGTCGGGTCTTGGTCTAGACGGATCGAGTTGCCGTTGACTCTGGAGGACCTGAACCCGGACGCTCAAGAGCAGGCGCGCAACGAACTCGGCACGCATGTCTGGCCAGGACGGAACAACGGCACAAGCCGTTGGGCGGATGTCTTCGTCACCGACATGCTTGCCGACGAGACTGCGGCTCGGTGGCGCGTGCTGTTGGGTTTGGATGGAGCGGTCGACAAGCTTGTCAACACCCGTTCTCCGGGCGGAGGCCCAATGCGTCTGCGGGTGACCGAGGACACAGTCGCTGCGTTCAACACGGCAACACTATTGGCGGCGGAGAGCAAGTTGCTGGAGCCGAATGCGTCGATCGCAACCGTGTGGAAAGCCCAATGGCGGCAAGAACTGTCCGCTGGCGGCTGCGACGGACAGGAGGCGAGCGGGTCCGCCGAGAGGTCGCTCCTGCCCTGGGTTCGAGGACTTGCGACGGCCGCTCAGGCCACCGACGAAATCGGTTTCGAACAAGTAGAACAGCTCGTGAAGATGTTCGCCGGCTTGCGAACCGCCGAGTACGCGGCCGCTTCGATCAAGAGCTCGTCGCCACACGTCTTCAACCGTCCAACTCCCGACGAAATCGCCGCGCTTGCTTCTCTGATCGAGGCAATCGTCGCAAGCCGAACAGCCGATGGCCGACAACCGATATCGCCTTCTCAACGCGCGAGTCTTCTTGCATTGATGCGAGGCAACTGCGAGGACATCGTCGTGCACGTGGTCGCCGGACTGGGAGTCCTCGGTGATCCGGGTGCTGTCTCGGCTTGGTCGCAGAAGGTCGGGTTCGCCGCTTCGAAAACAGCACTGCGCAGACTGGCCATGCACAACGCCTTGCCTGCGGACGCCTCGATCCGAGCGATGGAAGCTATCGACCTCGTCGATGCGGAACGCGGACAGCCGGACGACTTTCGGGGGCGTCTTCCTACCTATTTCTCTGATCTCAACAGCTGGCTTGTCGCGCTTGGGGACGCGCAGCCGTTGTCGAAGGCTGCTCTGGAAAAGCTGCTATCGCAGTCGACGGCGCTGATGGCCGCTGGCGCAAACGATGCAGCTCGGGAACTCGTGCGCGTGGCGGCGAGGAGTCCGGGAATTGCGAAAGGGTCTTTTGCCTTGCAGACTCGCGTCGCGCTCGACGCTGGCCTGTTCAAACGCCCACCGTTGCCCAGCAACGAGTCGGAACTCGAGGTCTTCGGGCTGCTCGCGCGGTCCGGATTTCCGCTCTTGGATTCCGAACGATCGCAGGTGCTATCCGTGTTGGACGAACACGAGCGGACTGGCGGAGCAGTGGTTCACTTCAGCCAAGATGATCGCAGGCCAGAGGCGTCACCGACGAGCACCCTCTCGGCAGGCATGGGGTTGACGCATGCGATGGCATTCGCGAGAGCGGTGATTGGCGCGGGCGCAACATCTTCGCTGGCCAAGAATCCTTCCACAACTGACCTATTGCACAAGGTCTTGAGGGATGCCGTCGCCTTCGGCGTGCGCCGACCCGTGCTGGAAGAACTCGCCGCAGCGACTGCGATCGCAGGTTCGGCAAGTAGTCCCGCGCAATCACCTGCGGAGCAGATCGCATCCGAGATCTGCGGCGCCGAGGACAATGCTTCGCGCAGCGCCGCACGACTGACCGCGACGGCTAGGCTGGCGCTCCTTGATTCGCGCGATCGCGCTGCGGCCATCGGAAGTCTTCGCACTCTGTGGCGCATCGAGCAGGCCGCCGAGTGCAAGCTGGCGCTCGCTGAGACCGTCATCGCTGGCATTGTCGAGGTCGGTGCGTGGAGCCCAGTGGTCCGCCCAGGCCGCCCCGCTCCAGCGGAATGAAGCATTGCCTCGACAACTCGACAAGACAGGATGCGCGAGTGGCGTCGACACCTCTCCGCCACGGTGGAAGCGCTCGTCCACGGCTTAAGGCGAGAAAAGCGACGGTCATTTAGACCGTCGCTTCCGAATCACTGTTCGTTTCCCATTGCCCTATTCAACGAGCGAGTACAGCGGGTGGCTCTGCTCGTCCGGAACTACAAAGTAGACATGGCGCTCCCACGGCCGATTGAATCTGGCGCGCGCTCCGGCCAAGTCCAACTCTTTTCGCGAAGCGAATATGTACATTGAAATGCTAACCGGCCGAACATCCCTCGATGACTTCTACGGGCCAGAAGGCTACTTGGAGACTGTTCAGCGGTACCCGACGCAAAGCGCCATGCTTCTGCTGATACGTGCACTCAGGGCTGATCCGGCCCAACTGCGCGCTTACGCGATGACGCATATGCATCAGCTCAGGCTGCGAGCCATTGACGACGCGGCTGGGCCCGAATTTGTCCGAGTGATGGCTTCAAGCGAATACAGCTATTTCGTCGAGTTTCTGATGCCGGAAGACCAAGCGCCGTGGCCCCATGCTTGGGTTAAGGGTGAGGCAACATCCACAGAGGACGCGAAGAATATGGTCTTGACGGCCATGCGGTTGTCGGGAACCTGGGGTGCCGCATAGGCGGTAAACCCTGAACAAGCGCGACTGCGTGTGCAGTCGAGTTCACGGCGTCGAGCAGAGGCATCAAAGTCTGGGCACCGCCGGGAGAGTCTTCGGCTTGGTCAACGCTTGCGGCGCACATCGGAAGAGTCACGCTCACGGTGGACGCGCGTTGCTGTGCGATACGGGGGATCTGACCGAAGTCAGCTACTTCAAGCGCGGCTTGGAGACGCGGTGTCGTCGCCGCGCCTACTCATTGGGTCTGAGCGTCGTCAGACCATCCAAGGCGCTTCTGGTAGGAAATCCAGCTTCCATCCATGCGCGGGATTCCCACTTTAATCCAGCCATCGGGCAGGACAGACGCCTTCGCCTCAGCCACTGTGTCGTAGTTGCGCTCGCCAAGCTGCGCGACTCCGTCTGCGCTCGGCCTCGTGAAAAACAAGCGTACTTGCCCGCCTGCCGTTGGCGAGATGCTCGCCAATTGGGGGAGCAGCGCCTCGAGCGCAGCAAGATGCAAAGCCCCCAATACATCGTGACGGGTCCCGAGGACGTGCCCTTCAACATCGTCGGGTTGGATGCCGTTGATTGACAGAATCGCTCGCCAGCGTGCTTCAACGAATAGTCCGCTCGTCGTGTTCGTGTCGAAGTAGCGCCCGAACTCGTGCTGCATAGACTCGACCCCCCGAAAGAGCCATCCCCTGTGCTGCGGGAGAGGAAAGCGTAGCCGCTCCCTCAGCATGCTGTTGCGGACGTCTTCGTCGACGATATTCATCTCGACTTCGAAGACACCTGGCATGCCACCCTGAAATTTGCGGCAATCCAAGTTCACGTTGTGGGCAATATCAGTGATGCTGTGCTTGACGAGAAGAGGCCAACTCGGCCAGCCTTGGTCGACCGCGACCTGATCTAACGCTTGGGCTTGGGTCAGCGAACTGTCCGCGTGCCGCCGGTGTTTGGCCTCGCGCTTCAGTCGTTCGAGCTGGGGTGCAGAAAAACGTGCCTTGCTCATTGTGCGATCTCCAGATGATGCCGGTCGTCCATGCGTCGCTCATGAACTCGGCGGTTCCAGAGGATTTCGCTGACGCAGAGGCTGCGCGCGAATTGCAGGCCCGTAAGGCTTCACCGATGCGACGGGTAGGCCAAGCAACTGTGGCCTGCTACTACATTAGCAGCACCGGCAGGTTCACGCAAGGCATGTGGCACATCTCCCCAAACGTCATCAAGGCAAGAAGCACTTGTTAAGCGCGTTCGCAAGGCGTTCCTCCTCAGAAGATCCAGACCCCCTGGGCGTCCGACGCTTCGCCGACCTCCGCAAGCTCGTACCAACCCACTCCGTTGGCGTCACCGTACCGCAGACGTACTTCGCGCACGTCCTCTGCGCGAAGCCTGCCAAGTCCGCCGTCGTTTGGGTCTCCAACTACAACATGCGCGTCTTGATTGAGGCATGAAAGTAGTTCTATCAGTTCCCGCACCGTGAGCGTCATATTCGTCCTTGCAAGCCTAGTCAACTACGCTCGTCAATGTCGCCCCGACCGGTCGCACCGCCGGCTCCATGACGCCTCCGACGAGACTAACGCTCGGCGCCGTTGAGCCCGTGCCTTGCGTGGATGCCACTCCAGGCAGTGTCAATATCAGGCTCTGCGGCACTGGGAGGGAATCGAAGAGCATCACGCACGGAATTCCCTGTGCAACCAAGCTCACCACGTGAGCCAGGGGCGATCGCCAAAACGTTGCTGCTGAGAAATCGACCGTCGGGCTCGGTCGAGCGTCTGGTGACAGCCCCGGTCATCCGAACCGCACGCCCGGTGGCGGATTCGCGGGAAAAGGGAAGATGGAAGAAGGTCGGAGCTTGGCCAGTAGCTCCCTTGCAGCCAACCTCTTGCCCGCATCCGCCGCCACGCTCCTGCGGACAGTCAACTCGACGATTTCAAACCCCTCGTACAGCGCCCGAGTCTGCGGCGTGTCATGGTTTGAAATCAGCACCGTCGCGCCTTTGGCTGCAGCTTCTCTCGCCGCTGCGACCAGCTCTTTGTGCTCAGCCACACCGAAGCCCTGTGCCGCGTACCCAGTGAACGAGGTCTGCGTCTCCAGGTCGGAGTAGGGTGGGTCGCAGTACACGACGTCCCCAACTGTGGCCAGCTCCATTGTCGCAGCGAAGCCGCCGCTGAGAACAGTTGCTGCCTTCAGCTTCTCCGCAGCAAGCGCGACTTCATCAAAGGGAAAACGTGGCAAGGCGTCGGGGTGCCCGTAAGGGACATTGAAGACACCGCGCTTGTTGACACGGTAGAGCCCGTTGAAGCCGAACTTGTTCAGATACATGAAGCGGACCGCGCGCTCGAATCTGTCAACAGACTCGTTGAACTCGGTTCTGATGCGCAGGTAGGCCTCGGGAGAACGATTGCCATCACAGAAGAGCTCGCTGGCCCGCGCGACGAACTCGCGTCGTTGTTCTTTGATGGCGACCCACACTGCCGCCAAATCGGGATTGGCATCTCCGAGAATGGCGGCAGGGTAGCTGCTTCCAAGGAAGACGGCTCCGGCGCCGACGAACGGCTCGATGAGTCGAGAGCCGGGGGGTAATAGTGGGAGGAGAGTTGGAAGCAGGCGTCCCTTTCCTCCTAGCCATTTAAGAAAGGGGCGACTTGGCGCCAGGTGCTGGGGATGCTTGAGCATCCACAGTCAAGGACCTGTTCTTAAACGCCTTTAATGATCAACGTTGCGGCACGAGATAAAACTTCATGGCTACAAAGGTCATGAATGAAAACCTCGACGAACTACGCCAACTTCTGATGCAGGTACCCATTCCGGCAGGAGCGCAACTCTACCTATGCCAGAACGCGGTTCATGCTTGCCGAGGCGTTTGAGGAATTCACGCCGGAAAGTGGTTTCAAACAAGCGGCCAGCCCGTTACTGGCCAGCCGTGCACGTGAGCCGTTACTCGGTTTGCCAGCTCTTGGTTTCGGAGGACTGAGGATGGACTTCTCGAGATGGTGGCGAAGCACAAGAGAAAGGCTCCTTTGAACCGCCCCGGATTTTGAGGAGGCTCCTTCGATTGAGAATGGAGCCAAGATGAGGAAGTCCCCGAAGTTTTCCCCCGAGGTCATGGAGCGTGCGGTGCGCATGGCCTTCGATGCCAAGGACCAGTACCCGTCGCAGTGGGCGGCGATCGAGTCGATCGCCGGCAAGATTGGTTGCACGGCCGAGACGCTGCGCAAGTGGGTGCGCCAGGGCGAGCGCGACAGCGGCGCACGGCCAGGCCCGAGCACTGCCGAGCAGCAGCGCATCAAGGAACTCGAGCGCGAGGTTCGCGAGCTGCGCAAGACCAACGAGATCCTGAAGTTGGCCAGCGCGTATTTCGCCCAGGCGGAGCTCGACCGCCATCACAAGAAGTGAACGCCTTCATCGACGAGCACCGCACTCGTTGCGGGGTCGAGCCGATCTGCCGCGCGCTGCAGGTCGCCCCGTCGGCATACCGGCGCCACGCGGCGCGCCAGCGCAACCCGGCGCTGCAGCCCGCGCGATCCCAGCGTGATGCGAGCTTGCTGCCGCAGGTGCAGCGCGTGTACGACCAGAACCCGCGGGTCTATGGCGCCGATAAGGTCTGGCGCCAACTGCGGCGCGAAGGCACGGCCGTGGCGCGATGCACCGTCAAGCGGCTGATGCGTGAGCGTCTTGCCGTTCCCCGTGACGTGACGGCGTCGAGGCGACGAGGCTCTCGGCGCCCAGCGGGCCGCGGTCAGGCGGTAGATTTCTGCCAGCGATGCGGCTGTTGGGATGGCTGGGAAGCCGCTCAAGCACGTCACGCAGGTATGCCCATGGATCGTGCCCGTTGAGCTTGGCCGACTGCACCAGGCTCATGACGATCGCTGCGCGCTGGCCGGCCAACTCGCTGCCGCAGAAGAGCCATGCGCGGCGTCCCATTGCCCACGGCTTTATTTGGCGTTCGATGAAGTTATTGTCGATCGGCACGGACCCGTCTTCGAGGTGCCGCGTCAGTGCGGTCCAGCCGTTCAGGCTGTAATCGATCGCACCTGCGATCGAACCGCCGTCAGGCACGCGACCGCGCTCGAGCTTTAGCCAGGCGTGCAACTCCTTCCACAACGGCCGCGTGAGTTGCTCGCGCGCCCCCAGGCGCTGCTGCGCCTCCATTCCTTCGAACTGACCTTCGACGTGGTAGATCCAGCCGATGCGTTTGATCGCCTCCTTGGCTACCTCGCTGGTGCCGACCAGTTCGTCGAACTTGCGCCGGGCATGCGCTTTATGCCGAGCTCTGGATAGGAGCCAACCCACGCACCATCGATCAGACACTGCGTGCGCAACAGGGAGGGGTCATTCAGCTTGAGCATCGGAATTCGGTCCAGGACAGATGGGGAAAGACAAGGCGCGCCGGTGCGGTGCGTCAGTACGCGCCGCCGGGTGCGGACGCAGCTGAGGCAACCTTGTCGGCGTTGTTTTTGTAGGCTGCGGCCAGATCGCGACAGGCACGGATGAGCAAGGTGGTGTCGACACCGACGGCAACGAACAAGGCGCCGGCGCCGAGGTACAGGCGGGCGAGTTTCGGGTCGGGCGAGAGCACGCCCGGCGCCTTGCCGGCGGCGCGGACCACGGCGATGCCGTCGAGGATGGCGCGCTGCACATCCGGGTGGCCGGGCTGTCCGAGCAGACCCATCGATGCGGACAGGTCGGCCGGGCCGAAGAAGACGCCGTCCACACCTTCCGTGGCAGCGATGGCAGCCAGGTTGTCGACCCCCTTCTTGGTTTCGACCTGCAGCAGCACGCACATCTGCTCGTCGGCCGTGTGCAGGTAGTCGCCGATCTGGTTCCACCGCGACGAGCGCGCCAGCGCCGAACCCACGCCGCGGATGCCGCGCGGCGGGTAGCGCGTGGCCGCCACCAGCGTTGCCGCCTGCTCGGAAGTTTCGACCACCGGGACCAGCAGGGTCTGCGCGCCGACGTCAAGCAGCTGCTTGATCAGCGCCACGTCGCCGATCACCGGCCGCACGATGGCGTGCGTGGGGTAGGGCGCCACGGCTTGCAACTGGCCGAGCACGGTGCGCAGGTCGTTCGGCGCGTGTTCGCCGTCGATCAGCAGCCAATCGAAACCGGCGCCGGCCATGGCTTCGATGGCATAGGCATCGGCCAGCCCGACCCACAGGCCGATCTGTACCCGGCCTTCGCGAAGCGCGTGCTTGAAAGGGTTGATGGGCGTGCGCACGATTCGGCCTTCAGACGAAGCGGAACGCGATCGAACCCAACGGGCCGTAGTCGGCATGGATGCTGTCGCCGGCCTTTGCCGCAGTCGGACGCGTGAAGGAACCGGCCAGCACCACATCGCCGACGTTGAGTTGTTCGTCGTAAGGCGCGATCTTGTTGGCCAACCAGGCCACGCCGGTCGCCGGGTGGTTGAGGACGCCGGCGGCGAGACCGGTTTCTTCGATGACGCCGTTCTTGTAGAGCAACGCGCCCACCCAGCGCAGGTCAACGTCGTTGGGCCGCACAGGCCGGCCGCCGAGCACGATGCCGGCGTTGGCGGCGAAGTCGCTGATGGTGTCGTGGACCTTGCGCATGACCTGGGTCTCGCGGTCGAACTGCTCGATGCGCGAGTCGATGATCTCGATGGCCGGCGTCACGTATTCGGTGACTGAGAGCACGTCGAAGAGCGTCACGGCCGGCCCCTTCAGCGGCTTGCCCAGGATGAAGGCGAGCTCGACCTCGACACGCGGTGCGATGAAGCGGCTGGCTTCGATGTCGCTGCCCTGGGCAAAGAACATGTCGTCCATCAGCGGCGCGAAATCGGGCTCGGTGATCTGGCTGGCCTGCTGCATGGCGCGCGAGGTCAGGCCGATCTTGCGGCCCTTGATGGTGCGTCCGTCGGCCAGTTCGAGCTGGACCCAGGCGCGCTGGATCGCGTACCCGTCCTCGATCGTCATCTCCGGGAAGCGCTTCGAGAAGTGGCGCACCTGGGTGCGGCTCTTGCGCGCTTCATAAAGCTCGCGGGCGAGTTGGTCGATGGTGTTCTGCGCAAGCATGGGTCAGTCCGGCGTGATGAAGAGGGGGTGCAGGGTGCTGTGCTTGGCGTCGAAGACTTCGGCGCCTGCGTCGATCTGCAGCGTCACGCCCAGATGCATCGCGGCCATCAAGGGCTCGAAGTGCGTCTTCGACACGGCCATCAATGCGCGGCCCACGCTCTGCTGCACGGCCTCGCTGCGGCCGCGGCCCATGCGCAGATTCAAATAGGCAAAGCCGTAGTCGCCATCGCCGTTCGCTGCGCGACCGGCGGTACCGCCATCGCTGACGGCGAAGTGCGGCGCGGGGTAGGCGAACACGCGTGTGCCGCCGGGCGGAAACACCGATTTGCCGGCTTCGTCGCGTTGCGCGAGCATCGTGTCGGCGAGGCTGCGGCAGAGCACCGACATGTCGCTGCGCCCATCGAGGTTGCCGCTGTAGAGGATGACGAGGTGGGGCATCGTCGTGCTGCCTAGAGTCGCGTTGCGATCGAAGAAGAACTGTCGGCCGCGGAGGCCACGGCCTTCGGGACTGCATGGCCGTCCTGCGGCGTGACCGGGAAGATGGCATTGATCTGCCCGGTGCCCGAGGCGCCGAAATACGGCGTCACCACCTCGGCCTGGCCGTCGTAGGCCGACCAGCCCAGCACGCCCAGCAGCATCGCCGTGTCATGCATGAAGCCCTCGCCGTGGCCCTTGACTGCGTATTCGGGCAGCATCTCGCAGAAGGTCTTCCAGTCGCCGCGCTTCCAGATCTCCACCACTTCATGGTCCAGCGTTTCGAGAAGAGGGCTCCAGATCTTGAACGCGTAATGCGGTGCTTGGCCGTTCTGCGCGAAGCGGTGGCTCAGCGACCCGCTGGCGAGGAAGGCCACGGTGCCGTCGTAGTGGTCTTCCACCGCCTTGCGCATCGCCCAGCCCAGGCGGGCGCTGTCGTTCAGGTAGTGCACCATGCACAGCGCCGAGACCGACACCACCTTGAAGTGCCGGTCGGCGTTCATGTAGCGCATGGGTACCAGCGTGCCGTACTCGGGGCCGAGCGTGGTGGCGGGGTGGGCCAGTGTCTCCACGCCATGCTCGTTGCAGACCCGGGCCAGCAGCTGTCCGAGTGTCGGGTTGCCCGGAAACGAATACGCCATGTTGCTGATGAAGTGCGGCAGCTCATTGCTGGTGTAGCTGCCTTCGAACTGCGGCGCGCAATTGAGGTGGTAGCCGGCGTTGACGAGCCAGTGCGTGTCGAAGACCACGATGGTGTCGACGCCGAGTTCGCGGCAGCGGCGGCCGATCTCGACGTGGCCGTCGATAGCCTCCTGGCGGCTGCCCTTGCGCGGGCCGTCAAGCTCGCTCAGGTACATCGACGGCACATGGGTGATCTTGGCAGCGAGAGCAACTTGGCCCATGGTGGGTCTCCTTGAGAATGGATCGGCGAGCTTCAGGCGCCCCAATGGGGAATGTGATGCGAGCCCAGCGACACGGCCACGTTCTTCGGCTCGAGAAACACCTCGTAGCTCCAGGTGCCGCCCTCGCGCCCGGTGCCCGACGCCTTGGTACCGCCGAAGGGTTGGCGCAGGTCTCTTACGTTCTGGCTGTTGACGAAGCACATGCCGGCCTGGATGGCGGCGGCCACGCGGTGTGCGCGGCCAAGGTTCTCGGTCCACACGTAGCTCGACAGGCCGTACTGGATGTCGTTGGCCTTGGCAATGGCGTCGGCCTCGTCGCTGAACGGAATCAGGCAGGCCACGGGGCCGAAGATCTCTTCTTGCGCGATGCGCATGCGGTTGTCGACATCGGCGAAGACCGTTGGCTTCACAAAGTTGCCGCGACGAATCGAAGCAGGT
>Ga0307515_10015911_pt1 | contig 13817 bp, 9 predicted proteins | sample 17_EM_MG_FD_194513 | JGI IMG/M metagenome (GOLD analysis project Ga0307515, IMG submission 194513) | Populus trichocarpa ectomycorrhiza microbial communities from riparian zone in the Pacific Northwest, United States - 17_EM | ecosystem: Host-associated > Plants > Roots > Unclassified | place... | reverse complement strand
AGAATAGAGCTATAAATTAGGCCTCTATTTATAAAATATAGAGTTATATTAGTGGGGCTATAGGTAGTATATTATTTGGATATTATCCGGATATTATCCAATATCCGGGCTATCCTCGGATAGGATTATTATCCGCCCGACCGGATAGGATAATTTATCCTCCGCAGGTCTGTAATCTTGTTCTCGGTGTTGGTGCACGGTGCAGCTTGGCATTGCACCTCAGCAGGTTAAGGGATGGATTTGTCCGTTGTCACCACGTCACACGACATAAGCTTCTTCATAGGGCTCTCGGGGCAGGGCCTCTACGACCTCTCATAGTCCAGAACAACAATTAGAATCACCCCGTCCTTTTCCTAAGCAGGTTTGTACGTATACTTCCCTGGAGGCTGTGCTGGATACACAGCCAGCCATGCTGGCAGAGCCTGTTCCTCTAGGCCAAGAAGCTTGTCGACGCCTGATACTGGCTGTGCATTTGCTGTCATGTTCAAAAGCAATAAGAGCGGTGAATTTCCTACTTTTACTACTAGTTCGCCTAGCCTTCATACTATTCTTCATTAATTTTTCGCAAAATCGCATTAAGAAAATCCGAACTACCAAGACACCCGAAATCAATTACTTGTCTTGTCGTCACTTCTTGAAGCTGTCATGAAATACTTCACATCATTCTTCCCTATCCTCACCTTCCATTATATATCCTCCATTTCCGCAGCAGACTATGCGGCAAATGCTGAGAGCGCGATCACTGTTTTGAATGACAAATGGTACAACGCAAGTACTGGCCTCTGGGACGGTCTGTGGTGGAACAGCGCCAACGTTATGACAGCCATTGCGGATCTTGGCTTGATTGACGATTCATTCAAGAGTACTGCAGAACAAATTATTTCCACGACATATTCAAAAGCGCCTGGTAGAGGGGGTACAAACGACGGGGGCTACATCAATGGCTACTATGATGATGAGGGCTGGTGGGCCCTAGGCTGGATTGCAGCATATGATCTCACAGGTAACCAAGACTACCTTGATACGGCCGTCACAATCTTTGACGACATGACCACTGGTTGGAGTACGCCTTGCAAGGGCGGTATTTGGTGGGACAAATCCAAAGGCTACATCTCCGCTATCTCGAACGAGCTCTTCCTCTCTGTAGCCGCCCATCTTGCGAATCGCGTCCCAGACCAAAAAGCCAACCGTATCTCTTGGGCACAGGCCGAATGGGACTGGTTCTCACACTCTGGCGTGATTAACTCCGCTAACACTATTAACGATGGCATCAACAAGATAACTTGTGCTAACAATGGTGGCACCGTCTTCACCTACAACCAAGGCGTTGTTCTCGGTGGACTTGTTGAACTCAGCGCTGCAACCGGCGACTCCTCTTATCTTACCGAAGCAACCACTATCGCTAATGCTGCTTTTAAAGCCCTCACAGACTCAAATGGCATTTTGACAGAGAGTGGCGGAATAGACGAAGACAACAACCTTGCACAATTCAAAGGCATTTTTACCCGCAACCTAGCCGCATTACAAAAGGTGGCTCCGAGTGAAGCTTTCGTAACTTTCCTGACCAAGAACGCGGACTCGATTTGGAAAAGCGACCGCGATGCGCAAACCGGTTTTATCGGGCCACATTGGCAAGGTCCGTTTGCGACAGCAACGGCGCCGAGCCAGAGTTCCGCGATTGACTGCCTTGTCGCCGCCGCCGCAGTATCGTGAACGAGCAAAGCATTGAGGTTATAAGCATGGAAGTTGTTGCAGGCGGGGGGAGTATTTGACGCCTGTACCTGCGCACGCGGAACGGCCACATATATCCCGATTTTACTAGACTTGTGCCGGATTATTTCCGATTCGGTTTCTCCTGGCGTTAGTTGCCGAAATTTTTTTGGTTTGGTTTGCGCCAATTAGACTCTGGGTTCATTCTTCTTATCATTCCTTTCCGACTTATATCTTCTTTCTTGTTAACGTTTATCCCTATATGCGTTACTGGTGTACCCCTATTTGATGTCTAATTCTCTCACTGTTACACGATACCTTGCATGTAGCCGGCGAGCATGGCTTTGACGGACCAGTAGTCGAGCAGTTAGTGCGAGGGGTTCCATGGGTTGGTCTCTGCGATAGATCCATTGGATGTGGGATTTTATGTAACACATTACTCAGAATTCGGATGCCGAAATGTATATGTCGTCTCTTGTGCTTAGACAGACTGTACGACCGTTAAATTTTACCTTCTAGCAGATTGGGATGCAGCGGTAGTACTACAGACAAGCCATCAAGTAAATTGCTGACTATATAACTCATGCGCAGAAGACAAGTCATGCCGTGAAGGGACTGGTCTAGTAAGAAGTGGGTTTGCTTACAAGTTTAAGTTTTCGGACTTTCCCAAGGCTAATAATCGTTTGAGATACACTCTGCAGTCGAGGTGAGGTGACAAGTTCAAGTCCTTTGGTGGGCTGAAAGACTTGGGAAGTTGTCATTAAGTAGACCATACGGATTTAGTTATTTTATGCTCACTAGCCTAGCTGTAGCGAGTTTCATCTCGTACAGACTCTCCCCACATCATATGGCTAGTCTGCAGGAGGCCTTTCCGTGTAACAAATCTCCTCTTCGTGACTTCGGAACGTTTTGATCCAATCAACTGTGGATCTGCGACCGTATTTCACCCTGGTCTAGCTGCACATTAGCTGTCGAACGGACCACCCTATGTCTCACTACCCCGCTAATGTCTTACAAACCTGTTTCTATAACCTAGTCATTACGTACTACCTCATGTATATATAGTCTCTTTTCTTCGTAGATCAATCTACACACGAGTCCTTCTTCTATGACCTGATTGTCCGTTCGACATTAGCTGACGCTAACTATATGATATTAGAAGAGCCTACAATAGGGCCTTTGCAAGCGGCCATATGGAAGCTATGCTGGCGTGCTGGCATGCGGCTCCTCTAATGCTCCTTTTGTCACAGCTTTTAGTAATCATAGCAAAATTAAGCCTTGAAGCCATCGAGACTTACATAATTTACCATGTTTCAAGTGCATCTCTAACACTATTTATGCGATTCGGAACATGAGAAGTCATTTCGGGCTTGAGATTCCGGCTGTGTTCTGCAGTCTGAAGGATTTACCCAGCGATCCATCTAGAGTATGGCGTAGTGATGTACATGTACAGTACGCGGAGCAACCATTTAGTCCTGAATCTTTTTGACTGGCTGTCGAGGTCATTCTTTAGTATTTCTGAGCCTCTTCTCAACTCTCGCGCCGTCACCGAGGTTGTATGTCTTGTATGTCCGAGAATACGAGTGCTTCAGCAGAAGTTCCTTGTGAGCGAGCGCACGGCTCATCAGTGTGCAGCCGTATGTTCCAGCTGCGCTTATTTCATGTAACCAGTGCTGATATATTGTGAAAAAGATCATATATTAGGGGTCGTTCGGTTCCAATCTAAAGGCCTCAGATTCAGTTTAGAATACGCTGATTCGGAGTAATTTTGCCTGCACAGCCTTAATTTTGTTGGTAGGAGTCACACTTCAGACCTAAAAGATATTCGGTTACAAAACGTCAGATTGGATTTAAAACAGAAGTTCGGCAGAAAGGGACGCGTTTCTTCTTAATGATCTTGTCAGGTCCATGCATGACTCTAAATATCAAGGTACATAGTTATTATCCCATTGAGAAAAGGGCGGTCTGGCGCTAATTTTGAAGGTGAGATTCATTCCAATTCTCAAAGCACACGGGTCACACTTGGGGTCAAAATACCTCCAAAGGCACGTGACAACAATATCTAATAGGAAACGCACATTGCGCACATCCGCTGGTCATTAAATTAAAAGACATAACTGATACATCTCTAGCGCGGTATCCTACCAGCGTCAAAGAAGTCGTTGATTGGTCTTCGGAAGTATTTTTCCTGTATTTGGCGCTTTGGGTTGATCGTCCATTCGTTTTTCTGGTGAGATAAATGACGTATGAGGCTGGATAGGGGCATTTATTCCCCTTTGCCTAAACAGGTTGGGTCTTAAGAGGAGTAGCTCACATTCGAGATTATTAACTTTACTGCGCTGCGAAAACATGTTAGGTATACTTGGATAATTTCCATTCCTCCCACAAATTGAGGGCGTGGTCTAATACGTGGAAGACCACGTTTAGGAACACCGCAATTAGTCAGGACAAGGGTGACGTGAAGGCCTAGAAAAAATCGGAAGAAGGAATTTGTAGTGAGATCAAGGCCATTTTATTGCAGCTTATACATAAGCTGAGCTAAATCGGACCTGGGCAAGGGGTTCTGGTAGTCGTTAGTATTCAGAGATCTCCCCATGGAAGGTGCAAGGTAGGACTGATCAAGTAGGGTTGCTAGCCGTGGGCCGCGAACCTCTTTCCAATAGGAATGGTGTGTTGACACATCTTCGCTAAGGCGGTGAGGAGAGTCAAAATGCTCACCGATCAGTGTTTGCTGGGGGAGCATCAGTCAAATCTTAGGATGGAAAAGAAGCGGAGTGGAACGCCATGTCACACATAGCGAGCGAGGTAGTCCCGTGACGTCGCAATATTTATCCGGACTGGGCTGTTATGGGATTTCAAAAAATGGCTGTAGAGGAAGTGTCGTGCTGTCGGGGATAACTGGACTGGGAAGGTGTCAATTAAATTCTCGTTCCGATTCCTCCCCGACCAATCAAAAGCGGCCGGAACAACAGGATTAAGTCGCTTTTCTTCAACCTTAAAAAATCTGTCAAAAGCAAAACCGCGTGTCGCCACCTATGCAGCAAGCCATGCTCTCAACCTGGAAGTAATCCCTTGCTTCCAATATTTCTGTTCAAGCATCGTGACGAGCAGGCGGCTTCGGCCCGCGGTGAGCAAGCAGCTTGGAAGGCAATCTAGATGTGCCAATTCGCCGTGGCTGGTTAAATTCCGCGGGACTTTTCAGCCTCGTGTCCCGACCCCAGCAGTTGCAGCTCTGATCAATCTGTGAGATTTTGCTTTGAGATTCTGGATCGATCGGTCGCCACCCAGACAACGTTTCAGACGTCGATTTTTAGCCAAAACTATTTACTCCCGACGGGAACCTGGACTTCGATATATCGTATTCCTCAGTTGTGATAAGGTCCAACAACCCGATACCTTTGAATGCCATTACCAAGTCAGAACAGAACCGCTAAGACTGCAGGGCCACGCTAGAGGAATCCACAAGGCTTCGCCCGGATGGCGCCTGCAACGCGAAGGGAGGTGCAACCGTGCATGAACGAGCTCCACCGCCAGGGATGTCATAGGCGTGGGATGGGCTTGGCGAAATTGGCGCCTCTGCTATTTTAAAAGGAACGATGCTTATCAAATCGGTGCTAGGGAACATCGGGTTTCGAACATGAAGCCATTACTAGAGCACGTTTCCCGTATGCTAATCGTTCTTGTTGAGCTCATCGTCTCCAGCAGCGGTGGCGGCTAGTATCTCTACGTTCTGCCATCAGCATATACGTACTTCAATCGCGCAAGTGAGCACGAGAGCAAATGGAACCATACTTCCACGGTTCGTTATCAGAGCCCGTGGCCAGAGTCGCTCCCCCAAAGAGAACACACCATGAATGGAATGGCGTGGACGTCCTGCACGTCCCCAGACCGGCAGCTAGGCCCCGGAGTATTGGACCCCTACCGTAGGCTCGCTGAGGATGCCAAGGGGGAAGGCAATGGCCATGTATGTGATCGTCGGAAGCGAAATGAGAGTGTGGAGAAGGGGCCACTCCACGCACGATACACTCTTGTCGCAGAATTTCCCAACTCACGTTACTGCATGTGACGGCACGCCGATGAAAGGTTCAGTCACAGCTCACCCCTGGCCCCATCGCGCAACCTTCAAGACGTCACGATATGATTGCTTATCCTGCTTCGCCTGGCCTTTGCTCACGCGGCGGCGTCGAGATACGAAAAGCAAAGAGTTAGGACTCTCATTCGTGCTTTCAAGGTATTTTTGTCGCCCAGAACTGGCGTATCAGGCCTTTTTTATTAGGACACAACTGAGGATGAGGTTTCAGGACGGCTTCGCGGACGACAATCACCGCTCCACGTTGCTCTGCGATTACGCGATTGCCGTTTGTTGATGACTCTCCTGCCGCACAGGATTCGTCGTTTACGACCTTAAGACTCATGCTAAAAAGAAGCTAACACGATTCGTCTACATCTGCCAGTTTTTTGCATCCGTCAGGGGCGATCAAACTCGGGCGGAGAAAATATAGGGTTTTAGAGAGGCACTGCGGTTCATCTCGCTGCCAGCGTCAAGAATGCGACGGCAAGCGTTACTTCTCAACCTGCCTCTGACGCTGAGGCGCAGCAGCCTGGGAAGACTCGATCATGAGTGGCCCTTTGCTTCAACAGCCATGGCTTTTTCTGGTGGACAGTGCACTTGGCGCTCATCCATCCCGCATCAGTTGGTCGTTAGCGTGGCCACCAACACAACAAGGATCTGCCAAAGCTCCTGCCGGACTCGACGAAGATCATCTTACTGGAAGCCAAGCAGCCAGGATCGCAAAACCAATCTTAGGCCAATTCGCGGCGCCGAGAGCCCTGGAAAACATGTTGGCCCAGGTGAAGGGATCTGTGCCCTTTGCCACTTTATCATTTCGCACTGGAGCGAGAAGAAGGTTTTGACTCCTTGCTCTTGCTTTTTTCCCTCCGAATTTCTCCAATGCTGATGGGTGGCTTTATTCCCCACCCGGGTTTACTGGTAAGCTTAGCTGACGTCTCCTCAATCTTTGCCCTCGTGGACACAGAATTCCCGTTGCACATCAAGGAACTGGATCCGGTACCTCGCACGCTTTCTGGCCCTAGCCGTCGGTTTCCACCTGCATTGATTGCGCCTAAAATCCCATGGCCTGGTTGATCGCCAGCAACCGCCCCCGCCTGCAACTCCCGACTAAAGAACAGATCTAGTGCGGGCTCCAACGTTTTGGAAAACCATCGTGCGTGAGTACTGACCACCATCGAGGCCATTTCGGTGGCCCACGCTTTTGGTGCTTCAAGGTTGACTGCTTCAGGTCGTCTCTCAATGCGCCGACCGGTCTCGTGGTTCGATATTCGAGCAGTGCGATAACACGACTTCTTCTATGGCTGTAGGAGTTGGGCGCCGTTTGAAGAAAGCGTTAAGAATTGATCACCGACCACCTCTGCGTCCCCATCTCAACAACGGAATGTCCTACGGCTCTTTGGGTCTGCCTTCTGGAATCGGCGTCCCCATCTCAGATGCCGTCCCTGCATCGACCTTCGTAGAACGACAAGATCATGCACTAGTTGGTCAGACGAATGCGCCCATAAATCATTCTCAGTCAAGTAAGAAGAGGGGACCTTCCAAGGGAAAAGTACCAGAGATTCGACGATCAGTATCAACGCCTCACATGCGCAACCTTGCACTTGCGAATTCTGGTGAGCTATCGCCAACAGCAGATAAACGTCGCAACAAGCTTGGATACCATCGCACTTCCGTTGCGTGTGGTGAGCAGATTTCCACTGGCGGCTGCGAATGCGGATGCGCCTCACCGAACTTCTCTAATCCTTGAAGCTGATGACTTTAGGACATTGCCGAAGGAGAAAGATTCGATGTTTGCTTTCTCAAGATGACCCACAACGACGCTGTTCAAATTGCATTCGACTCAAGAAAGAGTGCAATTTCTATCCCGTCGAGCAAACGAACCCTCCAGACCAGCGACCTCAAGCCACACCAAAAGTGGATGCAGGTGTGGGTGCACCATCAGTTTCCACGCCTTCACCTCGTGCATCCGTAACATCTGCTAGCGAACACGTCGAGGAATATCGTCCATACGGGACCATGTCGTCTACTAGCACTGGCGCAAGGTTTGGCATGCAATCTGAGCTTGAAGTTGACCCATCTCATACCCCGCATACAAACGGATGTAGGTTTAAATGCCATCTTCTGTTCAGACTTGTATTGATACGGTCACAGTAGCTTCGCAACATCAGCCTTTTGCTTACACACATCAAATGGAAAATCAATGGGCATCTTCAGGTTTCTTGCCCCAGTCTTCTGGTGCAGAGGAGCCACCTTCTGCGGCTGGATATTGGAGGCCTTCTAATTCCACAGCGCCATCTGCTTACGGTAGTGACTCTAATCTGTCTGGCGGACAAACTCCGGCGACAATGAGTAGCACCTCCAACATGTCTTACGGTGCTCACCACGATAGCCAAGGCTGGGTGCCGCCAACAAGATCAATGTCTTACGGAAACATCGAAGGACTTCCACAGCAATTCCCCAGTCAACACCTCGGCACTCAGCATGATTACCGAGGACGAAATTCACCATACAATTATTCGCCATCTATAGAAACTAGCGCTGGTCCAATGCATGCCAGTAGCATCCCCGAATCTTCATCGGGGCCTTTATCCGCTCCAATTGTCACACAATCAATTCAGAACTACAGCTACCCTCCTACCTGGAACCCTTACGTTATGCATGGCCAGAGCAGCGACGTTTCCGGTCAAGGTCGTCCACTCACAGAGCAGTGGTATACAGAACCTACTGCTTTAAGCCAGGTGGAAGAAGAAACAGTGCCACCGATGCAGTATCAAGGCCTTCCAAACTACTATTCCGGGCCATAAACCCTTATGTTGAACCTTCAAAGACTCGTAAGCACAACGCATTCGGCGGCAAGACATTGTGACGGCGTTATAGAACATGGCCTCATTAAAGACATTTTCATTTGATCATTTGCATTTGAAGGGACTTTAGGAATTGGGCGTGGGAACTGGGATAGGAATATGGCGCTTTCCGGTTTAGTAGTAAATGGATGACGAAAAGTACTCGGACCATCCACGCAGGAACGACTATTTTTATGGGCTATTTTACAAACGCGTCGATCCAACATATATAGGAAGTCCCTTTGGCTGGTTCCCCGTTCCACTAGAGGCTTTCCTTGGAAGAAATTATTGGGGTAGAGGATCAACCACAAGTCTAATTTTTCGCGCAGTTTTCTATTGGAGAGGCACTGTGTGTTGAGATGGTTAGGAATTACCCCGGAGTTAATTTGTATCACTAGGACTTGTGTTTTCTACACGTGCCATATGGTGGCGGTATTCGGCGCTGTAAGATCACCATAGATTAAGGAGCGTGATGCTTCATTCTAAACCACAAACGTTTGTGTTAAGGGATCACTAAATGTGATAGTTGACCTTCACGTTAGAGTAATTGAGACCAAAATACTGCTGTAACGCACTTGTGATGCAGCTGCAACAAATTGATGCTTGTGAGCACAATGGCGATTGCACTATCTACTATTGTAACGAAGCCTCGTAGGAAATACTACGGTGGACTTGTCAATGGGCTAGGTATGTAGGTAAACAAAGGTCAACAATCTCTGACTAGTGGAGTAGGTGCCCAACAGATTAACTCCAATTGATTCTAAGATTTACTATAAAGAGAGAGCTATCTAAATAGGGACTATAGTCCTTTAAAAATATAGCTATACTTTTAAAAAATCCATTATACGTAATATATGTATTATATATAGGGCGTACCTTATATATACTACGTATAATATTATATAACTCGCCTATAACTCGTTTTATTAGCTCTATTATAGCCCGTACTACTTTTAATAGCTTATTATTACGGGGTAAGTATAAGTGGTAATAATATATAGCGAAATAGATATTATTAAGCTATATATCTAAACTATATATTATAGACCCTTTAAGTACAATATTACAACTACTAGGAGAGGAGATAAAAGTAGCTAGTTAGTTAATTAAAATACGGTCTAAAATAGAACTAGTGGAGCTATATAACGAGTAGTAAGTAAAGGGTATATAATAGTTAAATGTATTAAACGCGATAAATATATTAAATGGCGCTAAGCCCTACGTTTAATATAGATAGTACGTATATTATGTATAAAGGGATTTTCTAAGCATATAGTTATATATTTAAGGACCCTTAGTCCCTACTATAGGTAGTTCTCTCTTTATAGTTAATCTATTAGGTATATACTCTATTAATTAGATTTTATTATTTTTATTACAGACCTTATATTAGTAGTAGTACGGCTACTTAGAGAGGAGATGGACAAGCTAGTTATAATAATATAGGAGGTATTAGAATCGATTAAACTATAGGATAAAGGCTAAGCGAGGTTATATAAGAGTTTATAGAATAAGAGTTTAGAATATAGAAATGTACGAACGTGGGAACGCGCAGACGTACTAATATACTTAGTACATTTTATAGGAGTTAGGCTATATATTTAAAGGACTATAATCTCTACCCTAAATAGTTATCTTCTTATAGTAAATCTTAGAATTAATCGGAGTTAATATATTAGGTACTTGCTCCATAGTTAGATCTTATTATTGTTTCTATTTATATACCTAGCCTATTAATAAGTCTATCGTAATATCTACTACAAGGCTTCGTTATAGTTTTGTTTATCTATATACCTAGCCTATTATTAAGCCTACCGTAGTATTTACTATAAGACTTTGTTATATATTTACTACTATAGTTACAGTATATATATAACAAGATACTACTAAAAGCAGCTATAACAATGCTATTAAGGGCAACGACCTTAGGATTAGGAGGAGATACTAGTATAGAAAGTAATAACTCTTAGTAACTTATTACCAACTTTTAGAAATACAGAATAACGATGACTAACTTAGAAGTACGACATATATTCTCGATATAGAAAGATTTATATTAAAACTTGCCTAGATATTCGGAGACCTAGAAGCTGTAGTAATAGTAAAATAATAGATAAAAGCGTTAATATAAAAGGGTTTAGTAATAGGGTATACTACTTAGTTTTAGATACTTATAACTTAAATCGACTAAAATAAACGGACGTTTATAGTATAGTACTAGAATAGACTAAAGTTAAAAGTATAAAATATATTAATCCTTATAGAAGATCTAAAGAGTATAAGGGAGCTAGTTAACTAAGCGGTTAAAGTAGATAATAGGATCTATTAAAGAGAAAAAGCTAAGAAGGGTTAGGGTAGATCGCCTTAGGCGCATAGATAAGCGCTACGGCAATAGTAGCTAAAACTATAGTATAGTGGACTAGAGCTAATAGACCTAAGCGGTATTAAAGAATTTAAAAAGTAAAAGAGTATAAACTTATCCCATTGCTATAGTAGTGAAAACTTATTATAGGCATTTTAAGTAAGTATTATATTAAGCTATTTAACGCTTATAAGCTTATAGTATTAATAACTAATACATATAACTACACTAAGGTAGTCGGCCTATAACCATTCTGGGTAGCTAACTTTGTAAGTTACGACCTTAGAGTTAAAAGGGCGTATATTACTAATAGGCCTTAAATGCAGTCTTGCAACCATTTCGACTTAATTAAAAGGCCCTAGAATAGCCTATTCCATCAGCTTGCGTAATCCGGCGAGTACCCCAACACCATAGGGTATCTCCCTCTCGCTCAAGTGAAAACTCCATTGTATCCGGGTAAACCCCACATTATTCTCCGTTGCCCTTATTCCCCGTGTTTGCTATTGAGTTTCTTACTTTCCTTCCCCAGCATTCTTTACACCTCTTGCGATCCTATTGCTTCCATCCTCGATACCAGTCGCGGCATTAGCAATGCCACGAGCAACAGGTCTCCCAGCACTGCCCATAGCGCCCTCAACTGTTTCACCAACCCCGCGGCCCGCGGCGCCTACGATACCGCCAACTGTGTTAGTCAGACCGCCCACAGTATTACCAATGGTGGAAGTGACGAATTTGACTCCGGAAGTGACGCCTGAGTCTTGTTGGCCGATCGTCATGATGTTCAGAGGTATAGGAGGTTGATTGTTGGAGCGATTTGGTGAGGTTGGGTTGCCTTAGTAAATGGGCTTTAAACTGAGAATTGTTTGTTTACAGTTGCTTTGATGGATCGTTGGAGACATACAGGTTGCAGAGTGTCTATTTATCCTTGCGAACCAGTTTCAGAAGTATGACGTCACACAAGTGCAGGATAGCCGCGACCCACTCGGCGGACGGTTGGTACGTGCACGCGTGCGGGCATACTGCTCCTTATCAACCAACCGAATTTTCTTCGAGCTTATGGTCGCAGCTTTGGTGGTAACGGAGCGTCAAAATACACCACAAATCACCTTCTTTACTGCCGTATCTCGACCCTTCCACAACGTCCAGCTACCATAAAAATACTATAAGGTAGGAGCTCTTTAGCTTCTCCATCTATTGCATTAAATAATAACGTCGTAGCTACATTATAATAAATATTAGATATAGGCAGTCGATCGTATTTTATCTAAAACTCGTTAGTCTAGTTTTATCGCAATCTTGCCTTAATCTTACCTCGCTACCATACCTTATATACTTCTCTGCGTCTAATTATCTCTAAAATACTACAAGCTAAAAAGTATTTATCTTCTCTATCGCCTCTATATTCTAACGATATCGTAGCTCTATTTTATAAGAAATTAAAATCTACGAAGATTCCGTTAAAAAACTGTTTGAATGTAAATAGGTCACATGACCTGGTCATGTGACCTGTTTCGCTTTTGTCGCTTGGACCTTTCCATAGAGTATATAGAGGCCTACGTGGCCTACTCAATACAAGTCAGTCACATCCACACAGAGCATACTAGTACTATACGTCTATAGTGCTACGTGCCCCGTGGAAGACTCACCACCCGGGAGACGCTTTATATCACGCAGAGTGATATAAACATTGATTAATGCGCGCTATAGATTAAAAGCGTACTCTAATAAGGGGCTTATTTCGAAGAGCTTTGTATATAAAGTTTACGGGATTTTATATGCAAAGCATCGAATAGCTAATAAGGCTCGTATACAAAATATCGGAGTAACCACAAAACGTCCTTAAACCCCTTATACCTACCTACCTTCCTTTACCCGCTTTGAAAGACACTTCTAGCGCCTAAAGGAGAGCGGTCGCAAAGCAGTTTTAAGCCTCAACTCGGTCCACTAAATTAATCGACCTACGTACGCCAGACGATCCTTTCCTTGACAGACTACGGGCCCTTAGGCAACGTAGTCCCTAAATAAGCAATACAAATAAGCCTTAAAACACTCTTAATACCCTACAGCTTCGCAGACCTCAAAGCCCCTACACACCCGCCACCCGCCACCCCTTATACTTTTTACCCATTCGTAGACCTGTAATGCTCTCGGCAGAGTAGTTGCAGGGAACCCTAAATCCCTTCCTTTGAATATTATAATATATAGTTAATTTACGTACCTATAAACGATCGACCTATTGTTTTACTTAATAGACTTCGGACCCGTGCCGGGGCCTTTACGGCTACACGTTCCTATACCCTTAGCGCCCTCAGTTTAATCCCGGGGGTAGCCCTCTATTGCATTACTAGGGAATATACATAAGAGGGTACTAGAGTTAGAGTTACGGAGTCACTAAATAAGTGGACAATAATTAATATATAAATAGGCTTTTTAGGGAGATACGGGGAGGAGAGTAGAAAGGGAGAAAAAGGATATAAGGGGTTATACGTTAATATAGTTAATATATATAGGCCGTAATAAGTCGACATATAAGCCGTAATAAGTCTGCGTTATAACTTATACGTTATAGTCTTATATAGACACTATACGGACTATAATAGGCTGAACTTCGAAGTGCTTCTAGTGTTTAAATGTAAATAGGTTATATGACCTAGTTATGTGACCTGTTTTGCTTCCGTTGCTTAGACCTTTCTATAGAGTATATAGAGGCCTACGTGGCCTACTTAATATAAGTCAGTCACATCTATATAGAGCATACTAGTACTATACGTCTATAGTGCTACGTGCCTCGTAGAAGACTCACCACCTAGGAGACGCTTTATATTACGTA
>Ga0307515_10015910_pt1 | contig 13817 bp, 17 predicted proteins | sample 17_EM_MG_FD_194513 | JGI IMG/M metagenome (GOLD analysis project Ga0307515, IMG submission 194513) | Populus trichocarpa ectomycorrhiza microbial communities from riparian zone in the Pacific Northwest, United States - 17_EM | ecosystem: Host-associated > Plants > Roots > Unclassified | place... | reverse complement strand
ATGCGATGGACCAGGTCACCGCTCTCTACGCTCTCGTGTCTTTCTTTGTCTTGCTGATCTCTTCGGTAAGTTTCTCCAAATCAAAATCCGGATTTGGACCTCTCGTGATGAATACACGTTCATCCTTGTTCTTCGAGCCGCGAGCCTTCCGGCGTCATGGCAAAGACGAGAAATATTGACAATGGCCCTGGCACCTTTTGGTTGTCAGCGGTATTCTGACCCTGAACTTTTGACACGATTTCGGTTTCATGTTATTTACTGAAACTCAAGTTGTATGCAGCTCTCGTCTTTTGGTCCCCCCAGGCGATCATTACCTATTCTTCTGAGAAAAAATACCGATGCCGCACGTCGCCCAACAAACCGATACCCCTTCCGTACATCGATGACCTGGCCACAGTGGACCTCTCGATCATCGTGCCCACGTATAACGAAACCAAACGGATGCCCAAGATGCTCAAGTCCACAATCAAACACATCTTGTCCATACCCAAACGGAAGACTGAGATTCTGATCATAGACGACGGTTCGACGGACGGCACCTCTGACTTGGCACTCAAATACGCAAAGGAGAACCCGGAAATAGAAATCCGGGTCATAATCCGGGAAAAGAACTCAGGGAAAGGAGGCGCAGTGCGACACGGCATGTTGCACGCGAGGGGACAGAGGCTGCTCATGGTCGACGCTGATGGTGCTAGCCGGTTCGAGGATTTGGAACTCCTCTGGACCGCATTGGACAGATTGGACGAGAAGAGGCCCAACCACGCGGCCATCGCTGTGGGAAGTCGTGCTCACCTTGTCCAAACCGAGGCTGTCGTGAAGGTAACGCCCCTCCCGCCCCTGGCGAACTTGATGTTTAAATGCTATCACAGCGCTCCTTCCTCCGAAACCTGCTGATGTACGGTTTCCACACTATCCTCCGTGTGCTTGGTGTCGGTCACATCCGCGACACACAATGCGGGTTCAAGCTTTTCACTAGAAAAGCCGCACAACAAATCTTCCCCAGTCAACACTTGACGACCTGGATCTTTGATGTCGAGATTTTACTGCTTGCCAAGATGCTCAGTATTCCGGTGGAAGAGGTTCCGATCGAGTGGCACGAGGTCGCGGGTAGCAAGTTGAATGTAGTCACGGACTCGTTACAGATGCTTAGAGATTTGTTAATCTTGAGGGCAAATCATCTCTTGGGTAGATGGAAAGTTGGTCAGAATACAGTTAAAGTAGTACCCTTGTAATCGATCTCCAGGACATTCATGTACGTGACGCTTACTCATTTATCTAATCATCTCTCTTGTCCTCCTGGGTGACCGTTCTGATCAGCTCGCGACGAGTCCTAGAGAAATGTAAACGTGGATTGAAGTCTGTCGGACCAACTCGTTACCAGTATGATCTACACAGTGGGGTTCATATATGATACACAGTTCTGAGAGATACACAAAGGCATGCTAAATAACCGTATATCTTCCTGAAGTCGAGAGATGTGGGAAAACCCAGTTGTGAACAAACGAAAGCACGATAGAGCAGAGGTGAAAGGCGTGAAGCGTTAAACTATAAGGCACGTTCCTTTTGGGGAGAACAAGCCGAGCAGTATTCGCCCCTCTCTGATGAGGGGAGTGCGGAACCAACCGTGCAATTGCATTCAATGAGATCCTGACGTCCCCGACCCTTGAAAGGCCCTTCATAACTTTGATCAGCTTCGATATGCATCTGTATTGAGTTTAGGGTGGAGAGGAATGTGGTCTGCTGCCTGCCGAAACTAAATCCTGTCCAGGTTCCTTCAAACTTCTCCCGTTCTTCCCTGGCAGCTAACGCGGGGACCAAGACAGGGAGGTTGCAAACGCTGAGTGCAACACAATTCTCGACGGCACCTGGGTGACAAGCACGAAGGAATAAAAGGGGGTCAAAAGAAACGAACATCAGAATTTGACAGGGAAGGGTCAAGATCATGGAAAGCATCCGTGACGTGTGAGATCGGAGAAGCTCGCGCTTCTCCGATTGTCATAGTGGCCATGCGGGGAGATTTTTGATGATGACACATCTTTGCGTCAGGGGTTGGAGGGAGTGACTCACCCATTATCGCTTCCAGGGCCCCGGGCATCCTCAACACCAGAACGGCATGGGCAATCCCAGCCATTGTGGTCATCACCGAGCACGAAAAAATGGCGATGAGGCGGATGCGAAGTCCTGGGGACACCCGTACATCTCTGAGAATCCAGAGTGGGGCCATGACGAGAATGAAGTCGGATATTGTCTCGGCTAGGGGATACCGCTCAACGGCAGAAGAACGATGATTGGACGAGACAAAACGTACTCGCTACTTGGGTGATACCAATCGCTTCTCCGAGCACACATTGGGGGTACTCGCGGTGTTTCCACGTGTCGTCTCCTTTTTCGCATACCCAGTACATCTGGACGATGAGAAGGACCCACTGAAGGAAGAAGAAAATGGCAACCCCTGGGGTTTTAACTGGAGTTAGTGATGTGTACGATGGGATGACCGATGTACTCACCGAAGAGAACCCGTATTTGTGACGGCCATGGGGCAATTCGAATGACAGTGAAGATCATCGAAAGTCTTGCTGCCCATACTGTTGAGTAGAAAAGGGTGCCAACTGTCCATCGCGGAGGTCAGATAAGACGATCATTAACGCTCGTCGCCACCACTCACCGAGGTAGAAGCCGGCGATTCCCAAGGTGCGGTGTATATTTGCTAGGTCCTGCACGTCAGAAGAACATATAATCGAGAGCGGTGAGCGTGCTCACGCCCTTCAGCCATCAGGAATGCACCTAGGATCATTGATAGCAACAGTTCAGTCACGACGATCGGTTTGAAGCTGACGAAGGTGCTTACCAGGTACAAATACAGCCATGCATAAGAGGCCGAGGAAAGCAAAGAAATCGTCCCACCACCATTGCCTCTGACGCACAAAGCGGAAAACAATGAGGCGCACTAAGGTGATGACCGCCGCGATGATGAAAAGGGCGAGGGCCGAGTCTGGGGAATCCCGCCTCGGTCGTCAAACGGAATGCCAGGTTGAGAAAGGAATCGGGACGCACACTTGAACTCGTCGAGACCGATGGCCATCGCTGGGGGGAGCAGGAAGGGACGGGGGCAGGGAAGCCGGGAACCGTGACCGCTCGTGCTATATGTATAGGCACAACTTTGACGTCCGTGGAATGATTGTTCCTCAATGTTTCGAGGACTCGGCAAGTCGTCGGTTCACGAATTTGTTATCCTGCGGCCGCGTCGGTTACTCCCAGATCACTGTTATCTAACGACAGCGACATGACAGCTCCCGTGCTTGTAATTTGTCAGAGCGAGATCTGGGCATGTCAGTTGACCACCTTTGCACCTGACCACGCAGTGCAATAGATATTTCTCAAGCCCAGCGACGATGAGCGTGTCACGGCGGACGGGAAGTCGTTTATCCAGAGAGGTCCCAATGATCCCAAAAAAGGTGTCAAGGCAACACGCTCGTCGTTGCTGTCTGCTCCGTCGATAATTACTAGAGATTGCGTATCAATCTCCAAGGGGTGAGGCATGTCGAGAGCAGTGATGGTTAGTATAGGCTATAGCCTACAAAAGCGGATAATGCCGCGGCGTCGTGTTCCGTAGTTGTGGTACACCGACTAGTCCCGTCGGGGACAATAACTACGATGATCATGCTCCCAAGACCAAGACAAAAATCCGTCTACGGAGTGCCCCTCTTCCCCAGGTCCCTCTCAAAACGGGCCCTTTCCGCAGACCCGAGGCCGCTTAGGCCCTTTGAACATCTCGTCGAGCCCATCCGTTACAGGAATGGGAACCAAGTTCGCTTCTATGCTCAGCAGCATCCGAACGGCGGTAGCTTTCCAGGTTTCTCATTCCAACAACAGCGCAACAAGGGTGACGCGCTCAAAGAATTCGTGTGTCTCTCTTTTGTCCACTAGATGGTCGGCGGTGATACTGACCGGACGTAGAGTGTCGACCTCACTGAGCTGGCAAGGAACGGAAAACTCGATCCAACAATCGGGAGAGATGAAGGTTTGTCTTATTGTTCGTCTCGTGTTTTATCTTCAAGTTCCGATTGCGATATTCTCGGGACACAGAGATCAGAAGAACGATCCAAAGTAAGCGCTTGCAGGACTCGTGCAACCATCAGAGTTCGAGCTAACCAGCACTGGCAAGTTCTGTCAAGACGAACAAAGTCAAACCCTGTGGTAAGTTTCGGATCCAATTGTTTCACTTGGAGCACAAGCTACGCGCGCCAACCTCTGATCTTCCAGCTCATTGGGCCCCCGGGCGTTGGCAAGACCGCTATTCTCGAAGGTCTAGCAAGCCGAATTGTATCCAAAGAGGTCCCGGAGGTATTGCATAGACCCGCTTCGTCACGGTGAAACCCCTAACCCCCGGGATTACCAAATCCCCAGTCCCTCCAGCAAAAACGTGTCCTGTCAATAGACCTAGCCGCGATAATGGCAGGTTCGGGCATCAGAGGCCAGTTTGAAGAAAAATTCAAGGCCCTGCTCCGCGACATCGAAGACGAGGTGCGACTAATCCCTTTGGCTTCCCCATACACTAGTCCACCGTTGCTTTTTCATTTCATTGCCCCTATAATCACCGAGCGCTGGCCTGATTGTTGAATGTGTAGGCAGGGAATGTGATCTGTTTCATCGACGAAGTTCGTGAGTATATGCACTAGTCCCGACTTCCTTGCTATTCGCGCCCATGGACTGACCACGCGTCTTCGTTTCTGTTCGCAGACACCCTATTCAACTTGGGCAAAGCAGAGGGGAGCATTGATGCGGGCCAAATGATCAAGCCTGCCCTCGCCAGAGGACTTCAATTGGTCGGTGCCACCACACGTTAGTGTTCTATTTCGGCCGGAGGCCTTTCCTCTTTCAATTAACGGCTCACATCTTGACGTTTCACCCATACCTCGAACGTCGTTTCTGCGTGACATCGTCAAATCCTATTCTTGATGTTTCACAGCGGACGAGTATCGGAAAACTATCGGAAAAGATGCGGCACTCGAGAGGAGGTTCCAGCCGGTTACCATCGATGAACCTACCGTCGAAAGCACAATTTCGATTCTGCGCGGTCTGAAGCCCAAGTATGAAGTTCACCATGGAGTGGAGATCTCTGATGCGGCTCTCGTAACGGGTAAGTGTCGTCGGTGTTGTGGGCCATCCGGATTAAGAAACCGGGTGGTGGTGAGCATCCTATAGTCCAATGGCAACAAATATGGATATGATCGGAGTAGAGGGGAACCGACCTCAGCGGATCACGGCCCCCGCCCCTTCCCCGTTGGCCCAGCCGCCAAGACGGTTCGGCGATTCGAATGGACGGTCTGAGGGTCAGGCCAATCACATGCCTAGCAGCTCCTTGTCCATTCCGTTGCCGAAGTCTAATCTCAATCCGTCCTTCTTTTGATCGCAGCCGCCGTGTATGGTGCCCGATACATATCCGATCGATACCTCCCCGACAAGGCGATTGACCTTGTGGATGAAGCGGCCTCCGCCCTTCGGCTCGCCCAGGAATCCAAACCTGACGAACTCGAGGCGCTCGACAGGGATGTCGTCAGGATGGAGATCGAGTTGGAGAGCTTGAAGGCGGAGACTGATGTGTTCAGTGTCGAGAGGAGGGACAAGATCGAAAGGGATCTGAAGGAGAGGAAAGAGAAAGCGGAAGAATTAACAGCAATTTGGCAGAATGGTGCGTTTCACTCCCCTCAGGACTTTTTCCGCGCTAACACGAACGCATACTTATGCATATGCAGAGCGGGCCCGCCTTGACAGGGTCAAAGATATCAAGTTACGTCTTGAAAAAGCTAAGCATGAGCTCGATGTCGCCCAGCGCCATGGGAACTACGAACGGGCGAGCCAGCTTAGGTTTTCGACCATACCCGACCTCGAGCGTCAACTCCCGAAGGAATCGGAATTCGCCAAGGATGGTGAAGAACCAGAAGGTCCGCTTGCTATGGTACACGAGAGGGTCACCTCGAACGATATTGCGAGGGTAGTTGCGAAGGCAACTGGGATTCCGGTTCAAAATCTGATGAAAGGGGTAATCAAGAACCGCACTGCTCACGGTAGTTGTTTCGCTGACACTTTCTCTAGGAGAAGGAAAAGTTGGTCCATGTTGGTTCCCCTGATCTCTTGTGTGATCCCGCTATTAATTGTTTCAAAGATGGAGGACGCTTTGAGGAGGCGTGTCGTCGGGCAAGACCACGTTGTCGAGGCCATCAGTGATGCTGTTCGGATTTCTCGTGCGGGTCTGCAAGCTCCCAACCGACCCGTAGCATCGATGATGTTCTTGGGTCCTACTGGCGTTGGAAAGGTAACATGCATGGCGACTTCCTCTGACAATTCTCATACCTGCACCGTCCAGACCGAACTTTGCAAAGCACTCGCGGCCTTCCTATTCAATGATGAACAGAGAGGATTGTGAGCCTTCCATATTACTTTAGTTTCGTATGTCGGCCGACGGTCTTCGCTTTAGGATCAACATCAACATGTCCGAGGTAAAGAGGGATAAACCCATGGCGCGCGTCGACAGCAGCTTAACGTTTCTCTAGTTCCACGACCGGCATACTATTTCTAGGCTCATCGGTTCTCCGCCTGGGTACATAGGGTTTGAAGAGGGAGGTCAATTGACGGAGGCTGTTAGGAGAAAACCATATGGTGCGGGAATCTTTATTGTTAGCTTTCCTTTGGTGATTCCGAACCCACGTTATAGCCGTCATTCTGTTGGATGAATTGGAAAAGGCGCACAGGGTGACTCATTTTTACTATGCTCTTCTCGGACATTCGCTAATATCCACTTGGTGAAGGATGTCTCGATGATCTTATTACAGATCTTGGACGAGGGCAGCATTACAGACAGTCAGGGACGCAAAGTCGACTTCAAGGTACTATGCCTCCCCGCATCACTATGTATTCTCTAACGTTGTGCATTACTAGAACACTATCGTCTGTATCACGAGCAACCTAGGAAGCGACATCCTTGCCCACCCCACATCTTGTGATGAAAACGGTGTCGTCTCAAAAGAAGCCCACGACCTGGTATTGGAACGCACATCTGAATACTTTGCCCCTGAACTCCTCAATCGACTGGATTCTATTCTCATTTTCAACAAGCTATCTAAGGAATCTATTCTTGAAGTTGTTTCACTGCGGCTCAAAGATGTCGCCGATCGACTGCGGGATCGACGGATTACACTAGATGTCGATGATGGCGCTAAAGACTGGCTCGCGAAGAAGGGTTATTCCGACGTATACGGTGCACGCGCGATCGCCAGGGTAGTTAGGACCAAGGTGGGCCCAGTGAGAGCGGATTTGCTGTTGATTGGCAATTCACAATGTTACTCAGGTTTTGTTCCCGTTGGCCCAAAAGATGCTGAGCGGCACGATACGGTGGGTACCACTTGGTGACAAACGCTTCGCAGTGCTGAATTTTTGCCAGGGAAGGGGATATTGTGGTCATTCGAGCGTCGACTGACGGCGAGGAATTGATCATCGAGGACAATCATCCGTCAGACACCTCCGCCCCATTGAAATCAGCGGTTTTCGAAGCCGCCACCCTTGATTTGTAGAAGACCTTAAGCATAATGCTTGCCCGTAATCTTATGATAGCAGAACCACCACTTACAACTACGCTTATAATATTATCCTGTGCTCTCTCTCTCCCCCAGTACCATGAGACCACTGCGGTTTTCCGAGTTGTGACAGAGGAACCGTGACAGGTGTGACTCACTCCCACCTCTGTCCTCCGACTGGCATCCGCTGCCTCCCTCGCACTTCGCAATTATATTTTGCTGGAAGCCTGGAGAGTTCTGACGGGGAACAGGTCTAAATTTCACTCCACCTCTCAACTTTCGTTCTGGTCCAACACTGATGCCAGGAATCACTGTGCTTCCGTCAACACCAATCGGATTCTCCCCATCGTATTCATCAAGTTAGTACCCCATCTGCATCGCAGGCATTTGGACACCCGGGCCTCGATGCATATGCCTATCGTTCTTACTCACCACCCATTGTTATTTCAAGGTTCCGCGATGCAAAATGGATACTCAAACAACGACGAGACCGTCGCAGATATCAAGGACCGGGCCAGAGAGAAGGCATTGTCGGCCGCCAAAACGAAGGGGATCTCTGTGACCTCGCTCATGCGTGCCGCTCAAAAATCTGCGTTTGATGCTCGGACAGCTGAAGATTCGGGTGATTTGAAGAAGAGCTTGGGGTTGTGGGTGCAGGCTAGCAGTCTCACCTCTGCGTTGTTTGATACTGCAGACTTCAAGGCCGAGGCGCAACCGGGAAAGCGGGGTGCTGTGTACAAGGAGGTGACGGAGTGGATGCAGGTGAGTGCTTTGGTGGTGCTTTGATTCGGGTAGTTCTGAGGTCATGACTTGGGTTCGACGAGTAGAGTCACGCGCAGGATATTATCGACAAGACGCAACGCGTCGAAACCAAGCTGAAGGAACTCGAAAGCTCTGGAGCACCGTCGTCCTTGAAGTAAGCATGCACTGGAATTTGCGCTCGGATGTCATCCTGACGAAATTACGTTGACGTAGCTCTTCGGGACAAAAGTCGATCGCCGGCCGAATTGCTTCGTTACAGAACGCAGGACTGTCTGTTTCCTCAACAAAGCGCGTCTCGCGGGAAGTCACTAACGGAATCAACGGAACAACACTGTCGACGTCCTCATCATCACTCCCTTCGCTGCCACCTACTGCATTACCGTCGTCACCGGTTTCCCCAACGCCAGCAAGACCTTTCAATCGATTGTCCCTCCAGACTTCGGTGATGACCCCGATGCAACCCATGCCCACACCCATCGTGTCGACTCCGCATACACTTATTCCAGCTTCGAGTTTCGGACCACCCTCCCCCGTATCCTCAACGTCGGACTCCCCGAAGATAACGCCTGCGTCACCGTTCAGTCCGCCAAGCGTGTTGGAATTTCAACATTACTTCCCGACAATAGACGAGCTAGAAGAGATGGACAACCTCAAGATAACCGACAACGGCCCCGATCCCGGTGCGCCACAACACCCGCCCTCTGACACCGTCAAAAACGGCACCTCACAACCGATTCCTATCCCAATCCCCACCAAGCCGTTTCCGGCCCTACCCTTTGACCTTGCCCAACGTCCATCAAGTACTCCCATTCCCCCAACCCACGATGTCTTGATGAGCAGCAGACCCTCCTCACCGGCCGGCAGATCCCCGCTATCCCCCACTGTACTCCGGAAACCTTCTAACCTTTTCCTCTCCTCTTCTGCGAAACCCCTTCTCGCCCCCTCAACGTCTCAAGGTAACATTTCGAGCCCAGGGTCATCTCCACGGGGAGACAACCCAGAGCTCCCGAAACTGCCAAAATCTACTATGTGCACGCCCAAGGATCTGTATGGCTATATGTACAATATTGGGTATAAGGTTTTAATACTTGATGTACGGCCACGAGAGGAGTTTGAGAAGGAGCACATAAAGGCTTCGGCGATTGTTTCCCTGGAACCTTTGGTGCTAAAGCGTGACAAGTACGTCTTCACCCTCTTACATCGATCTGCATCACTAACTCTCCGAAGCGTCACCGGCGATACCATCGAAGACTCACTCCATGTTGCCCCGCGTGGCGAACGAACACTCTTTTCCAACCGAGACAAATTTGACGTCATTGTTATTGCCGACAAGTCGAGTGAGAACAACCACGATAACGCAGCCCTCGCGGCACTAGTCCAGGCTATCTATGAGAAAGCTTTTAAGAGGTGTCTCAAGCAAGCCCCAATGCTCCTAGTTGGCGGTCTGGACGCTTGGAAGCGAGAGTTTGGTGATGCCGAGGTCAACCGAGGAGTCTCATCCAGCGGGTCGCCAGCGCCTGCGATGAACGATGGCATTTCAAGTAGCTCCAGCAGCTCGTCGATGCGCTACACTAGCCCTCCCTACGTCCGCAATAGGTCTGGTACGGAATCCTCGCTATCCCTGAGTTCCACCAGCAGAGACTTGGGTGCCCTGAACGAGACTCCGCGGTTAACACCCTCAACGGAACCCTCCCCAGGGCCCTCACATAATCTTCCTCAATTGCCCGAAGGTATTAATGGCTTTGGAAGCGATTCGAAACTCTTCAACCGCCATACTGCGACAAACGGTCGCCCCTTCTCTTCGAATAGAACTGACCTCGTATGTGTTTCATTCTACCATCGTTGTAACTGACTGCTGAGGCCCGTCCAGGTCACAACAGGCTACGTAAATGGGACCACTTCCATTCAATACCCCTCATACCCGAAACCCGCTATCACATCAACTTCCTCTCTGTCCTCCCCTCCCCCAACCCATGCAATCAACGAGCCCGCGCTACCTCCTACCGCGTCTATCAACCCGTATCCTTTTCGAAGGAGGAACGACCTCCCCGACCAAACGCAGGAGGCATTATCCACTTTTTCATCTCGGTCTGTTGATTATCCGGACCTGTCCTCAAGCTCGGTTCTTCGACCTCCTCCTGTGGCGGCCGCTCCTGCGTTGGAGAGGCAAGAGAACCGCCCGCGTCTCCCACATCACGCTCATTCTTTCTCGCTGACCGGGCCAAGGCCGCTGATGATCCAGTCGGATTATCCAGTCACGTACTGGTCTAATGTACAGATCGGAATTTCGGGACTGAAAAATCTTGGGAATACGTGTTATATGAATTCTACAATTCAGTGTCTGAGTGCGACGGTGCCATTTTCCAGGTTTTTCACAGGTTTGTACAAGATGTAACCAGAGTCCCACAGCTCCACTAACCTTTCCTCTATGCAGATGGGCGGTGGAAGAGTGCCGTTAACATGGTAAATCCACTGGGCACAAAGGGGAACCTGGCACATTCCTTCTCCATGATCATTCATGAAATGTGGCAAGCAGAGATGCCTTATCTCACACCGCTGGGCTTTCGGGTAAGATCCCCATCAAAATCATGTCACAGCCTTCCCTCTAATTCCATTCCAGAAATCAATTTGCTCCCATGCGCCTCAATTCTCCGGATCGGATCAGCACGACGCCCAAGAGTTCCTGAGCTTTCTACTGGATGGTCTGCACGAGGACTTGAACAGGGTTTTGCAGAAGCCACAAATCCAGACCATGCCTGACCGGGAGGCGGAGCTCGAGAGGCTCCCACTACAAATCGCGAGCCAACAGGAGTGGGAGACATACAAGAGTAGGAACGACAGTTTGATTGTAGATTTCTTTCAAGGCCAGTTTAGGAATAGAATGGAATGTCTGACTTGCCACAAGGTTGGTCGCTGCACTGGCCTCTTTCTTGCGATTTACTTCCTGACGTCTCTTTCTCAGACTTCGACGACATACAATCCTTTCATGTATTTATCACTACCGATCCCCACCTCTCGTGGAGGGAAAGTGGCACTGCAGGCTTGTCTGGACGCCCTCGTAAACAAGGAGATCATGACTGGCTCTGAGGCTTGGTAAGTATTCCACGTTGACATCCGGCGACAAGTTGTGCTCAAGAAGCGCATTCTAGGAACTGCCCCAATTGCAAGGCTCTGCGCCAGGCGACCAAACAGTTATCCCTCTCCCGACTCCCGCCGGTTCTCATGATCCACCTGAAGAGGTTTTCGTTCAAAGGGCCTTTCACGGACAAGATCGAATCATTCGTTGATTTCCCGATGAAAGACCTGGACCTGACGGGCTATATGCCATCTGTGGATGCCAACTTGGAAACGAAGTTGCCTCCGGATGACGCCCGCGCCCAGATCCCGCCGTTCAAGTATGATCTGTATGCGGTAACCAACCATTTTGGAAGTCTGAGCAGTGGACACTGTGTGTTCTTTGTTTCTCACCACCGACGAGCCAACTAACTTTCGACTTCAGATACCGCTTTCATCTCTTCGAGGGGCGGATGGGTGTACTGCGACGATAGCAGAGTTACCCACGTAGATGCCAAGGAGGTCGTCGTAAGTCTGCCGTACCATCTCTTCCTACTTTGAGCTCACAACTTACCCCACCAGGGCAAACCCGCTTACATATTATACTACAAGAGAGTCAAAACCTAAACTATACGTTCATATTTTTGTTCATATTCCCATCTTTCTTTCTTGCTTCTCTCAACCCCAATTCCTGTCATCCTGCTGTGTATTATTCAACCCCTGCAACTATACAGACTATGCGTAACTACTGAAGAAACCAACCACGGAAAGTGGATGTGTATAAATAATCTCTCCCCCCATCTCTCTTCACCCTCTGCTTCCCCCCTTTTTTCCCTGGACACTCCATCATATTCGTATCATGCAAGGCTACGCCCTCCCGACATCCACCACACTGGTACCGTTCACGTGCTTCCCTGGCTCCTTGCTTTCATAATGACATTTATGACATACCCACTGGTTTGCACCGTTCGGATAGAACATGGGTGAGTAGTTGGATTTGCAGCGTGAACATTGAGTATGGTTCCCCGCGGGTGCGGAACGTGAAGAAGCCAAGACGTCTGCGACTGAACCTAAGACTTGATCGAGGCGACGAGCTTTGCGGAGGAGCGCGTGGGTGTGCGCGAGAGCTGGAGATTTGTATTGCTGACAGTACACCTGGAGTGCTGTCTGTGAAGAGGTCGAGGTCAGCTTTCTGCTCCCCCCCAGAACGAAGAGGGTTTATGACGTACCTCTCCAACATCGTTTGTCTCACACATCTCATGAATCACCCTCCTCGAAGAATGCTCTCTGCACGATATGACCGGGACCATATTCCCCGAATCCCCGTTCCAATTCACGATCGTCGTTTGGTCCCGTTTGCTTTGTCTCACCGTCTGGATTTCGAAACCGAACCTGTGACCGGCTGTCCAGGCGCAAGAGACGTGGAATTCCTTGGAGCAGTCACAGCAGCGGACCACAGCGCCGCCTTTCCCGGAACATAGACTACAGGGCTGAAGAAAAAAACCCCCCGACGGGGGTGAGGACGGGACGATCGGTGAGATGGGGATCGGGACTTACCGTCAGCCATCGGTGGGGGTTTATCACGCTAATTCCCTCAACCAGCCGTAATCTCGTGGTATCACTGAACGTGAGCTCCGGTATAAACGCCGAACAGATCACGTGTACCCATCCCTGTCCCTCCGTAGGCTTCTGCGCGCGCAAGAACGTATCCGGAGGTGGATAAACCCCATCCTTGGGGTCATGCTTGACCTTGGGACAAAGCAAACAGGACGTATCCAACGACGCCTCTTGCACTTTATCGTTCTGGCATAGCTCGCACAGCCAGTTATCCACGTCCAGCGATTCGGCGATGACGCCAAAGGTTCCTGCGTGGGTTTTGAAGCCGCATTCTTGGCATTTGATGATCTTTCCGAGAGGTCCGTAGTTGTGGCAGGCGAGACATTTGTCCTGGGGGACAGTCGAAGCTGGGGGTGTGGCGGACTTCGTTGTCTGCAAAGATCAGTTGTCAGGGACATGTTCGCAGGGCGGGGAGGACAAACCCGGACCATACCTTACTCCTCTTGGCATTAGGTCCATTGAGAGGGGTTCCTTCACGCTTCTCAGGCGCTTTGCCTTTCGCGGACGCCGGAACGGATTCCTCGCGGATGGCAGGTTTAGTGAAATCGGCATACTTCCTCCAACTGATCCCACAGTCGTCGCATAAGATGCTGCTGGAAAGTCCTTTCGGCGCTTTCCACCATTGCGGCGACTCTCGAGTCTTACACGAAGCGCACACCGCGTTGCTCCGCGGTTGCTTCACAAGAGAACCCTCGGGATCGCCATCGGCCACGGGTGGGGATGGAGCTTTCGACTTCCTATTGGAAGTGCGTTCCTTCCTGATCTGAGCGTTGACATCCTTGAGTTTCGAGCTGTCGATTCGACGGTTAG
>Ga0307515_10015909_pt1 | contig 13817 bp, 13 predicted proteins | sample 17_EM_MG_FD_194513 | JGI IMG/M metagenome (GOLD analysis project Ga0307515, IMG submission 194513) | Populus trichocarpa ectomycorrhiza microbial communities from riparian zone in the Pacific Northwest, United States - 17_EM | ecosystem: Host-associated > Plants > Roots > Unclassified | place... | reverse complement strand
CGGTGGTACGAGCTACTGACGGTGTACCGACGGTGCCTGCTCTTAATAGGGAACGCCTGTAATAACAGGCTTGATATCTTAGAGAATGGTCTGTTATTACAGGCAAACTATGCCTCGGATAGGTGAGGGGCACACTGACTGGGTCTGGTCAGTTGCTTACTCTCCCGATGGGCAGTATATCATCTCTGGATCATCTGACAAGACAATTCGAATCTGGAATGCTGAGACTGGCTCTGCAGTCGGCAACCCTTTGGAGGGGCACACTGACTGGGTGCGCTCAGTTGCTTACTCTCCCGATGGGCAGCACATCATCTCTGGATCATCTGACAAGACAATTCGAATCTGGAATGCCGAGACTGGATCTGCAGTCGGCAAGCCTTTGGAGGGGCACACCGACTGGGTGTGCTCAGTTGCTTACTCTCCCGATGGGCAGTACATCATCTCTGGATCTGAAGACGAGACAATTCGAATGTGGAATGCTGATACTGGCTCTGCAGTCGGCGGGCCTTTGGAGGGGCGCACTGGCACAGTGTTTTCAGTTGCTTACTCTCCCGATGGGCAGTACATCATCTCTGGATCATCTGACAAGACAATTCGAATCTGGAATGCCGAGACTGGCTCTACAGTCGGCAAGCCTTTGGAGGGGCACACTGGCCAGGTGTACTCAGTTGCTTACTCTGCCGATGGGCAGCACATCATCTCTGGCTCATTTGATAAGACAATTCGAATCTGGAATGCCGAGACTGGCTCTGCAGTCGGCAGGCCTTTGGATGAGTACACTCACCCTATGGCGTCCGTTGCGCACTCTCCCGATGCGGGGCATACCATCTCTGGATCCAGTAACGTGGGCATTCACTTATGGGACTTATCTCCACAAATTCCCCCCCAGTTCACCTCATACATCAAGGCTGAACGGCCAGACCAAGAGGGTTGGGTCAGAGACCCGGGTGGCGGCTTACTCTATTGGGTACCCCATGACTGTCGTACAGGCCTACATTCACCCTCCCTCCTCACCATGCCTCTCACATCACCTATTCGGTCAGTTTCTCTTCGTTTTGATGAGTTTGTATTTGGAAGGTCTTGGACCCAAATTTCTAACACTGCACCGCCCTAACCCTTCTTTACCATTGGCTCTGTGCTTGTTGTTTGCTATATTAGTTGCTCGTGCTCGTGCTAGGTTGCGGTTTCTTCTCCGTATTCTCATATTGTCACGAATTACCAGAGAACAGGATCTCCTCGATTTATACTGACATGCACATATGATTTCCGATATACTTCTTTCTCCTTTGCAAGAGTATACAGCATGGCATATAATTGACCCGAGGATAAGAGGACATGGATGACTTTGCAGACCAAATGTGTGAACCTGTTGTTGAAGACCACCCTACCACGCGAAAAGGGAAGGATGAACCATGATATATATATGTGCAAACACCACGTGTTATATATACAGAACAAAGACCAAACAACAAACCCAGAGATGTAACATCGAGTCATGCTCACTCAATACCTGTAACTTGCCAAGACAATTTCCAAAGATCTCAATTTAAGAAGAGAGGTGATGCACATAATAGGCTGATTTCCTGAACACACAAGACCTCCCAGAGCGCCGGCGGTTTAAAGTAAATTGAGAGTAGTGTTTCAAAGCGTCCGTAAAGGTAAAATTCGTGATATGGGGCCAACTGACGGCGAAAGGTTGAGTAATTATGCTTAGGTTATGGAGCTAGCGTCGAGAGTATGCAAACCAATTGAACTAAACCTGAGTCCTATTTATTGTCCTCCTCTGCAGTCCGTTTGGTCCCTATCCCAAATACCAATATGTTGAGTCTAGATCTGGGGGTCTACGGGTTTGATGCCGGTTGTCGAAATAGTCCTGGTAGCATGGAAGAAGTCTTCCTGACAGTGTTGGGTCCATCCTCTGTTCAAATCGTTTATCGAATGCGTAGTATTAATATTTCCAAGTCCGGGGTCCACCTCCTAACTGGACGTTATTGCAATCCATGTGGTGTAGAGGTGGAGTGTGTCTCCGGTTTGGCACACAGTACCGGTCGACGTACTATATTACTGAAAATGCCACAGCGCACAGGTGACCAGCAGATGATAGGAAGCTGGAGGCAGATATATGGCCACTTTGGATATGAACGACTCGTCCTTCTGCTGTATCGTGAATACTACCCAAATTTACTACCGATGATTGTTTTATCTGCCCCGCTGTGTAGAAAAGACCCCATCGCGGAAGTGGTAAACAAAGGCTCACCATGTTTGACCCATGCTGTCGCGTTCATTCTTTCGACAGCACCGCAATGCTTAGTCACCTGTACACCAGCCTACTTGGCGCTACACCCGTCCGCTAATCCGGGAGTGAGCACACATTCGAACGCACCTATGCTTCCGCTGCCAGCGCGCCACGATCCTCATCTGTCGCTCTCACCTACACTCAAAGCACCTACTCACACTCTCCGAGAATAGTAGCCGAAGACTCCTCGCCCGCAACGCCCTGGCTGCAACCAACATGATCGACCCAGACGACGATATTATATATAAATCACAACTCTGGATACCTAATCGGGACGAAAGGGGGTGGTTCCATTTTGCGTATGTCGGGATTGATTTAAAGGCGAAACCTGAGGGTAGCTGGTTTTGCGAGAGCAGTTGGCTGGTGTTGGAGTTGATGATTCCTCCTGGGTACTGTCGTGGTGACACACGCTTCTAGAGTCAGGTAGTCCTCGGTCTAGTCTTCCTTTCCCTTCGCAGTTAGGGAAGGGTTCGAGCGTTGGGAGAATGCCTGGAGCCTTGAACGCGAGGGCGAACCCCCTGATGGGGTCGCCTGAAATGCAAGTAACATCGAAAATACGTCCGCACACTTCATCAAACTTGGCTCACCAAAAGAAGCCTGCCCAACTGCTGGTTGCACTCGAATCGACGATCCAGTCCACCCCTCGAATTTCTGGAATTTCTGTAAACTCATCCTCGTCTGCAGCTCCCACGGCCTCGGCATACTTTGCAGCACTCGTCACAACCCTTCAAGGCACTCTCACCCGCAACGACACGTCCTTCAACGACGGCGACGTCCTCCAAGCAACGCTCTACCTCATTGCCATCGTCATCCCATTCGTCCCTCCTACTCTCCTCCGATCCCAATCCTCCACTCTCCTCCCCATCCTCGTACCCCTTCTCCGACACACATATCCTCACGCGCCTTCTCTCCGATCCCTCGTCACAATTTTTGGCATTTTCATCTCCTCCCTCGATTCCCACTCCCTCGACGCCCCCGCTCTCCGCAATGCATTCAGCACCATTGTAGAACATACTATTGACCCCCCCCCCAAAGTTCGCCGCAAGGCTGCAGAGCCGTGATATCTTGTCAAATCCTCCACCCCCGCTGCAGGCGCATCCATGGAGAGTTCGTGTCGGCGAGTGGGCATGTGCGGTGCTCCAGACGCAGACGGCCAAGCCAGATACGCTCATCCATCTTCTTGCATCTCTCAAGATGCTCGTCCCTCAATGGATCCGCCTTAAAACTTTCACGACTCACTTATTGTTCCTCCCAAAACTCTCGCATCCGTACCTCTCATAAGCTGCGTACGACCTCCTCACGTCTTTACTCTCCTCAGAATCGGACGATATTGATCCGGACGAAGCACGAGACGGCAAGTTCTGTATTAGAAGCAATCGCCGCAAATCCTCCATCAAAGCAAGACGCCCAACCACCCACTCCCCCTTTGCCATCAGGAATGGATCTCGATACGTACTCACACTCAGCCGCGACGCAGATTGACCTCCCCAAAATTTGGAATCTGGCATTGACGTACCTCGAATCGACGCCAGAAATTCGTAAAAGCGCAGAGGAAACCCTCATCCAGCTCACCCAATGCGTCGCGCTCCTTCTCCTGCACCCACCCACATCCCTTTTGCGAACCCTCGAAGGTGGCCTGACGTCCCTCGCGTACGCCCCCGCTCTGGGGAACGTTCTCCGCACTCTGGAAGGTCATTTCATGGTATTTGCAGCGCCGTGGAGCGATGCGGTGAAGAAGTCAAGTGCACAGGAATATTTTGGAGACCTGGTGAGGAAGGTCGGCGAGATGCGCGTGAAGAAGGGGTTTCAGTACCGCGAAGAGGCAGATGCTGTTTTCTCTGCATTTGCACGAGCGGCGGGGGTCGACGGACTGTTAAGTCTTTTACCTTTGAACCTGGTTCCCGAAGAGAGGTAAGCTGTCAGATTTGGGTGGGTTAGCTTAGCTGGAGTTATTGATTGGAAGATAGGGAGAAGAAACCCAACACGAACGCCACACCCCGTGCATGTCTCCTCCCTAGCCTCGCTGCGTTCGCATCCAACCCTCGCGCACTTCACCCAGACCTTCCTGCTCCTGATCGACCAGCTCACCAACCTTGCCACTGCATCAGGCTCGAACCCCAGCATCGCAAAAGTCTGGTCGGTCCTCGCGGATCAGTGCTGGTACACCCTCCCAGCCTACTGCTCCAACCCGCCCAACCTTTCCAACGTGTTCGGACGTGAGCTGGGTGAGCGGCTGACGAAGGAAATGTATGCCAACCCCACACTCCGCCCACCGATCTTACGCGCTTTGAGGAACGTCGTCGAGTCCAAAATACAAGTCCAAAACCAGGGGGAGGAAACGAGAGCGAAAAGGAAGAGAGTAAGAAGAACCTTGGGTATCTGAGAGGACAGGCGAAGGACTGGCTCGCGGTGTTGTTCAACGTCTTTGCGAGCGTCGAGCGCGGGGAGCGTGCGCAAGTCGGGGAGGTCATTGGTGTATGGGCAGGTGTAGCGGGGGAAAGTGAGTTGGCAGGCGCGTATCAGAGTGTGTTGGGGCACCTTATCACCTCCCTCGCCGGGCTCCGATCCAACCCCGACCGATCCCAGCCCAAACAAAAGGAGGGCAAAGTGAAGACGACGCTTCAAATGCTTGACATCTTGCTTGTTCTTGCGCCGTATCTGCCTGGTGTGCAGAAAGCAGAGGTAGTGGACGTTGTGGTTCGCGGCGGAGTACTTGATGTGAGCGACGGGGTAGGGGGCATGAGGTTGGCACCTCTCTCGCCGCGGAGAAGGATCATACTATCAGTGCAGAAGTGATGGCGCATTCTCAGGTACTTTTCGAGTTTAAGAGTACGCGACGTCGTGTTCATTCAATGAAGGTAGAGTCTAACTACTGCCTGGTGCAGATGATCTCTCACCGGAGTACCTCACGTCGATTCTCAACGCCGTCAATCCCCTTCTCACTGCAAGAAATCGTGATGTTGTCAAGAATATCCTCGGTTTGTCAAGCTTTGCGTGCATAGTCTCCCTGCGGAAGTCGTCCAGCCCCAACTCGGGGATATAGTTCGGGGGCTGATTTGGTGCTTGACAACACATCGCGTGCTCCAGGTGCGCAGTCTATTTTTATTGTCTCCTCAGGTTCTTACTCAGCCGTCTTTCGTGACTTAGGTCAAGATCCGACATATTCTTGAGCGCATGATTCGATCCTTTGGATACCACCACATCATACAGTATACCACCGATATGGAGAACGGGGGCAAAATCCTTGCTAATATTAAGAAGCAACGAGAACGCACGAAACGAAAGAAGGCCGTTGCGGGAGAGAGCGATGAGGAAGTGCGTTCCGTCCGCACTCGCACCTAATTCAACTTATTCATTGGTATAACAGGAACCGACCGAACGCAAAGGGGAAGATGCCTTTTGAGGATGTCATTTATGGAAGCGAGAGCGAAATCGATTCGGAGGACGAGGGAGCTCAATGGAGCGCTCAGCCTAAGTGGACCCTAAAGAGTACATTGAAGAGATCGAATAGCGCTGCTCGTCTGCGTCCAGACGGCAACGATCCGGTGGATCTACTCGAGGGTGTTGGTCCACATGGACTCATCTGTGAGCACTCTTACTCTTTGAACGACTTTGTCATTGAATCTAACTTGGACGGTTCCTAGCTCTTCAGGCCAAGAGGCGCCGCAAACCCGGTCAAGAGGCGTCCAGGTTCAAGACGGACGCAGAAACGGGTCAGATGATTATGAGGAAGGACCTCAAAAGTCGAAGCTTAAGCCTGAATACATGGATGGCAACTTGCACAAGGAGAGCTTAACGTCCGTTCATGGGTTTACACGCGGTCCGAATGGGAAGGTCAAGTTACTTGTTGACACATTTGTAGCGCGCAGGTGGCGATGTCAAGAGGAACGGCATGGAACCATATGCATACATTTCACTTGGACAGGTGGTAAGAAGAGGGCTCGCAAAGGATGCGCAGGTGCTCCGAAAATATGTATTACTGGGAGAGGATAGCTCCGTCACTCATACCGCGTGTATTGGTCCATTGGGTATTATCTGTGTGTATCTGTGTGTATGAAACCGCTGATTATGTGCATGCATCCCATACCACCCCTTTCATTTCACATCCTCGTGAGCTTGAGGATGATAAATTATGATAACCTGAGAACCGCAAGCAGATAATGGCCCAATTCAAATTGTGCATGGTGTATAGAGCACATCTAGTTTGGCCCATCGTGCTTACATAGTTCCTTCTGTTGCCCATTGGGCCAACCATGAGCATACTGGGCATGCATTATAACGCGTTATAAGCAGGGCATGTCCTAACCTTGCCACACAAAGCACCCAACCAAATCAAAGCGTCCCGTAGTGCAACACACAATCCCCATTGACACGTCTATCTCTACTCTATTAGTATTGTATTCTCAAAGTGACGGATCATGGATTCAAAATATTAGTATTACGTTTATTGGGACCGATTACAGTACAACGGCAGCTGCACAACATGTTATACATCCAAGAAGCAGTCATGGTAAACCCCGTTTCACAGCCATAAGTTGTGCACTTGAATACGCAGAGACAGGGACAAGGGACAAGAGACAAGGGTGAGAGCAACATGAGGAAATTAACCAGCGGAGCCGCACAACCCATCGCGACCTAATAATCCGTGACCGTAAAATACTTCAACCTTGCGCAAATGCCAACCGACACCCGTACTGACATTCCCACTGCACTCCGAGTGTCACATTGCACTTCCTCTTCCTCGGATGAGATGTCTTTGTGGTCCACCAGTTCGGACACCTCCCATGTCGACCATTGAGGTCATAGGTGTGGGGTCGTCTTCGAGCTGCCAGAGTTCGTCCACCATGTGCGACGTAACGTCGAGATAGGCCTACCGTGAATTGATCAGCTCCCTACTTATTCACCAAAGCCAAAAAGAACTGACAGAAAAGGAGGGGCCGAACCATGTCGACAGCTTCCTGTAGCTTTTGCAGCACAGTTTCACTCTTTGTCTGAAATAGCGGCAAAATGAAGTACTGCCACTTGTTAACCTTTAGACGTTCCACCGCAGGACCCTTCTGCACTGCGTGAAAAATGCGTCAACCTTGCCCTCGGAGTGCCTCCACCCATGCCCTGTCCTCCTTTCCTAATGCGAGGATCGGGCCCTTGAGCATCTTGATCAGAATATTCAGGTTGTCGAGCTTGGTGACGACTGTCTGGGAGAACTTGCATACTTCCTCGTGTGGAGTCGTTGAGAGCGCGTCGGAGGGGATGGAGAGTAGTATGTGGGGAGGGTAGGTTGAATGTGGGAGGACGAGCTCGAGGAACGTTGTGTCTATCAGGGAACGAGGCACACATGAGGTGTGCGTTGGTTGGGGAGAAGGCGGCCGTGCCTATGTTGGTCATTGCAAAGTATTTTCCGAGGGCCTCTTGGATTTATGTGGGTGGGATGAAGGATGAAGGGGATGCACCGGGGCCTGCTACATCTGTCGTGGGCTCTTGCAACAGTCCGCATTCAAGTAACATAGAGACACAGTCCCAGATAAGAAGGTATGAACTGCGTTTCCCTCTATCGTGTTTGAGTTGGTCACACACAGCGACATCCTTCACCCCACATTCCTTCAGATCACCCAGGGCATCCAGGATGACCTTTCAAGTCGCGGCGAGGAGGTATGCGTTGCGTATCCTACCTTGCGGGAATTAGCACACACAGATCTGAAAGCTAGAGCCGGGTAAGTTAAGGACACACTGTGAACCAATGACTCTGGCGACGAACTCAGATAACTTGTCCTCACTTTGTGGTTTACGACGCGGGTGTGCTTCGATGTAGGTGTCAATGGCGTCATGGAAAGTATCGACGTCGGGGGTCCTCTTCTTCGGGAAGCAAGTCGACCTTGTTCGCCACGAGGAGGTTTGGGTCAGCATGTGCACAGACGTCTTTGAGCCATTCTTCTGCTGCAGGAAGGTCGCGTGTGAGGTTGCATCGTAAATGACAAGCGCGGCAGCTGCTCCACGATAGTACGAATACGTGATTGAGCAGAGGTATTCCGTTCCTGCTGTGTCCCAGCCTAGAGTGGCATCAATACAGTCAGATCAGATATTTGTAAGGAAACAATGACCAGCCGACGGTTAGAAACCAACAATCGAGGTGGAGACTGAACACGCACATTGTGGTTTGACAGTCTTGTCTTCGTCCGGAATGTATCTCACTTTGCTTCCAGATCCCGCACCGAGCTATCACGAAACCGGGTGTCGTCATTCTCCCTCTCCCAGTACCCAGAGACATCCAAGGCGCCATAGGGTGTGTATGTATGGACGAGCATGGACTAACATTGGCATCTGGGCTGGTCAAGAAGCGTCGGTCGGTAAGTCGAACCAATAATGGGTATTTACCAACCGAGGCGTCACCAATGATAACGAATTTCGAGTACGAATTTCAGCACATAGTCCCTGTAATGTCATGTTAGCATGTCCGAAGATTACACTGGGGCTGCCAGAGGCGCCGACAGCCCGTTGTCGAGTGGAGAGGATGCCGACCATTGTACAGAATATTCGACAGTACGGGTCGCTGCGGTGTGCGGATAGGTCAACGTTGGTATTGTTACAGCACGGTCAAGTGCCGTGGTTGTGGCGTTGTGGTTCGGTTCAAGAAACAAGTCTTTGTTCTTTGTTTTCGCCCTTGTGCATTGACCAATTACGTTGATTGAATACCACTCTTTCACCAATCCAACAACCGACTTAGTTTTTAAGACAGCGTGATATCTGCACCCCACCAATTTGTTGTCGTGAGAGGATGGAGGATCCGAACGAAAGCGGACGCGAACATTGATGAATTGCAGCCAGCGAGTATGGGTGTCTACAAGGAGCGGCGCAGAGCTTGGGAACTCCAGTAAAGGAGTAGCGCGAGGTGGGCAATTTGAGTGCGACCGTCCAAGGCAGGAGTGGCGAAGGACGGAAGGGGAGAGTGAAGGGGTTGCATAGCTTGAGCGAGTGGCCTGGTAATCAGGTGTTGAAATATGTGTGGGAGCAGCGAACGAACGTCACTACCGAGATAGAGTGAAGGCGACTTGAAGCAGGTCAACAACGACTCGTTGCCTCTCGAACATGACCTATAGAAACTACTAAGATCTGGTGGTCTTGCTAAGATGCTAAGACGAAGGAGAGAGAACCTACGGCTATGGATAATGTCGCAGATTCGCTTTGCTTTGCGGTTTGGTAGAGTGGCAGCAAGGCCTATCGATCCAGCCGCTATCCTGAATACTTCGAGGCCATATTCGGACAGAGGAAGTAGGCGTCTCGAGTCCAAGAGTTCTCCATCTTTGTGGCGGCCTGCGCCTCATGTGATTGGTCCGCTAACTACCGAACTGACCAAGCTGCCACCGCTCGAGCTCTACTTTATTACCCAAATTCACCAACCGGTCCCTGGTTTCCTTTACGATTCGGGCGAAGCACACACGATGTCTTGATATTCCTTCGTTTTCAGTCAGTCTCCATATATATGTAATGCAGTCAGGGTTGTCCCCTTGTCGCCACAATATCTCTTGCTATCACACTGGTTGCGCACTCCATATCCACATCGTCTACCGCAACGCAAGCCACCCGTTTCTAACATTGCATCGAGTCGCTGCTACGAGGTACCTACGATATATGGCAACCGAACGAAATATGTTATAATAAGTTGTACTCCTCATTCTCGTCTATGACTGCATTCTCAACTCATAGTAATATGCCAAACAGCCTTGGAAGTGGATGTACGCGGCAGCCGGAGTACAAGGTTGAGAGTGGATAGAGCCCAAAGTTGGGTGCCTCCATTGGCGGCTCTGTGATTGGTCCGCCAAGTTGGAGATACAAATCGTCCTCCCTCCTCCCCTCCTCAACGACGAGCACCTGCGGAAACTCGTGTAAACTCTTATTATTTGTATACAATTGGAATTTATTAAATACACATGTGCTTTTGCCCTAGGACGCGTTCCATCCCCTTCCAGAACAGAGCCCCTGTCTCCGCATTCCGAGGGTTACTCCATGTAGACCTCTCCCTCAATGTCCCCGTGCAGATGCGCAGCTGATACATCGAATGAACAGAGATTTAGGTCGGGTAGCGCGGCGATCGAGGCAAGAACTCTAAAAAAGATTCGAGTCGCATCACCGGGGTATATAGGTGGGCTTCCTTATAGTCGACACCGAAGACCTGGGCGAATCCTCGTCCTACTAGGCGTGCCTTGTGCTTGGTGAGGGAGCCATTCTCGAAGCTCCAGTGGAAAACCCAACGTGGCGTGATGATAGTCGTGTTGAGAGGACGTGGGACTACTGTGAAGGCGCGTAAGTGACGCATATTTTCGGTTTCAATGTTCATGGCGGCTCGCCATTTGGTTGCGTCGGGCGCGTCTTGGATTGTCCGAGGATCAGGGGCCGATGGCGTAGGCCTGAACACTGGACCGGGCTTCTCAAATGTTCCGAAGGAAAGGAGTGCACCCCTCCCTCCAGCGCGGTGCACGGGGCTGGGTCGAGTAAAATGCGATGGAAGAGTATAAACTTGCCCCACGTCCTGAGGGAATTCGTCGTCCTGATTCCTGCTAGGCTGGCTGGAATATCGTCAGCGAGGTCTTCAGTCTGCGACGGAACGGATTTAAGCGCGCCAGGGTGAGTACACGAAATGCAAGTCCCCCTTCCGGCGGCAGCGCTGACCTCTCATTATCGCTGTTCCTGATACCCTCTGTGTTGTCCTTCGTAGGTGTGGGGTCGGCCGCCTGCGTGGTTTGGTCAATTTCGGCAGGTTTACATCTTGGACCTCCGCGGCGGATCCATCGTCAGGTAGCACGGAAGCGGTCCCCTCATAAAGTGTGACGCCCCTGCTCTCCCTAGCTCCAATCTCTGGGATCCAGACGCTTAACCACCCCCATACTTGTAGCCACTCCCCGATCATCCAGCTTCCGCAGCGCTTCCTTGGGTAGTGTAACCTCACTACGCATCCGAAGCTACGTATGGGCCTACGTCCGGTTTGTGTCATAAAAACGCTCATATGGCGTTGTCCCCTCGTCCGTCTTCGTGGCGTCCTGAAATGTCGCCATTGCCTGAATCAGCCCAGAAGCGTGGCGAGAGGTTCGAGTCGCGAAGCATGGCGCGGATGCCGTTGGTAGCCACACCGACGAGTCGTTGGGCGACTCCATTCGATGGCGGTGAGTGCAGGACGAGATAATCCCCTGCTGCAGACAGAATTCATCCGGCCTTCCTGCTACCAGTTCCTTCGCGTTACCGAACGTGATGGTTCTAATCGCCCTCCTTTTCCATTCTGTATCCTGGTAGCTCACTTCTCGAACTCCACAGGTGCATCAGGTGTCGCTCTCAGGGACAGCATCGTGCACTGGTATGAAACCGTATTGGCAACGACTGATCGATTCGATAGGCATGGGCGCCGTGGGTGAGTTCCAGCGGTTCCAATGTGTGGGCGCCCTTTTTGAACCCAGTCAAACACAGTCACGGCGCCGTTCACCATGTCGATAATCGTCTTCATACAGCGGTGGCCCATCCTCTTATGCCAATCGCATAGGCTAATCGCTTCCGATCCTTCTCCAATGCTGAAAGCCACCAGCGTGTTCGCCTTCGTGTTGCAGGCGCTCGCACTCTCCTCTTCTTCGGGGACCAAGTCGACCTTGTTCGCTACGAGGAGGTTCGGGTCGGCGTGTGCATGGACGTCTTTGCGCCATTCTTTTGCCTGCAGGAAGGACGCGCGAGAGGTTACGTCGTAAATGATGAGAGCGCCGGCTGCTCCACGATAGTACGAGCACGTGATTGAGTGGAAGTATTCCGTTCCTGCTGTATCTCAGTCTAGATACAGTCAGATTGGATATTCGTAAGGGAACAACGACCGGCCCACGGCTAGAAATGAACAGTCGAGGTGGAGATCGAACACGCACATTGTAGTTTGACAGTCTTGTCTTCCTTCGCTCGGAATGTATATCAATTTGCTTACAGATTCCACACCGAGCTATCAAGAAACCGAGCGTCGTCATCCTCCTATTCCCAGGAGCCAAGGACATCCAAGACACCATAGAATGCGCATGGATGGACGAACATGCACTAACAGTGACATTCGGGTTGGTCGAAAAGCGTTAGTCGGCAAGTCGCGGAGATTACACTGGGGCCTTCCAGAGGCACCGACAGCCCGTCGTTGAGTGGAGAGGATGCCGACCATGCGAGGGTTGACATGTTGTATAGAATATTTGACAGTATACGTCGCTGAGGTGGACGGATAGGTAAAGTGCCGCGGTTGTAGTTGTGGTTCGGTTCAAGAACAAGTCTTTGTTCTTGGTTTTCGTCCTGGTGCGTTCTCTGTGTTGACCAATTACGTTGAATGCCACTCTTTCACCAGTCCAACAATCGACTTAGTCTATAAGACGCCGTGGCATCTGCACCCCACCAATTTGCTGTCCTCGCCGTTACAGTATGCACCACCCAGAGCATCACTCCTATTCCTAGGGCCTGTGATATCAAGTTTCGCGTTGCAGTTGTGCAGCAAGTGGATTGATACATGAGACACTGAGGCAAAACCCTGACCGCCTCCACTCCTCGGGGCCTGATAAATATTTTATGGGCCTCTTAGGACATTTCACCACAGTGCTGGAATATTGGGGGTGACCCGTGCTGGCTGGTACCCTTCCTCAACGACCATCCTAGTGTTGCAAATATCTCAAGAGGGTCACGTCAGACGCGTCGTGGGGAAAGGACTCGTAACCACAGGGGCAAGGCGGACGAACTCCAATCAGGAGTCTGCGCTCCGAGCCCGGGGGCGCAACAAAGCTATACCGAGGTCAAGAGTTCAAGAATCGAAGTTCCAAGGTCGGAGTCGCTCGATCAAGAGGTCAAACCAAGCTGATACTTGAACTAGTGACTGGGTCTGAAGCACATCGCTGGGCCGATACAAGGGAAATCAAGTGAGTACTCGGGGACCACTACAACCATACGCGCCCATTATGATTCAAGTCGGAAGCACCCGAAGCTATCAAATATCGCGCAAGTTGTTTATGGGAGAAATGAAGAACATCTGCGAGCGGGAGGGTAATAAGCTTCACACGTCGTCGTCAGACGATGCAGCCCGGAATCGAACACGGTAGCTGAATGAGACTCCAGCCTCCCGCTTAATGAAGCGACGTACGTGCACAATAGGATAGCAACGAAGGCATCAGGCGGTCATTGAGGAAGCTTTATGATAGCAGATGGTTCAAGATGCGAACCGATATAATGCGGGATGTGGAAGATCATTTACAGGCGTGAAAAGAGGGTTTTAATAACTGCGGGTTACTTAGCCTCTGTGTGATATATTATAGCTTATAGGCCGTGTCACACGCTGCCCATTTAGCCGTGCGAAGCGTCAATCGCACGTCCGATCGCTCGTTCCTCCTTCCTTCTCCTCCCAGACCTCAAAGTGATCAAACAACATGGCCACTCAACCACCCAGGACAGAGAACCTGTGAGCGATCGCTATACCGCGCCGCATTATCATGGTGGCTGACGATCCATCTAAGTCTCGTTCTAGACAGTGCGG
>Ga0307515_10015908_pt1 | contig 13818 bp, 1 predicted proteins | sample 17_EM_MG_FD_194513 | JGI IMG/M metagenome (GOLD analysis project Ga0307515, IMG submission 194513) | Populus trichocarpa ectomycorrhiza microbial communities from riparian zone in the Pacific Northwest, United States - 17_EM | ecosystem: Host-associated > Plants > Roots > Unclassified | place... | reverse complement strand
TTCTAAGAATTACTATAAGGAAGGAACTATCTAGGTAGGGATTAAGGGTCCTTAAATATATAACCGTACTCCTATAAAATCCTTTTTGTACGTAATATACGTATACTCTATTTACTTTATTACGGATTATATAGATTCTATAGATTATATAGATTATATTATATAACCTTGCTTACTATTCCTTATTATATAGTTCTATCGGCTCTATTCTAAACCGTACTTATATTAACTAACTAGCTTCTTCTAACTCCTCCCTAAGTAGTTATAATATTATACTTAAAGCGTCCATAATACTATCTCCCTCCTTTTTATCTTCGTCCTTAAAGATTCCTAATATCTCTAAGTTATTTACTAGAGGTGTAATATCTATCTAATTAATTTGGTTAATATTATTACTTATTATACCTAAAGCAATTTCTTTATCTTTAACTGCTCGCCGTATTTGTACTATTACTGCGATATTATCTCTTAGTAAGATTATATTATCTCTATATTTTTATTATTTAAAAGAGGGGTTAGTTTATATTACGTTAGTAAACCTATCTTCGCGATAACCGTCCTCTTATTTAGAGTGCACTAAAGCAAATATTTATTTATCCTATAACGTCCGTTCCGTCTTTAATACTAAATATATATAACCTATTACTCTTAATAGTTATTTAGTTTTCTAGTTAATTTATTTTAGGGTTTTATATTTAATTTACTATTACGCGGCTAGATAATAAACTATCCGTTACTTTAGCGGAGTTATACCGTTTTTATAACGCGGAATAGGAGGCTACTAATACTTAGCAACGGGCCCTTAAGTTTTATCTTACGGCGTTTACTTAGTTAATTTGTCTTAAGAAGGGTTATAAAAAAGTTTATTTTAAGGAATAGAAACTTATAAAACAGGGTCTATAAAAACTTAGTAATAAAAAAACGGATTCTCTTCTAACTAAGAAGGAAACAAATCTAAGTAGTTTAGCAACTACTCCTCTTAGGTCCCCCTTAGGTGGCTTATTTTTTTAGCAATCCTTTTTTATTAATACTACTTAACCTAATCTCTCCTAATACTCCTGTACCTTTTTTATAGCGTTTTTTAGGTTTTCTAGTAGTTCCTAGGTAGTTTTATTATAGCCTATCTACTTTACCTTATACTATATTTTATTGTTAATGTCCTTATAGTTAACAATCTTTAAAACTTACTATTTATCTTCTTCTTATCCTCTATACGTGTCTGCCTTATAAACTAGTAGCTTAATATTTCTATATACTGGCTCTAGCATTGCGATATACTATATAGGGTAGATTTTTATCTTAGCTAGTAGGTTTAATTTAAATGTAACTAGTGAAATCCTTTATATGATTTTAAAAGGTCCTAGTCTAACATAGTTTAACTTTTTGCTTAGTTGTTAACTCTTGAAATTTTTATATAGTAGCTATACTTTATCTCCCTCCTTAAGATCTAGTCCCTTAGATCTCTTAGCATTATAATACTTCTTTATTCTTTCCTATACTTTTTTTTATTAATTCTATAAGGTCTATATAAAGATTTATTAGTATCTTTATTCTTTCTTTAGCTATACTACTTGTTTTCTTTACTTATTATAGTAATAGCGATATTTTTAGCTTATATCCGTAATTCGCCTTAAATAGTAATATACCTATTCTTTCTTATAGTATTATATTGTATACAAACTGTATAACTAGTAATAGTAATATCTAATTATTCTGTATGTAATTAATATAGTGTTTTAGATACTATTCTAGTGTTTAATTTAGCCTTTCCGTTTAACTGTCTGTCTATAGATAATATATAGTGGAAGTTGCTATTTTAACTCCTTGTTCCGCTAAAAATACCTTTTAAAATACTGCTATAAATCTTGGGTCTTTATCTAATATAATCTTACTTAGTGCTCCGTGTTTTATAAATACTTCTTTAATATAGATTTTGGCAATATCTTTTACTAATATTTCTTTTATACATGCTATAAAGTATCCCTACTTTATAAGCTTATTTACTATTACTAAGATTACGTTATAATCTTGTCCGGTAATAGGATCTTTTAACTTTAGTAACTTTATAATAAAGTCCTATAATATAACCTCCTATAGTCTCTCTAGTATTTTAATAGGTTATAGCTTTCCGTATGGCCTATACCTTGTTAGTTTATTCCTTTAGCAATTTAGATGTTTTTTTTATAACTTTTCGCGCTAAGCCTTAGATTCCATTAATAATATATTCCTCTTAGAGTCTTAATACTAAGCCTGTAGCTCTATTGTGTCCCTAAGTTATTTCCTTATAGAAGTCTTCTATAAAGTATTTCGCTATATTTCTTAGGATGTACTTTACTTCTTAATTTTTGTAAATATTTGTCTGTAAATCTTCTAGCTATGCCTTTAGAATTCTTTATGCCTAAAGGCTTTTTAGTAACTTATATACCTTATCTAGTCCTTCTTAAGTTGCTATAATTTTTAGATAATTATACCTAATTAATCTATCTATATCTTTTTGCAGTAAAGCCCCTAATGGCTTCTTATTATTTTATAGTTTAGTTTTTCGACTTAAAGCATCTGCTTGTATATTATCTGTACCCTTAGTATACTAGATCTCGAAATAGTATTCTATAAGTATATCTACCTATCTAACCTATTTTTAGTTAAGTTCCTTTATTATTAAAAATCTTATTAAGTTCTTATAATCCGTTTTAACTATAAATAGTTTCTCTCTACCTTAACGTAGTCTGCGGGCAAGTGGACCACTTCAAAAACGCACCAAAAATTAGGAAATTCACACCTTAATATTTAAACAACCACTTAATAATAAATTCTAATAATTTAGATTTAGACTTTTATATATACTCTGCAGCTTCTATTAAAGTTGCATAGTAAATAATTAAGTGGTTTTTAAGATATAGTGGTTTGACCTCATTTTAGCCCTTAAATTTTAATATCTTAAAAACTACTAAACTATTTATTATATAACTTTAATAGAGGCTATAGAGTATATATAAAAGTCTAAATCTAAATTATTAGAATTTATTATTAAGTGGCTGTTAAGATATTAAAGTGTGAATTTCCTAATTTTTTAGTGAGTTTTTAAAGTGGTACTTGCCTGCATGGTCCACTTGCCCGCAGACTACGTTATAAGAATGCTCTTTATTCCCTTAATGCTATAACTATACCTAATAACTCCTTGTTATAGATGTTATAGTTTAACTTTAGTAGTATTATTTTCTAACTGTAATACGCTACTAGGTGCTATCTATTTTAATATTTTTATATAAAGTATGCCCCTAGTACGTAGTCTAATATATTTATTTCTATAATTATTTTTAGTTCTAGTTAATAGATCTTAAGAACTAGCTCCTAGGTAAACAACTCTTTAACTTTTTTTAAATAACTTTTACTATTCCTCTCCCTATACCTATAGTTCTTCTTTCTTTATTAGTTGCGTAAATAGTTTAATATCTTTTAACTATTACGCTGTAAACCTTCTATAGTAATTGCAAACCCCTAGGAACAATCTTAGTTATATAATGTTCTTTAGTTCTTACTAATTTACTATAGCCTTAATCTTTTTTAGATCTATACTAAGTTGGCCTAGTTTAATAATAAATTTAACGAAATTAGTCTTTCTGGTAAAGAACTTATATTTCTTAATTACTACCAGCATTTATTCTTCTTATAGTCTCTTTAAGACCTATTTAACGTATTCCCTATACTCTTTCTTATTCCTTAAGTAGATGATAATATTATTAAGGTATACTATAACAAATTTATCTAAGTGTTCTCCTAATACGTTATTAATGCGCTTCTGGAACATTACTAGTGTATTTATAAGCCTAAATTATATAACTAATAGTTTATATAGTCCTTCCTTTAACCTAAAAACTGCCTTTTATTTGTCTTATTTTTTAATTCTAATCTAATGGTATACCCATCTTAGATCTATCTTTATAAAGATTTATACATTGCCTATCCTATCTTAGATTTCGCTAATTAAGGGTAAAGGATACCTATTCTTCCTAGTAATGCTGTTTAACTATTTATAGTTGATATATAGTCTTAGTTTACCATTTTTCTTTAGTATAAATGGTACTAAATAACCCGCTGATAACTGCGATGGTCTGATATATCCCTTTTGTAAGTTTTCCTAGATAAACTCTTTTAATACTCTACCTTCTTCTTTAGTAAGCTTATAGATTGGAAGGAACCTTAAACTTATTTCTAGTTCTAATTCTATCTTATAGTCCTATATTATATACTTTAACAACTTCTTACTCTTTAGTAACTATAGTTTCTTACCATACTTATAGTATCTTTTTGGTATATAGCTTAATCCCTTTTCTATTTCTTCGTAGGTTGCTCCTACTTAGTACTATACTAACTTAGCTTATTATTATATTTTGTATTATTAAGTATTTCTAATATTAACTTAACCTATAATCCAATTAATCTATAGATTATATTCCTATAACTAAGGCATTCCTAGTACTGCCTTATCATTCTCTAATAGTAGTATATTAAAAGACATCTCAATTTATCTCCCTTTAATGGTTAACTAAATAGGTCCTGTTTTAAGATTAATAATACCTCCTCTATAGGCTATTAGATCTCCTGAAATTGTTACTAATAGGTAAGGATGCTCCTTTTTCTAGTGTGGTAATCCTATTTTTTTTAACTGCTGCTAGTAAAATGTGGTTCTTTATTACTCTACTATCTATTAATGCTTCGAACTATTAATCTTACTACTTAATTCGTAGGTTTAGGTATTATCCTTAAATTCCTTTAAGGGTCTAAAGCTCTACTACTAGTTCCCTCTAGTCCCGTAGGCCTCTACTTTTCCTAACTATTAGCTACTTATTTTTGTTTATACTTAGTCTATCTTTAGCTAATCCTTAATTTATTTTTTATCTTTAATATGCCATAGACACGTATTCTCTAGGCATTCCCACTACTATTATTCGTCTAGGTATTCTTCCGTAAGGAATCTTCCTAGTTAAAGTATTAAGTTCCCTTAGCTTTACACTTCTACTAGGTACTAACTATATATATACCTAGTATTTCTATATTTCGCCTTATCCGGTACCTAATATATTCTTACTAGATATTTCTAGTTTTTATCTTTAGGTGCTTTATATATATTACACGCATTATCTATATATGTAATCTATGCTAATATATAATATACTTAGTGTTTTAGGTTAACTTTCAGCTCGTCTTCGTCCTTAAATTTAAACCTTTATGTTGATCTAAGCGTTATAACTTCGTTTACAGGTACTAAGATTTGCTACTCGCTTCTCTAGTCCTCTAATTACTTCTTTAGATCTTTTAATGTTATAATTAAGGCTTCTTTAATATAACTTATAGCCTTTTCTATAATCGGGTGGTCTTAGATAACTTTTTCATCTAGCTATATATAGAAATCTTCCCACTTATCGTTATATCGTTGCCTATACCACTTTTAGTATAACCCTTTAAGTATATATGGCTTGTCCGTAAGGAAGTATCTTCTTATTACTGCGTCGTAACAGCCCTTTATATATCGTTCCTTAAACCTAGTTAGAATCCCTAAATCCTCTTCTTATTCCAGTTTAGTAAGCTACTTAGCTCTTAGTATACCTATCCTAGGTCTATTAGTAATTCTTTATATAGGTACTCTATCCCTTATACGGCCTAGTATACTAAATCTGTAAGCTTTGCAGTGTGAAGAATTAGACGAGCGACTTAATTGTAAATCTATGGAAATCAAGTGATATAAATACATGAAAGTAGATGCCGAACTCCAAAGCCTATAACTCATTTCCAACGTATCTGAGACATACGAGGGTAGTGCTGACATAGGTGAAATAGGGTAATATGTAAGGTCCGGTAGTTGGTTATAAAATCTCTTATCTAGTTTCTGATCTTACTATAAGGTAATTCTCGCTCTAAATTCCTCTATGGTTTCTTTCCTTTCGCGTCTTACGAGTAGATCTTTAAAGTTTTCTTACTTCTTAATCTCGTTAATAGTCCTCATTCGTGTCTTAAAGTCTTAGTTTTATGGGATTTTTAATCCTAAGCTTACTTCTGTTTTAAGCCTTACTCCTACCTTAGTTTAACTAGGCTTAGGTATTCTTATCTCATTTTAAGGGTCTTAAATCTTACTTATCTCACTTTAAGAGTCTTATACCTGTGGGAAGCTCTATCCCGAGCTCATTTATATATCTTTAAACTAAGCTATTACCCTACCCTATCGGTTTATATCCGTTGTAGGTCCTTAAGTATACCTTATTTTATCTTAAGAATCTTAGTTATCTCTTATCTCGTTTTAAGAATCTTAAGCCTTTAGCCTTTTACCTTTATTAAGTGGTGAATTAGCACTAGTAGTTGTTTGCTTGCTTAATCCCTATAGGATACTCTTCCTTCCGTCTTATAAAGCGATGGATGCTATATCTAACGGTGTTATAATACCCATTACTAAACCTTACTCTATAGCGCTCTTCTACTTTTAATATAACTTCTCTAAGGTCTACACGCTCTTAGTAAGATGCCCTTATTACCTTATTGTTTATAAATGTCTCGCCTATATCAAACTTATCGTCCTTAATATTTAATCTGCGTAATGGTTTATTAGTTCCCTTATACTCTAAGGGTTTTAGCTTCTATAGCCAATAGCTTACACTATACTTAGCGTCTTTATAAATCTGGTATACGTTGTTATAACAGAACGTAAAACTTCTAATTAAACATTCCCCCGTTCCTCTTAGTATACTATTATCCCTCTTTACGTATATATCTTTTACTGGTCGGGTTCCCTTTATTATATAGTAACTCTAACCTTCTTTATAATCCCTTACAAGTAACCTTATTTTTCGCAATCTATATAAGCTCTATCTCTAAATTATTAACTTTACTATAGAGTCCGCCTAAACATCTTCTATTACTAAGATCCCTAGTTTAACCTTTACTCCTTAGTCCTATAATTACTAGATCTTTAACCTTTAGGTTTTTATAGTTTTTTACTCTATCTCTTATAGGCTTCTTTAGTACCGCTTAGGTCCATTAGCTCTACGCCATACTATAGTTTCTAACTTAGCTTTAGTTATTACGTACTCTACGCCTTATATAACTATAGAACTCTATTCTAGCCCTTCTTAGCCTATTCCCTTTAGTAGATCCAATTATTAATCTTAATTACTTAATCTATTAATTCTCGTAGGGTGTCCGCATCTTCTATTAGAATAATCGCATCTTAGACTTTAGCCTTAAGTCCCTACTTATACTGTGCCATAAGCGCCTTATTATTCCACTTAACTTATATAGCTAGCGTCTAGAACTGCGTTATATACTTAATTGCTAAGGTTTATTACGTAATATCTTAGAGTTTTTTTTCCGCCGTGGTTACCGCCTCTAGGTCTCTAAATATTTATATAAGTCGCTCCGTAAACCCTTCCTAGCTTAAGAATATAAATTATACCTCCTAATTAGTAGTCGTTATTCCGTTTACCTATATTTCCATAAAGTAGGGTTTAAACTACTTAAGTGCCCTTCCTAATAGGAATAGTCCCGTATATGCTATTCGATCTATAGGTGTTAGTAGCTTTGCCCCTTCTTATATAACCTTAAAGTGCATTTATATAAGAAATCCCTTAAGCTTTAATCTTTCCCCTAAGTATCTCTTAATCAATAATAGCTTAATCTTTATTGCTTCTATCTTATTAACCCTTTCTTCTAGTGCCGTATTATTTATTATTAACTAGTTAACTATCTCTTATAATTATCTAACTATTATAGGTTGCTATAAGTCAGTATCTGCTATACTAGTATCACCTCCTAACCTTAAAGTAGTTGCCGCCGTTAATGGCGTTATAGTAGCTGCTTTTGGTGGTATGTTTGTTTAACTTTCTATATTTAATACCGTAACTAGGTAGTAATTGTATAACGGAACCTTATAGTAGGTACTATAATAGGCTCGTTAATAGGCTAGGTATATAGGTAATGCAAATTAAAGTTAACAACGTAATAATAATTAGTGGAGTGGTTGCCTAATAGATTAACTCTAATTATATTCTAAGAATTACTATAAGGAAGGAACTATCTAGGTAGGGACTAAGGGTCCTTAAATATATAACCGTACTCCTATAAAATCCTTCTTATACGTAATATACGTATACTCTATTTATTCTATTACGGATTATATAGATCTTATAGATTATATAGATTATATTATATAACCTTACTTACTATTCCTTATTATATAGTTCTATCGGCTCTATCCTAAACCGTACTTATATTAACTAACTAGCTTCTTCTAACTTCTCCCTAAGTAGTCGTAACAGTCCTCTTTTATTAACTCTCCTTATAACTTATACTTAGCTTACTTACTCCTTACTATACACCCTAGTAATATACCTTATATTTAAACCAATCCTATTATTATAGGACACCCCTATAATACCTTACACATATTTACCTATTTCTACTAACTTAGCAATTAGAGACTAACTGTAAAATAGCAATCTAACGGCAACCTACGGCATTCTGCTATATTCTACCAAGTTCCACCAAATTCTACCAAGTTCTACTAAATTCTGCCAAGTTCTACTAAATTCTGTTAAGTTCTACTAGGACTACGACCTAAACCCTATTCTGCCCTATATACGTATTAACAAAGTAACTAAGTTAATAATATATACCCTTTCTTCCTGTTTTCCTACCTTCTTTCCTTATATAACGTCTTAACTTCTTATATAGTTTATATACATAGCTTAATAATATCTACTTTGCTATATATTACCGCCGCTTATACTTACTCCGTAACACTATATTGCGTTAACCTTATATACTACCTCCAAAATGTAAAACAACCCTAAAGCCCCTATAACGGCCACTAGTATTATATCCGCGCTTTAAGAATAACTAGTAGAGATATAAAAGTCTTTTATAGACGCCCTTATATAAAACTAAGCTACTTTAAATTAACAATAAGCTAAATAAGAAGCATAATACTAGCGATTAATTAAGGACCTCTAGGAGGAAATCCGCATACTTAAGATGCCTATATTAGGGCCTTAAGACCAAATACTATCTTTAGAGATAAATACGCGGAACGTGAGCCCTAAACCTATAGTAGTTATCTACCCTAAACTAACTACTACACCGAAACGATTTAAACGACTACTAGATCCCTCGGTATTTACTAGTAAATAATAAAAACTCTAATTATTCCTAAGCCAGCTTAAAAATAAGCTAACTAGTAACGCCGACCGTTACCTAACTAAAGCTAACTAACTTTATTACGCCCTAAGTTAACTAGGGGGAGAGGTAGCTAACCTTATTAAACCTCTTTAGCCAAACTTAGTATAAAGCCTAGTTGTACTTCTTAAAGCCTTATACGGTGACCTAAATCGCTAAGCTACTACTTAGAGGAAGATAAACTATATAGCTTAAGAAACAAAAAGTTTCCTAGTATACTTCTCCAAATTTAACCGCTACGTAAGGGAAATAGGCTAGAATAACTCCACACTAATTAACAGCCTCATTAAATCTTAAAACCCTAAACTAAAAACCTCCCTAATAGGCGTAGACCTACCGGGAGCCCTTAATGCCTATGCAAACGTTATTAATAAATGGTATAATAATATACTACGCCTAATACCGAAACACGCTCCTTAATACAATACAATAGCCCCGCGAACGTCCACTAAGTTATCTTAGCTTAAGCACCCCAACGCCATGGATATTAACACTAGGACCCTAGGATATGCCCTACTAGGGTCCTTTAAACAAGAATGACGTATTAAACTAGGCCTCTGTTTTAAATACGGAAGTAACTCCTACCTCTCTAGCTACTACTCCGCCCCTTTTTAAAAAGATCTATAAATAGCTAACGCTAGCAGCTTACCGCCTTAATCCTCTAGCTACCGTCCCCGGTTTTTATCTAGCTCCAGCTTAACAATTAGTAAGCACTATTTATAAGGACGAAGCCCTAACCGACGTCCTATAAGAACCCCACCCCGATTACCTCTAAAAGGGAGGTTTTAGAGCTAAGTCGCTCTTCGAGACGGCTTTGCTATAGAATCTCGTTAAACGCATTTAACGTTATAAACTCCAACTCTTGGGACCGTAGCATAACTATTAACTGCTATTTTTAGCAGAATAGTTAATGGGCTAATACTTAAATCCTAATTAATATAGGAGCTAGCGGCACAGGATTTATTAATAAGATCTTTGCGTAAGATAATAGTTTTACCCTAACCCCCCTTAACCGGCATATTAATGTATTTAGATTTAATAACAAACGTACCGTCTTAGGCCGTATTACCTACGTAGTAACCCTAAAACTCTAATACCTAAACTACAAAAAACTAATTAAGCTTTTTATTACCACCCTAGGTTACCTAGTAATCCTTAAATAACCCTAAATAAAGCTATATAAGGTGACTATCGATTAAGACAACCTTAAGCTTCTATTTACCGCCTCCCGTTATAAGCAGAAGTACCTTATAACTCGCTGCTTAGACCTAAAACTAAAACCTAAAAAATCCACTAGGATCCACTAGTCTAAAATTTCTATAACTGTTTACCCCGTACCCAAAGAATCCACCAAATTCCACTAATATAAGAATTCCACCAATATCCACCAAGGATCCGAAAACTCTACTAGATTCTATAAGTTATTACCAAGTACTATACCGCCCCGAGCTAAGCAGAAGCTTAAGCTTAATATACAAAAATACTAAAAGGACTAGTATTCTACTATAAAAAGGATTCTTAAAGAACCCGAACCTAAATCTAATACTAACTCCGTACCTAATACCGAACCTAAACCTAAATAAGAAACTATAGATAATCTAAGCAAGCTTAGCACCCTAGATATCCGCATAATTAGAGCTACCCCACTAGCGCAACTTGCTAAGAAACCCGAATATATAATCTTTGCTGTTACTATAGCTAATATTAAAAAGGCCTTAGCACTAAAGAAGCATACTAACCCTACTACGAAAGTACTAGTAGAGTACTATAACCGCCTAGAGGTATTCTTATAAAAGAAAGCTAATAAGCTACTAGAATACTAATTATACAACTATAAGATTATACTTAAAGAAGGAAAGCAGCCTAGATTTAGACCTTTATATAGGATATCCTAAAACAAACTTTAAGTACTATAAAAGTATTTAGACGAGAACCTAAGTAAACGATTTATTAGAGCAAGCTCGTCGCCTATAGCCGTACTAGTAATCTTTATTAAGAAACCCGGCGGCGGTTTACGCTTCTATATAAACTACCAAGCTCTTAACGCCGTTACTATTAAGAACTAATATCCGATCCCATTAATATAAGAAACGCTAAACCGACTAAGTAAGGCTCGTTACTACACAAAGCTTAATATTATCTTTATATTTAACCGTCTCCGCATTATAAAAGGAGATAAATAGCTTACTGCATTTCGTACCCGATATAGACTATTTAAGTACTTAGTAACACCCTTTAGCCTTACAAACGCTCTAAGCTTGTTTTAATATTATATAAATAATACCCTACGCCCCTACCTAGATATCTTCTACACTGCTTATATTAACGACATCCTAATATAGTAATAACCTAACCGAATATTAGAAATATATTAACCTTATCCTATAAGCCCTATATGGAGCTAGTCTATAATTAAATATAGATAAATGCGAGTTCTATAAAACGGAAGTTTTATACCTTAGACTCCTTATTTCTATAAACGGTATATAAATAGACCTAAAGAAAGTCGAAGTAATTATAAACCAGCAAGAACCCGAGAACGTTAAGGATGTAAGAGCCTTTATAGGATTTACTAATTTCTACTAATGGTTTATTAATAACTTCTCCGCCCTAGTTTTACCCCTTATAGCTCTAACCTAAAAGGATAAAGTCTTTATCTTTAATAAGGAATATAAGAAGGCCTTTACCTATTTAAAGGTTATATTTACTACTGCACCTATACTCTAATATTTTAACCTAAACCGAATAAGTGTTATAAAAGCTGACTTATCTAACTATATTACTGGAGGCATCCTGTCTTAATATAATAAGGATGGAGTATTACACCCTATAGCATACTTCTTAAAATAACTAAGCCTAGCTAAATATAACTATAAGATCTATAATAAGGAATTATTAGCTATTATTAGATATTTTAAACAATAGTGACCTAAACTAGAAGGCGTTAGATTTCTAATTAAGGTCCTTAGCGACTATAAGAACCTATAGTACTTTACAACTATAAAACAGCTAATTTATTATTAGGCCCGCTAGTTAGAATATCTATCTTATTTTTAATTCTCAATTACGTACTACTTAGGTGTTTAAGGTTAGAAGCCTAACGCCTTAACCTAATACTTGTAAGACGCGCTAGCCTTAAACGAAGCGCGCTCTTATCAAAATCAGACCCTACTTCGCCCTAAACTATTTAACCCTCCTACTAAAGACCTTATGGTATACGTCCTTAAAATAACTAATTAATTAATTAAACAAATTATAGTTAATAAATACCCGAATAACGAGTTTATCTAAGAGACGCTTAAGCTAATATACGATGGCATTAGACGCTCTAAAAAGATTTCTCTAAGTAAATACAAAGCCTATAGAAACCGCTTATATTACTAAAACCACCTAATTATACCTAATTATAACGAACTTAAGCTTAAGCTCCTTAAATATATATATAATTTACTAGTAGCCGGCTACCTAGGCTGAGGAAAAACCCTAGAACTGCTCTAATAAGAATACTATTAGCCGAATATATATAATATAATATAAAGGTATATCTCTAGCTGCTATATCTACTGACGAGCTAAAGCTTTATATAAGACGTATAACGGCCTCCTAAAGCCACTGCCTGTTCCAGACCGAAGATAAAAGGATATCTTAATTAACTTTATTGTTGACCTTCCCGTAAGTAAAGGCTGTACGAATATTATAGTAGTTATAGACTAACTATTTAAAATAAGGCACTTAATCGCTTGCCCTAATATATTAATATTTCCTATTACCTAACTATTTCTAAATTATATATAAAAACTCCACGGACTCCCTAAAATAATTATCTCCGATAAAGGTAGCTAGTTAATTTCTATATTTTAGAAAGAACTAACTACCTAACTCCGCATTAAAGTACTACTATCTACTATATATTATATAGAAATAGACGGTTAAACGGAACGTGTAAACGCTATAATAGAATAGTATATTTGGATATATACGTTATATTTATAAGATAACTGGATTAACTAGCTTATATTTACCGAGTTTACTATAAATAATTCCGTCTTAGAAACTATAAAGATCTCCCTATTTCTAGCAAATTACGGCTAACACCCACGAATAGGTTTTAAACCTTTTAGCAATATTCCTCGCCCTGCTTATTACGCCTTATAAGTTATAAAAGTAAATAAATTTATAGAGAAGATGGAGGAACTATAACGGTTTCTTACTAATAAAATAATATGGGCCTAATCTATCTATAAAGCCGCAGCAAATAAGAAATAAACCCTAGCACCGGCCTACTAGATTAGTAACTTTATTTAGCTAGATATAAGAAACCTAAATATAAAATAACCTACTAAGAAATTTAATTAGAAGAACGCTGGCCCTTATAAGATTAAGAAGATTGTTTTCTCTTACGCCTACTAACTAAAGCTCCCTAATACGGTTAAAATCTACCCCATATTCCATACGTTAGTCCTCTACCCTACTACCCCTATATTAGACGCCCTACCTAGACAAATATAAGACCCTCCCCTACCAGTTAAAGTAGATGGTAAGAATAAGTACTTTATTAAAAGAATTAATAATATTAAGTATAATAAACAGAAACGC
>Ga0307515_10015907_pt1 | contig 13818 bp, 13 predicted proteins | sample 17_EM_MG_FD_194513 | JGI IMG/M metagenome (GOLD analysis project Ga0307515, IMG submission 194513) | Populus trichocarpa ectomycorrhiza microbial communities from riparian zone in the Pacific Northwest, United States - 17_EM | ecosystem: Host-associated > Plants > Roots > Unclassified | place... | reverse complement strand
CTTCCATGGGTTCACTTGTCTCCCTTGTTCTAACCTATTTTTTCGACTACAGCATGAATGGCCATCCAGTTTCCGGCGACGAACGTTCAAACCTTACACCCTCTCCGCCACCGGCGCAGATCGCGTTCCCCCCCATCCTATTTTCCCCCCTCCTTTTCCAGTCAAATTCCCCCCTAGCCTCTCCTCACACTCCACCTTCAATAACCCGTCAGAACCCGTTCGACCTCCTGCCCCCATCGTACCCCAATCCACAGTCATCTCCGCCGGCCCATCCTGTGCATGTCATATCCCCCTCTCACGATGATCCCAGGGACAAGACTCCGCCCCCTGCCCCGCATAATTCTTTAAGTAATACCCGCAATATGCTAGAGATCCCCAGGAATGACCTCCATCCCGACATGACCAATCATCAACATCTCATCCCCTCCTCTGCCAATAGCCCAAAAAGTTCCCCTCCCGTCTTCAATACCTATATCAACGCTTCTTACCCCTCCTCCCCTCCCCCCAACGTTCCCGAAGATTCTCCCCTGGATATCTGCTTTGAGGATGATGCCCTGAGCCCGTTGGAGCGGATTTATTTGTTGTCCAGGAGCGCGGCTGTTTACCATCGGTGCGCCCGGTTCTCTTTCTCAGTTCTCATCCCCGTCTTTATTCGTCATAGCGTCTATGTGGCCCGGGCCATGTCGTCGTTCCTCTCCCAAGTGTTACCCCAGGATGTGTTGGACTACGTCCTTCCAATCCTCAGCAGTCTAGCCGTCGACGAAGACGAAACCGTCAAGGAGGCCCTGTCCGCAGAACTCGTCCACGTAATCTGGTGGGTAGTGACTCACTACAGGGTTGTTCGGGAGGACGGCTGCCAGCCCCTAGCCTTCGGTGAAATCGACCCCGATGTGCTTCCGATTTGCGTTCAAGCGTTTACACCAATCCTTGGAACCTTACTATTAAGCGTTAATGGGAACGTCGGATCCAACGCTAGGAGTGCAATTGTCGGAATCCTGAGACGGATAAGACGCTTGGACGACATCGAAGGCGGTGTGGATCATACCCAACCCGTCGATAAAGGTGGTGGAACGAACATACCCGTCGACCCCTGGATAGACGGATTTGATGACCTCGATCTCACCCCGGGTCTATTTCAACGGAAGCAGCGGAGGTTGTTTGAAGACGAGTTGCTGAGGCAAGTTGTGATTGGAATGGCGAGGTTGGATATGCAGGAAGAAGAACCGCAGCCAGCCCAGGGAACACCGTACTACGACGCTCTCCAACCACCGACGCCGTACTTTGACCGGACACCGTACTATGATGCACCGCAGTCGCCCGAGGTTCTGATCAGTCCACCATCCGCTCGGGACTCCTATTTCCCCACTGTCCTCACCGGATCTTACGAGATGTCGGATTCTGTAAGCGCTCAACTCGAAGACGCCACCCCGAGGCTTACACCGACTCAACAAACTCTTGCGTACAACTCTCCCAAGTCTGGCTCTGACGATTCTACTCCTGAGCTGTCTCCGTCGGGACTAACTCCCTCGATAAAACCGACCGCCGGGGGAAACAGCTCAGCTTATCTGGACTCTTCGAGCGATTCTGACCACACCCCACCTGCCCCCGGGCGCCCAGATATGGATAGCACCATGTCTGGTGTGGCTGTTTACGAAGAGGATAACTGGAGTCCGCGACAGGATCAAAACTGGATGCCACCTCGGGCGTTTGAGGAGTCACCACAGTCACCCGTTGCTGTGTACCCGTGGATGTCAGACAGCGCGATTTTTGGTGAGCTTACGCCAGAGAACAAGTACGAGGATACTCTGAGCTGTCCGGTCCCAGGGGTGACTCCGCTAGGAGACAATCATGAGGGTGCTGAGGATGAAGAGCAGGCAGCAATGGGAAGGCTTTCGAGTATGAGTCTGATGGCTGCTGTCACTGCTAGTGGTAAGTGCCTGGCGTCTGAACAATTTATTATTATTCTGATTTAATGTCGCAGGCCCACTATCTGAGGAAATAAAACTCGCGTTCATAAAAGAAGTTGAGAGAGTGGCCAGGGATCAAATCTACTGGGTACGAAGGGAAGCAAGTTACACTCTCGGCGCCCTCGCGAAGGTCGTTCCAGTTGAGATTGTTGTCTCACCGTTGGTAAGCATTGACGTTCTGGGTATATATCCCGGACTATCCTAATCCACATGTAGTTACCCCTACTCGAGGACTTGTGCCGGGATGAAGTCTGGCATGTCCGACATTCCGCACTCTTTGCAATACCTGCGACGTTGACTAGACTGTCACCCAAGCAGCGTCGAGCCGTCGCTCTCCGCGTTATCATGCCTCTTTCGGAGGACCCCTCGTCAAACGTGCGGACTGCTGTCCTGGAAGCCCTTGGAGAAGTTCTGTATACTTTCCACGATGACAAAGACGGCGTACCTCCGGAGCTTCTTGAACTTTTCCTAGGTCGCAAGCAGGATCTGGGCTCTGGCTCTATGATCTCTTCCTCATCCAGCCGGAAGAGCAGCAACGAGGACTGGTCGGATCATTATCCCGCATGGGCCTTGGAGTCTTCCGCGCTCCCTCGAGAAGAAGAGGATGGGAATGGTGCTGATATTTGGAACGACCCGACACGCCCCCTGATCTGTGCTTTCAACTACCCCGCGTTAGCCCTCACCCTCGGCAAGGAGCGGTGGGGCGAGTTACGTGAGTTGTATTTGGAGCTGTCAGCTAGTCCCGTGGTCAGGGTCAGGTGCACACTGGCCGCATCCCTCGGGGAGTTGGCGAGGATCCTTGGGGCAAGAAACGCCCATAATGATCTGATGCGGGTTTTCAAATCGAGTATCACCGCTGAAGAAGGCGAGGTTAGGCTCAAGGCCATCGAGGCCCTCGAACTCTTTGTTGCGGAGCTTGGAGATGACGACAGGTGGGATATTGTGGAGGTTCTGCTCACCGCTTGGAGCGATGACCGGCTGCGTGGTTGGAGGGAGAGAGAGGGTGTCGTAAAACTCCTCACCGTCTTTTCGGCTTACCAACACGATGTCCCTGACCGGAATTACTGGAGAGGTCGCCAACTCAGGGACATCTTGTTGAAGGGCCTGGAGGATGGTGTAGCTTCGGTTCGCGACGCCGCGATATCCGTTGTCCCGTCGCTGTTTTTTACATGGCGATCTCGGCAACAACGACTGTGGGGAGAGTTTGTGCAAGACTTGGCACGAATGGCTAGGGATGGAAAGTATTCCAGGCGGACCACGTTTGTCGCCACCCAGCAGGAGCTACTCCTCCACGGACCGGGTGCAGAGTCGTTGCTAGAGGATGGAATCCTTCAGCTGGCCCTGGAACTCGCTTCCGATCATATTCCTGGTGTTAGAATCGGCGTTGCGCGGTTGATCAAGCTTGTCTGTGGTAAGCGCCCTCTCCCTCCGGTTTTAGCCGCCGTGCATTGTCTGACAGCCCGCGGTGATGTAGATAAGTATTACCCAGCCGAGAAACCCCAATGGATACTGTCCGCCATCGGCATCCTGAGCCGGGATGAATCCAAGGATGCGCGGGCGTTCGTCGCCGCTCTCTCGCGATCGCAATCTTCGACGCCCACCCCAAATGGCGTGCACGATTCTGAGTCCGACTCCGTGACAACATCCGCACGACATACGTTCTCCCGGCCTCCACCACCCTCGATCGAAGTCAAGGCGCCGCCAATAGGATCGAAGCCAACTCCGAGTTGGGACGGGCGTAACCATACGGATGTTTCACCTTCACCGAAGTCTTCCCCGGTCACGCTGAAGAACGGTTATGACCATGAAACAAATGGGACTACGCCCAAGACGAAGGATGGAGCTGTTGGACGGCCACGGACAAAGAACGGTCGAGTCTCTCGATGAACATTCTTTTTTACTCCCTTTCTATCCCCTTTTTTTCCTTCTCGTTTCTCATTATTGATTTCCAGCATTCAGCCCATGTTATTCCCATCACCTTCTTTTCCATTCCACTACCCTCTCGTTCGACTTCCTGATGTACACATAAAAGTTATCTCTTTCATCTCTGATGTTCTGTATCGTTGTGATCATGTACATACGCTATGTATCCGATTAATCTCATTGTCCCACTTTGAGGACACCCGTGATAGCCGTCGTCGGTTTCCTAACTGTTTCACCGGGGGTCGCGAGGGTGGTGCCACTGGCCATGATCGGGCGCCTACACTCGCCGGGAACTTGTGATAAACGGCTGACAGTTGCTTGTTTCTCCCTGTCCTCGTGCTTCGCATCCAGCAGTGCTGCCGTTCCTTTCCCTTCGTCTCTCGGCTGGTTCCTTTGTTCCCTCCCCTTCACTCGAAACGAGAGGTCTCGACAAAGATGGCCAGTGCCCTTATCGGACTTCGTTATTTTGTTTTTGGTACGTTTCTCTCTCAGCGTGGACCTAAGCACTTGGAACTTGTCCTCACCGACACCCACCCCTCCAGGCCTTTTCATCATCTGTAACACCGTCCTTTGCAGCGTAGCAGTTTGGAACCTGTCGCTCGCCCAAAGCAGATCCTTCTACAATGGTTCGTGGCGTTCCATTCTGTTCGAGTCTCTCTCGCCCACGTCCAGTCGCTTACGACCGATTATCATGCGATCTCCACGTTGTCTGTTGACCGCCTCAACGCACGCAATGTATAGCACAAATTTCTGCCTACATGATTTTTTTGGGAGCGTTCAGTCTCCTGTGTATTTTCCCTATGTGAGTCCGTACCGGTACGCGGCCACGCGTTGGAGCCGTGCACCACTAACACGCTGCTTTGTCATCAACCTACCATAGAATCTTCCTCGACTTGATCCGACGCAACGCTTACACCAGTCGCGTTTGGTTTGAGCTCATCTGGGTTGCGATTTTTTGGGTCATGGAACTCTGTACGTCATGTCCTCCCTCCCTCCCCTTCCATGACGTCCATCCTCGAGGCTCCAGATCTCATTTTTATTCCCGTTGACATGTCTTCTAACCACGTCCATTTACTCTGACAGCTGGTGCTGCAGTTCTGTCCGCGATCGTGCCTAGCAACCATTGTCACCGGCGCCGAGGTATATGTTACGAAACCTGTTTCCCTTCCACACACGGCGCTGACATGTCATTTTGGGCGCTCGTTACAGGTCGAGTTGCGAACGCGTGTCTCTCAGGGAAAGTCTTGCTCGGTTTCGCGTGGGCTATCACGTTGATATGTAAGTCGACCCGAATTATCAGTGTGATTCACACCAACATTCGCCCTAGTGTTCGCGTATTTGATCACGCTCGGAGTGTGCACCATCGTGCACCATGTGACGGATCCGGATGTCTGGAACGAGACCGTGAGGGAGTACCCCTGGTTCGCGGGCCGCTCGACACTGGCTTCTTCTCCCTCCTCGCCGACAGTGGAGAAGGGGCAGGGAGCACCTCCCCTCGAGCACCCGCGTCCCAGGGCCACTTTCGATCCCTCGGGACTCAACAGGGGATCGTTACAATCTAATGATACTGTTCAACCCGTGCCCACCTTTGACAGGATCCCCGAACCGACCTATCAGCCCGCAGAGAGGGCCTATGAAGGTCTTCATATTGCTACGATGCAGGATCCCCCTCCCATCATTGATCCTACATTTACACGACCACGAGAGGCACCCAAACCACCTCCGAAGGCTCTATCCCTGTACCCTGAACACATGCAGGCACAGCTGTCGATGGAAACCCGCAATAATTTGTACACCCAATCGAGTCAACTGGAAGGCCAAGAGCCATCCCCCATTGGGGATTGGCCCAACACTTCTCGGAAGACTGGTACGAGTCACGGACACGGTAGGGGACGATCCCCGTCGTCGCTCCCCCGGACCAACACCACTGATGTATCTTCGTCCGTGTCTCCCCACAAGCTTGGCTCGCCCACACGGGGACCGCAGAGGGGTAACTCCATCCGCAAGCAGCCCCCTCCACCGCTGAACCTCGACGGTATCAGTAATACGTCTCATCACGCTCGCCGTTGATCGTTTTGTCGGTTCTTGCTGTCTATTTGGGACTTGATTTGCGGATGGGGCTCGGTCCTCTAATCTGCTTGTATCAACATGTCACTCGCGCGGTTTGCGCTTTGGCCGTTGTATCCGCACACCACTACCGTAAAACTTGTCGCCTATTCAGCACTTATCACCATCGCTCTCCTAGCTGAGATCGTTATACTTATCCGTAGTCGCAACTTGATGATTTCTTCGCCGCTTGTTCCGGTTCTTCGTCCATTAGTCAGCGAGCCTGTCTTTAGTTTTTTGCCTTTCTTTTATTTCTTCTTTCGCTCGATGTTTTGTAAACTAGGTAGACCTGGTCAAATGACTAGGAACTGGAAGACCAACGAACGCCGGTGATGTGCTGGGTTTCCCACAGCGATAAACGCTGTGTGCCTCCTCGCGTGCCTGCATCTAGGTTTCGCTTCAGCTGAGGGTGGGCCAGATTTAAGGTTTGATCGCAACGCGCCTTTGGTCCTCCGGTGGTGGGCCAGTCAGAAGCTCCGAATACCGTGATCCCAAGATTGTGAGATAGGAATGTCACATCAGAGCCTCAGGCGTATACACGTTGCCTTTCCAGCCCGGTAAAAACGGTCGTGCGACTGCTTAGTTTATTCATGCGCTACTTACGTAACAGCGATCCTCGTAACGATTGCGGAGCCTAGCCTGAAAGGAGGTCGAGCGGTGTCTACCCTCTACTACCAAACAGTCTAACAACTATCCGCTACCACTCTACAGGATGCCTCTCGTAGGTCGCCAGAGGACAGAAAAACAAAAGGCCCAAACCGCCGCGCTGCACAAGCGACGGAAGCTACCGAAGTCTAAGGCTGAGGCGATCGACCCCGCGAATTCTCGTCTTCTCTCGGAGGAGCGGAAGAACCATAAGCAGGAGCTGGAGAAGGTCCGGAGGTTGGCGATCAATGCGCGAAAGCGAGTGAAGAGAGCGCAGGAGAAGTTGGAGGGGATGCAGCGGGAGCAGGCCACGATCAGGGAAGCGAAGGAAGAGTGCGAGAGAACGGTTGAGGAGTTGAGGAAGGAGAAGGAGAGGGTGGAGGAGGAACTTGCGAGGCTCAAATATGCCCGCAGCCACCCTGAATCATCCAAAGTCTAACGTCTAACGCGCAGTTCAGTTCGAGCGATACAGGCATTCTCCTGTGCGGACCTTCGCTGACCTTCGGCCTTACATGTAAAATCTAGCTCTCCGCCCTAACGGCTTAGCGCTTAGCGCTTGAAATGTGGTCGGTATTCGTCCCCCTGCATTGTCACCGGCTTACCTTCACCGTCTCAGATCTCACCTCAGCCTCTGTCTCCATCCGCAATCACTTGTTTTACTTATTTTTACCAATAAAACCCCCCAGCCATCGTTCGCATTCTATCCACTCTACGAACGATATCCGGCACGTACAATTCATTGTCGCCGAAACCGTCGCGTTGCCTATATGTCGAATGCTATCGACTATCGTCCAACATGAATGCCTTGCATTGAGCCCTACTAGGTCCTCCCCAGAACGACACCACCTTTACTGACGCTTCACTCGTTCGGCTGCACTGCTTGCTTGCTGCGATCAAGGCAAAAATACATTCCTGGATGATCCTCGTGTTGGAACGGAGGAACGCGCTCGCGTGAAATCGAGGTCGTTTCGCGTCAATCTATCCTGTACCGCCCGAGGGAAAAGGAATAAATGTACGTATAATTGTATATCACGTCAGCAAATCTGTGTTCATTATCTTTTCCCAGAACGGCACACGATAATCACCCCTGCCGTGTCTTCGACGCCTACGTGGTGTGGAATTAATTTGTGGGGTCTTCTTCGGAGGTCGCTACCGGAGAGGCAACCGGGCTATTTAGATGGTCGGTCAACTCGGAGTCGTAATCCTGGACCCCGGCCGACCTTCATCCGCCACAATCGTATCTCACGAATCATTAACCATCCACTGGCTAAGCCAAACCCGGTCTACACCACCGGACTGCAAAGCTTAAAACTTAAAGGTCCAGTGTCTCCGTACCAAAGGGGAAGTTTCGGGCCAGGATCATCAAGTAGACTCCCCTACCACCCACAAGGAGCTAGTCCTAAGATGAGATAACTGTGACACTCCATCCTCATTGAACCCCGCGTCTTCCTATAGAAATTAATACTATGGGAATCCAGGCTATCCGTTTCAAGTCCAGGCTCGATCGAGACGCTCGGGTCTCCTTGTGACACCCCGCTATTTATCCCTTCATTTCCGCTACAGTCTCCGAGGATCTCTTTCAGTCTGGGCAGTCGAGTCGATGACAGGTGATCCAGGCACCTTCGTTAATTTTCGGTGGGTACCGATCAGATCACCGGTTGTAGTTTAACGTTTATCTTGTACTTCGAGGAGGTACGGTGTGGTTACCGCATCCTTGGTTTTTCCTCTGTCAACCTCGCGAATATTGGGGCCCTGGGGGCCGGCCCATATTTACCGGACCATCACCTGACGCATGTTCGTACCTCAGCTTGATGTGGTCGTCGGCTTCGGGGTGGGTTTACCTTCATCCGATGAGAAGCTTCGAGCGAACCGCATTTCTAGGGAGATGAGCCCGCTGGCGACTTCCTGTTCGGGTTCCGAACGTGAAACAGTGCGCGTGTGCACCGATATAGAACGGTGCACTCGGTACCATGGGTATACCAAGTTGGAATCGCCGGAGATCGTACTATTCCTGAAGACATTCTACGCGGATTGCGGGTTTCGTAAAACGGTTCGTTCGGCCGGACGCCGCCTCGGGGGAATCCTGTTGCTCGTCCAAGCGATCCGCCCGAACGATCTTGGCGGGGTGGAAAGCGCTGCAGAACAGAGGTGCACATATTAGCGGGTCGACAAAAATTTTAGCACCGGTACACATGAGAAAATGCATACTTAAATGGGATCTACGTTTGCTCGGATCAGACAGGGGTAGCGTACATAGCGACCATCCTCAGTTCGGTTGTGGGTCCTTCGGGCTTCGGGTTGACCCACACCTGTGGTGAATAGTCGATTCACCGCGGTGACCGGCCCCGCAGCTCAACCAATAGACAGGTGTATCTGTAAGTCAAGTTGCTGCGGGAATTGTAGTCGGGGAATGATTAACGATTAACAATTAATGATCCTCTCGCAGACATCGCGTCGCTTCGGATCAGTTCGACGCTCCCCTCGCGGTGTCCGGGACTCCGCATTCCCGACAGGCGGTAAAGCGACTCACCCGGTGGGATAAGATTTGTCGTTCGGGTGCTTGTAAACGATGCAGCATAAGCTGAGAGGTGGTTACTTAGTAAGTTAAGTACTCTGTAAGGCCCTGGCGTCTGTAATTACCGTCGGGGGGATGGGCCACTGTATATCACGGGCGTACACTTATCGTGCGGTCGACGGCAGGTGGTGGACCGTCACCCGAAACGGACAGAGAAAGGCGCTAGCACAGCCACTGATGTGCGTTAGGGCACCATATGGAGGATGCCTTGGTGCCTCGGTGCGGTAGTCCGAAAAACGTTGGGCACGCGAGAGAGGGCATGCAGCACCCGTGTGAGTCAAACAACCGTGAAATACCAAGAGACTACAATTGGATTGCAAGGTAGATGGGATGAGACAAAGAGATGGGGGCTGCGTAGGCAACTGGGGGGAGGGGGGGGGGAGAAAGTGTGAATACAGTGTATTAACGGGAGAATCTACTTGTTCTTGAGCGTAAGGGGGCAAATAGCGTGTGTAAATAATCATTAAAACGGGAGGTGCGAAGGGTAACGAGAGGGTCCTGGGGGGGAGGGGGAGCGGTAGAGAAAGCAAGGGAGGCGGGGAGAGGAATCCGTTATGTCATGGCCATCTTGGAAGCAACAGTCCGCTCGCTCTCCAGCTTTGCCTTGTTCTTGTTGAAGGCTTGCTGTCGGCAATCTTCCATATTCGTGCAAGAGTGGTGTTCAGGAAGACGATGCTAGAGAGGAGAGGTGAGCGGGATTCACTGCGGGGTAGAGAGGCTGATTGTACGTACGTTGCCACAGAAGTCAGAGGAGCAGTGGGGGCAATGACCGACAATCCTGAGGACTGCGGAGGAGCATGCTTGATCACCTTTGAATTGGCAGCGTTTCTTAGCTGGCATAGCTGGAGAGACGAGGGACAGGGATAGGGAGGTCTGTCGTGTGGTGGTGGGGGCTGGCTGGTGGGAGAACGATATGTAGCAGGGGAGCGACAGTCATCACTTTTTATATTTATCTGAAACCAAGGCTTACGCGTCCCCAGTCAGCAAGCAGGCCAGCATCGTCCTTTCACGTCACACGTGACGCATTTTTCGACCCTTCGTTATTCCGAACACGGCCCAATCCCTTTCATCCAATCTCTCGTCCGACTGTGGGCCGCAGCCCAATCACCCCTTTCATGTGTGATCATCCCTGTGGGCCTCGCCGAACCATCGTTGAACGCGCATGGGGTGGGGTTGGCCGTCAGTTACGACTGCTTAAGGCTATCTTCGCTGCGGAGGCGAGAAATGTAGCGTATATTGGTCCCGGCCTGCCAAGTCACCTTTGGGGGACGGGGCCTCTCACACGCTGTGACTCTCGGAGTATCAGAATGGCAGACGGAGGTGGCGTTCTGGCCCTTTTGGAAGCGATCAGCCGCATGCCATTAGCATGTCTTTCTCCAGCGCTTGGGCTGGTTCTGGGTGGTGTTTCGTCACAGTTGAGCCCCCTTCTGGATTGGCGCGCGGGGGTGTGCTTTCTTCGGCGATAAGCTCTTTTTTTTTTTTTTTTCAAAGACTTTGTGCTGAGGCCGTGTGCCGGTTACCGCCACCCGTCGTTGGTCCGTGATGTGTCCATAGGTGTCCACTGGTTACGGGAGCGGAAGTAATTCCGGCACCGGCACGTGCCATGGTGGCCAAGCGTGAATCGGCTATGCCAGCGTTGGACAATAACGGCAGCTGCAATGGCTCCGCCTCGTTCATCATTGTCGGCCGTGTTGAGCCACCCATCATCCTTCATGAATAAAACCGCAATCATCCCTGTTCCCTTTCTCTCTCTCTCTCTCTCCCCTCATGCTGCTGGTGCACGCGTATACGACCTGTCTGTGACCGCTTGCTAACTCATTCAACGGATCGTGCATCTGCTCTCACGACGTCTCTTAGTGCTTCTCCCGTTGATTTCTCCGCCTTCGCCGGCCGTTTGGATCCCCATACCAGCTTGCCGCCCGCGATCGAACTAGAAAAAGGCGGGCATTCGACGAGCACCTCCCTTCTTCTCTGGTGATCGCTCGCTGTGCAGCCAACGACCCATTCCCCTCCCTCGTGTCTACCCCCTTCCCCCCCCCCTCTCCCTTATCCCTCGCTCGTTCCTGCACTCGTAACACGTCCAACCATGAACACGATCGAAGTTCCCAAACTGATCAGCCGTCCCTTCCTGTTGATGAGACTCGTGGTTTTCAGCAAGTCACCCCTCCTCGTTTCGATTCGTCTTACTGACTACTACAAATATCAGTTGCCCTGGTTTTGCTCAACATCCTCACCCTCTCCTTCGCTGCTTTCAACATCACCGCTTCCAGAACATGGGAAAAGTTTGTCAGTGTCGGTCCATCCCTTGCGGTCTTCAATTCCAGCGTGTTTCTGTTCCTCTCTATGCTGTTAGTCTCCGTTGATCCGCCGATTACTTGCCCGTCTTGATCCTCCCTACAGTCTGCTTGGGGAGCGCAAGTACTCGCATGCGATCCCGCCGGTGTCCCTAGTGGTGGTCGAAGTGTGTTGGACGAGCGTCATGACCGTCTTGACGTTCGTTTCGAGCATCCTGTCCACCCGACTTGGCCCCGTGAAGATGTGTTCATCAAGTCTAGGTGAGCGAATCGCTGCAAATGCCGTTAGACGCTCGATTAATCAAGGAATTAATTCACAGCCAATGAGACCACGTGTTCTTCTTCCCTACTGGTCCTCCCTGTGTCGTGGTTGACTTTCTTCATTTGTACGTCCCGTCTCTGAATTATCCTGATCGCATTCTTACCTCCGCACTCTTCCATGTAGACTTTGCTTACTCTGTCACCCTCCTGGTTATCACCGTTACCCACGCTCCGTTGGTCCCCGGCATTTGGTATTTAAATATCCTCGAGATCCCTTGGTTCGACTTCCCCGCTTCCCGGATCACCGATGGTCCATTCCCCTCGGTTAAATCCGATCTCGAACGTCAGACCGTCTGCGGCGACGCCTTTCACTCCGCTCCGGATATCAAGCACAGTGGAGACCATCAGCGACGGCCCCTCAAGGCCCCTCTTAGGGCACCTTGGCTCTCTCTCCCCCGTTGCTCGCTCACCCTCAGCGTAGCCAGCGTCACTCCCGCCTGGGCGAAGCAATACAACGTCGGCTTGACCCGTGGTCTCCACAACCCATTTGACAGATTTGATGAAGGCTCTACCGATCACCAAACCCTTAATGTCCTCTCTGATCCCGTCCAGCGCCCTGCCCGCGTGATGACAAAGCCCACGCACGAGGATAGGCTCCATGAGAGGGACGATGACCCCTTTGCTACTCTCAGTAAGCACGACACCATTACCACCAAGGCCTCCAACGACTACGATGACAAGACTCGGTCCCTTCGAGCCCTCACTGGGTTCAGCAACCTCCCTCGGTGGTCCGCTACGACTTCTGGCGAAATCGAAAACCAAGATAAAGCCACTGGAAAACAGGCCGCTGGGATGTTCGTGGTTCAGAACCCTTCAGATCGGACCTCCAACACCACAGCCGCCACAGCCACCGCGATCTACCTCTCGCCACGTGGTAGGAAGAGCGTGAGCAGTTTGTTCCCTCATGACGTACGTGAGGAAGACTGGAATCTCCCTTTGACAAAACCCCCGTTCCGGAGCGGTGGTGGCCAAGGGTGGACAACTGCTGACGCCACGCAGGATACCGTCCCTGCCGGAAGAGGGAAACAGTAGTCGCTATTGGTTCATCTGTCCCATTCGTCTTGATGTTTTCGTTTCGTTGTCGTCCGTTCGTTCTCGCTTTCTCCCCACACTCTCCATTCTCTTGTTAATCATCTCGAGGGCCTTGAGGGCTCTCCCATTGTAAAACACGTTCGCTGGCATGCTCACGACCTCCAACTTACCGCTGTTCCGTTATTTACGCACTTATGCATGCGACGTCCTCTTTTGCTGGTCGAATGGACCTCTTACCTTAGTACGCTGGAAATGTCGAAGTCGAACGTGTTTTCGTTCTCTGTATCTCCCCTACACACAACGCTCTTTTGTATACCCCCCCCCCCTTAATCTTGCAACTTTGTGCATTTCTTGCCGTTGTCGAACGAGTCTCAAGTAGATTGTACCGGATACATACAGACTATATGATGTACACTCCCGGGTTTGAGTGTCTGACATAATCGCGCTTGTGCTTGCTCTCGAACCACTGCATCGTTCCTGGTGGTCTCGTTTCGACAGCGACATCATCCTGGTAACAAGGTGACTGGGTGGCTATCCATGAGACTACACCAATTGTACACACGAGCCCGGACGAACGTCCGGTGCCTTTTACTCAGGGAACTGTCAGGACCCCAGATCATTGCATCGGGTCGAGGATATTGGCACCTAGAATAGTAACACAGCAACCGCCTTATAAACTCGAAGACCAGACAGCTTTTACCGGGGACGGGAATTACCACGATCCAGCCTACACACCCACCCCCTGTGGTACTTCGGTTCCATCGGCGTACGAGGAGCCGCTCGCCGGGAGGAATAAATCCCGGGTAGCGAAAGCCTACTCTGCGACGGATACGTGTATTTCTTAGTCTTACGGACAGTCACCCTGGCGATCTGCGTTGACGAGCCTAATGATGTTTACTCTGATGAACGGACTTCCGATGTGCTCTGGAGAACTTTACGAAAAGGGTGCTCCGCG
>Ga0307515_10015905_pt1 | contig 13820 bp, 17 predicted proteins | sample 17_EM_MG_FD_194513 | JGI IMG/M metagenome (GOLD analysis project Ga0307515, IMG submission 194513) | Populus trichocarpa ectomycorrhiza microbial communities from riparian zone in the Pacific Northwest, United States - 17_EM | ecosystem: Host-associated > Plants > Roots > Unclassified | place... | reverse complement strand
CAATCCGAATCTGGAATGCTGAGACTGGCTCTGCAGTCGGCGAGCCTTTGGAGGGGCACACTGGCGGGGTGTACTCAGTTGCTTACTCCCCCGATGGGCAGCACATTATCTCTGGATCCGGAGACAAGACAATCCGAATCTGGAATGCTGAGACTGGCTCTGCAGTCGGCGAGCCTTTGGAGGGGCACACTGGCGGGGTGGGCTCAGTTGCTTACTCCCCCGATGGGCAGCACATTATCTCTGGATCCGAAGACAAGACAATCCGAATCTGGAATGCTGAGACTGGCTCTGCAGTCGGCAAGCCTTTGGAGGGGCACACTGGCTGGGTGTACTCAGTTGCTTACTCTCCTGATGGGCAGCACATCATCTCTGGATCTGAAGACAAGACAACTCGAATCTGGAATGCTGAGACTGGCTCCGCAGTCGGCAAGCCGTTGGAGGGGCACACTGACAGGGTATGGTCAGTTGCTTACTCTCCCGATGGGCAGTACATCACCTCTGGATCATCTGACAAGACAATTCGAATCTGGAATGCTGAAATTGATTCTACGGTCGGCGAGCCTCTGGAGGCGCACACTCGCCCTGTGGTGTCCGTTGCATACTCTCCCGATGCGCAGCACACCATTTCTGGATCCAGTGGCGTGGCCATTCACTCATGGGACTCATTTCCACAATTTACCTCCCGGTTCACCTCATACATCGAGGCTGAACGGCCAGACCAAGAGGGTTGGGTCAGAGACCCAGGTGGCGGCTTACTCTATTGGCTACCTCATGACTGCCGTCCAGGCCTCCATTCACCTGCCCTCCTCACAATCCCTCCTACATCCCCTGTTCGGTCAGTCTCTCTTCATTTTGACGAGTTTGTATTTGGAAAGTCTTGGACCCAAATTTCTAACACAGCACGGCCCTAGCCTTTCTTTATTCTTGACGCTGTGCTCGTTGTTTGCTATATTAGCTGCTCGTTCTCATGCCAGATTACGGTGTCTTCTTCGTATCGCCATGTCACTGAGCGAAATGTATATAGTGAATTTCACCACAGTAAATACACCACATATCTCACCACATGTTTCACCATGAAATGTGGCGATTCAAGGCCCGGTGAAGTTCACCTGAAGATCTGGTGAATTTCACTTGAAGGTCTGGTGAATTTTAATAATAGATCTGGTGAATTTTAATAGTAGATTTGTCTGATTTATGGTGATTTCTTTCGCTGCACTTACAGTGAATTTCAACACGTCTTGTAGTGAGATTTACAGTGAATTCTACAATACAAAACACGACAAATTTAATGTGATTTTCACCATGTTTATGACAAAGACAGAATGAATATTTATTGTGAACCATATCTAACAAAACACTATAATAATAAGGAAAGAAAAGGCTGAATCGGCAAGGTTTCATATACAATGCACAACCACCATACCAGTCGATGGCTCTAGAATACATGGTCAGATGCCTATGCACAAGAAAGGGTAGGTAAGAGCTCACGTACCTGGTGCCAATGGTCCAAGAAGTTCAAGAATGGGATGCTGGAGGAATTGGTTAGCAAGAGGAAAGTGACAGAGACAGAAGGCTATGTACCTCGAGACGATGCGTGAGCACAAGAAACCACCAAAACAGGCATTTACAGCAGGTGGATGAGTGGCTGCAGGAAGAGTCTGGAAAGCTTGAGGAGAGAGCGCTTGAGAGCAGATTCCTGAGAGCAGAAAAGGTCAATTTTTGAGGTTTTGAGCATCTGTGTAGACTGTAGGAGACAAATGGACAAATGAACAAATGGACGGATTGAAGGCCTTGCCCTGGGTGAGCTGTTCGTTGTGCTCCTGCTCGCGCGGCAACATGACGGTGCGGGTAGTTGAGTACGCGACGAAGGACTTGAGGCTCTCCAGTTGCATGTCCGTCTTTGCATCGCGTGAGTTGCGCGGCACAACACACAGGTTCAGGAGTGTCAGCACGACCTTGAATGGTGGGCTCGATGCGTTCAGGCTCAGTGTGTGGCCGATCTCCCCATGGGTGGCAGTGGGTGTCGGTCGTGGTGGGGCAGAGTGCGAGGACGCTTGCAGAGGGTGTTCAGTCCACGTCTTGGCCTTTGCTGGAGCAGTGTAGATCGAATCTGGGTTGGAACCATGCTCGAAGACAAAGGGTTGTTACGTTTCGTAGTTCAACTGTAATGAAAGTAACATCTAATAGCCTGGGTCTAAACCTGGGGACTCTTCTTTCAGTCCCACGGATATACGAAATCTAGTGCAGACTAGTTACGTATACATGCGTTTGATAGTATAGAGTAAGAGCCTGACACTAGCCGGTAGTGTCAGGTGAACAGAATGAATAAGACGGAAGGAATCTAAAGCTAGACAAATGCACAAGGTGTTCTTTAGGTTCTAGACCTCAGATGTAACTCAGAACACAGTATACGAAATGTAATAGAGTGTGTAGCGTGGAAATGGAGCAGCGTGTGCGGAAGACAGTGATTTGTCTTTAGTGCCAGTTCTTTATCCTGGGCCTATTGTCCCTTGCACTCCGTATCTCTATTTAGATCGGCTTGCTAGTGGGCTCTTAAGGCTGTGGATAAATGTGTGTGTGGTAATAAAGTGATATATAAAAGTCCGCCCAGAGAGCCCCTTATATAGGTGCGCTCTCCACAGCGGGGTCCGTGCCAACATAGCTACGGCTGCGGAAATCATACCAGATGACTCCTTTAGCAATGCATCCGCAGTTATGGAGCTTGGGATAATACATAGGTTTCCCACGTGAGTTGATTACTTTGTGCACCACTGTGGTAAGCAAAGCAAGTCGATCCAGCACGCGATACAGGTGAATGACCTGTCCAAGAACAACAGTAACGTACTACCCTACCGAAGGGTAACACCCAAGAATCACCCACGACCAGTCCCAGCCCCTGTCAGGCATCCCGTTCCTCTGCTGACTTGTGCGTTCGTCAAGTCATAGCCCTCCACCAGTACCCGTTCCATAACAAGGGTGCATCTAGTCTGGTGAAACGCACATGTCAGGAGAGGAGAGCTATCACGAAAAAGAACGTGGATGCACGCACTGGCTCCAGAGGTGCAACGACCCACCAAGCTCCCACCTTGCAGTGAGCCTGTACTGGACACGCACATCGTCCACCAGTTTTCTCTTCACAATCTTGTGCTTTCTACTCATGGGAATACCCAGGGCTTCGCTGGGCAGTTTGCTGTTGTTCGGCATGTGCAAGTCCATGTTGCTGCTGTTGCCGAAGATGTGATTGGTGAGGCTGAGCTTTCATTTACATGTGCCAGGTCTCGTATCTGATTTCACAGTGCTCATGCGTCAATGTATCATGGCCGTGGCGGTCTGTGAAAAGGTGCTATTGAACATGGAGGGACCGTTTTCGGAGGGGGCATCAGAGGATGAGACTGGAATATCCATGGAGGTGTAAAAGAGGATGTGCTTGTGCTCTATCATTGTTTGGGTGGGGACGGGAGGACCAGTAGATCTTCTGCTGAGAGGACGAATTCCAAGTGATGGGACTTGAGGGGCGGGTGCCATTTTCATGACAGGTGTTGACCAGTAGAAAGCACCTTTGAGCGATAGACCCAGTAAGTCAGCAGAGAGTGACGCGTGGTGAAGATGATTGCGGAGTGGGATGGTCTGGTGACTGCTTACCACTACTGTGAGCTTCACCTGGGTGAGGGTGGGATATGTGTCAGGATTCAGGGCAGTTGTACCACCTATTGAATCTTTGGTGGTGAATACAGGGACGCATTTGATTGGACCTGGTAATTCTCCATTTGGGAATCGGAGCTCGAGATGGGGACTGTTGATTGTGATCTCCAAGTCAGTTGATCTACAGTGATAGGAAGAAAGAAAGTGAGCTTGAGGTCAGGTGAGCCGGCCACTCGACTTGGCCCACCAATTGGCTGACTGTGGCAGCGACTTACTTGATGGTTGAAGCGTGAGGGTAGACTGGGACATCTACAAGGGTGCCACCATAAGGTGAAGCAGTATCGAGGGGCATCGTTGCAGTTATCTGATTTTTGACGAATCTCAGCCCTACCGCTTCACCAGGCTGACGAGTACTCCATGCACTGCCAAATGGAATGCTGAGCATGCCATGCTGTCTATCACACCTATTTCAATACACAAATAATGTTAGCCAGTCCAGAAACAGCCTCCTGGTTCGCAATCCCAGCCCAGATTGGGCTCACACATCCCAACAGTAGGAAAGCACATGACGATCAGGAAGCTGAATCGCACTCACAAGTGTGGTAGACTGATATGGGGAGGGTATGGGATTGGGGGACTTGACTGGGGGTGACGGATGTGGAAGGGTTCAAGTTTGGGGTTGCGGGGTTGCGCCAATCTTGATCTATTGGTGACTTGTTGTGATTCGGACTTAAATAAAAACTTAAACTGACCATGTCTAGCCATCAGCGACAGCACCCAGAAACAAGCTCAGAATACAAATGAAAATGATACCACTTGGAGGTATTCGAGGTATCACATTGAACCATTGCAGCAAGTCAGTTCACTGTCGGATGAGGCACTGTCCACACCACAACTTGGAATGCCACCATGACTTCCGCAATGACTTGCTGGTCAAATTTGGGCACTTGCACATCGATGCTGACCTCCCTAGCATCTCGCAAATATCTACTAACATGTGAACAGCCTCTACCACTTTTACTGCCTCTTCACAAACACAACAACGGTCAAGGGTTGGGAGAGAGACAAGGTCACCCCTTTGATAAAACATGGCAAGATACGAGAAGTGCGTACTACTGTCTCCTTATTATTAGCTAGATGACTGATAAATATCAGGTCAAGTTCCCATATGTTTGTGTTTCTCAGCAACCCTCCTGCTCTGCCCCGAAATTCAAACACACTTCCAGGACCTTGGACCTATCACCAACTTCATATCTATTTTCAGCTCAAACCCCTTGCTGTAGTGTTGGCCTCTGTGGGAGGTGCCTACATCAGGACTGAAATTCCAGGTTGTAGATGGTCATGGTGAGTGGATCGAGTTTTAAGGGGCATGATTTGGGCGAGTATGACAGCAAAGAGGGGTGCCCGGGTACCACCTAAATCCGTCAATGAAGATCTCCTTGGGGAGGGTGGAGGTAAGGCAAACTCCTCCATCGGACTCTCAATCTACTTACACGTATCTAGTCCTTGAAATGGATACCCTGCCCTAGGTCTCAACAGCTCATTCCTGATGCACAATTGCAGAAATCACTGAGCAATATGCTTGGCCTCCCAATGACCCATACTCTGCACCCCATGCCCCACTTGACAATGAAGATGACAACACTGTCTCTCTTCTTGACTGCAAGAGCCCATGGACATATGGAAATGACCACCTCAATCCTGACCTCGTGCCCTCAAGCAGTCCGAAGTGATGGCAAGATGCAATGTATTCTGCCGTTCTGCCATATCACCCTTCCTACGTCCAGGTGCAAGAAAATGGGAAGTGGATAGACAATGCTGAGTATGGTGAGTATGATAGTGCGACCTCAGGTGGTGACTACGCAACAGGGAGCTTGAGGAAGCAGTATGCCAGTGCAGGTGGTACACAAGTTTGCAGGGGAAGCTATGGAGAGATTGAAGTCCGGCCGGTGAATCGAGAGGAGAAGTTCACTGTCATCACATACCTTCATGCACAAAGTGAGTGCACCGCCGCACCTGAAATCGGATTGCCTCTTATTCCTCTTGGACAGTACCTCTAATATAACTCGAAAATGAAAATTTCCATTGATTGACTGGTCGACGTTTCATTGAACACGCGATCGTGCATTTTCTAAGGTGTTCATTCGACTTCTACTATGAGGTGGTTTCCTGCATGTAAAAATACTCTAGATATTATGTACATGTGCTATCAAAAATATTTGACCCATCTGCAATGCTCTCATTATATATTCAATTACTCCCGCGACCATTGACCCAAATCACCACAAGTATTTGTGGTGATTTAGACCTATGGTGAAAACCGCCACAAGTACTTGTGGTGATTTCGACTTGTAGTGGAAATCACCACAGAAATCACCACAAAAGGTGAAATTCACCACAAGTACTTCTCTCAGTGATGTATTGCCAGAGAGCAGGATCTCCTCCATTTGTCATGACATGCATATATGAGTTCTGATATGATCCTTTCATTTTGTAAGAGTATACTGCATGGCAGATGATGGACATGAAGGCAGGAGGACATGGACAACTTTGCAGACCAAATGTGTGGACCTGTTGTTGAAAACTACCCTGGTGCACCAAAGGTGAGCATGAGCCGTGATCTATCTTGGCAAACACCTTGCACTATGTATACAGAACAGGGGCCAAACAACAATCACAGAGATGTGACATTGAGTCATGCTCACTCAACACCTGTAACTTGCCAAGAAACTTCCAAAAGATCCCCAATTAAGTGCAGAGATGATTCACATGATAGACTGATTTCCTGAACACACAAGACCTCCCCAGAGCGCCAGCAGCTTAAAGCAAGTTGTGGGTAGCGTTTCGTAGCGGCCATAAAGGTACAATCCAAGATATGGGCGAACTGACGGCAGAAGGTTGAATATTTGTGCTTAGGGCATGAGTCTAGCGTCGAGAGTATGCAAACCAATGAACTAAACCCGAATCTTATTCACTGTCCTCCTCTGCTGTCCGTTTGGCCCCCATCCTGGATACAAATATGTTGAGTCTAGATCTGGGGCGGGCACTCACACGTTCAGCGGTTGTCAAAATAGTACTGATAACATGGATGAAGCTTTCCTGACAGTGCTGCATTCATCCTCTGTTCAGATCATTTATCATAATGTGCAATATTTCCAAGTCCGTGGTCCGCATCCTTACTGGACGTGTTGCGACCCACGCGGTGTAGAGGTGGAGTGAGTCTCCGGTTTGGTACACAGTGCAGGTCGACGTACTATATTACTGAGAATGTCACAGTAGGTTAACCCAGCAGATGATAGGAAGACGGAGGCAGAGATATGGGCATTTTGGATATAACGACTCGTCCTTCTACGGTATCGTGAAATACTACACAAAATTACTACCGATGATTGTTTTATCTGCCCTGCTGTGTAAAAGGACCCCATTGCGCAAGTGGTAAACAAAGGCTTACGATGTTTGACCCATGTTGTCGCTTTCATTCTTTCGACGGCGTCGCAATGCTTAGTCACCTGAGGTTGGCGCTACCGAGAACGCATTCGAACGCTTCTACGCCTCCACTGTCAGCGCGCCACGATCCTCGTCTGTCGCTCCCACTATACTCAACGCATCCACACTCTCCAAGAATAGTAGCCAAAGACTCCTCGCCCGCAGTGCCTTGGCAGCAACCAACATGATCGACCCAGACGACAACTCTGGGTACATAATCGGGACGAGACGGGGTGGTCCCATTTTGCGTGTGTCGGGATCGAATTCAATGGCGAAGCTTGAGGGTAGCTGGTTTGCGAGAGCAGTCAGCTGGTGTTGGAGTTGATGATTCCTCCAACACCCCGGCTGGGTAACGTCGTGGCAACGCACGCTTCTAGAGTCAGGGAGTCCCTCGGTCTGGTCTTCCTTTTCCCTTCCTGCAGTTGGGGAAGGATTCGAGCGTTAGGAAGGAGTTCGGTAGGGGGGTGCGAGGGATTGTGAAAGTAATGAGGTGGTGGAAAGAAGCGTGCTGGTAGACGCGTGCCAGGCTTTGAGCAAGGAACTGGTGGATAGCTTCCTTCTGGAGTGGGCCTCTTTACAAGACTCATTGAAACTGGCTACTCGTGGTGATGTGAGATTCATTTCGGTGGCCTTCTTCCCTACTCATGCACAGATCGGTGTACCCACATGCATGGCTGGTGATGTATAATATATACCATGTGAATTCCCTCCTGGACCCTTGCAAATAATTCGACTGCTTACACGTCAAACAGGTATCCAGTCGCTTAAGCCATCGCTTCAAACGTGGCAGGCCGACCGACGGATGATCGGATAGCACAAAGACGAGGGGTGATCGGGTTCGGGAGATCGGGAGTAGGGAACGGAGGCGGTGGCGGAGGCGGTGGCGTTGGCTTAACAGGATTCGGATAGTATCATAACAATGCCTGGCCACGACGGAGGTGGTGGCGGAGGCTGGAGGAGGTGGTGGATGGCGGAGGCCATTCGTGGTCGGACCTAACTCGCAACTACATAGCACAATACAATAATAAGGCAACTCCAAATTCCTGACAAGCCATTTTCGAGTTACAGGAACTCTTCCTAGCTACCGAGAAATATAACAAATAAACCAATAAACGAGCGGTTGCCTATTTTCTGCGTATAACCCACTGGATTGGGAGATGTACCAACGGCAATGAGTGAGCATGAGCAATCACTCATCTCATCATAGAGCGAAATTAGCTGCGACTGAGACCAAACAGTGACAAACAAGCCGCTTTTATATCTGACCAGTTTTCGTTTGAAAAAAAAAAAAAAAGGTCCACTTGCGTCAATCGAGACAGCGGTCATCGTCGAGGCTATCGTCGAGGCTATCTTGTCGCAAATCAAGCCTGGGCAAGTCGAGCCTTGACTCCGAGGGCGAACCTTCTGATGGGGTCGCCTGAAATGCAAGTAGCATTGTCAAAAATACGTCCACACACTTCATCAAACCTGGCTCACCAAAAGAAGCCTGCCCAGCTGCTGGTTGCACTCGAATCGACGATTCAGTCAACACCTCGAATTTCTGGAATTTCTGTAAACTCATCCTCGTCTGCAACTCCCACGGCCTCTGCCTACTTTGCAGCACTCGTTACAACCCTTCAAGGCACTCTCACCCTCAACGACGTCCCTCAACGACGTCCTCCCAACAATGCTCTACCTCATTGCCATCGTCATCCCATTCGTACTTTCCGCTCTCCCGGTCCTTCACTCTCCTCCTCATCCTCGCACCCCTTCTCCCGCATACATATCCTCACGCCCCAAAGTTCGTCGCAAGGTCGCAGAGGCACGAGTGATCCTTTGTGGATCGGATGTTGTCAAATCCTCCACCCCCGCTACAGGCGCACCCCTGGCGAATTCGTGTCGGCGAGTGGGCATGTGCGGTGCTCCAGACGCAGACGGCCAAGCCAGATCCGCTCATCCATCTTCTTGCATCTCTAAAGATGCTCGGTTGCGCGGGAGCATCTTAAAAGTTTTGCGACCTACTTATTGCTCCTTCCAAAACTCTCGCACCATACCTCGAGCAAGCTCCTCTCATCTTTACTCTCCTCTGAATCGGACGATATTGATCCGGACGAAGCACGAGAGCCGGCAAGTTCTGTATTAGAAGCGATCACCGCAAATCCTCCATCAAGCAAGACGCCCAACTTGCACGGTGCTGGCCCAGCGCCCTAGGCCAAGCCTCCTTTAGAGCATCCTCACCCAGCCCCCCTTTTCCATCAGGAATGGACCTCGATACACACGCACACCCAGCCACGACGCAGATTGACCGGCCCAAAATTTGGAATCTGGCATTCACATACCTCGAATCGACCCCAGAAATTCGTACAAGCGCAGAGGAAACACTCATCCGGCTCACCCAATGTGCCACGCCCCTTCTCCCGCACCCATCCACATCCCTTTGCAACCCTCGAAGGCGGCCTAACGTCCCTCGCGTGCGCCCCCGCTCTGGGGAACGTTCTCCGCACTCTGGAAGGGCTCATCGTAGTATTTGCGGCGCCGTGGAGCGATGCGATGAAGAAGTCAAGTGCGCAAGAATATTTTGGAGATGTGGTGAGGAAGGTCGTCGAGATGCGCGTGAGGAAGGGGTTTCAGTATCACGAAGGCGCAGATTCTATTTTCTGCGCATTTCCACAGGCGGCGGGGGTCGACGGACTGTTAAGTCTATTACCTCTGAACTTGGTTCCCGAAGAGGTAAGCTGTCATATTTGCTCTGTTTGGGTGGGTTAACTGGAGTTATTGATTGGAGGATAGGGAGAAGAAACCCAACGCGAACGCCACACCCCGTGCATTTCTCCTCCCCACCCTAACCTCGCTGCGTTCGCATCCAACCCCCCTCACGCACTTCTTCCAGCCCTTCCTGCCCCTGATCGACCAGCTCACCAACCTCGCCACTGGACGCGAACCCCAGCATTGTAAAAGTTTGGGCGGTCCTCGCGGATCAGTGCTGGTACATGCTCCCCGCGTACTGCTCCAACCCGCCTGACGTTTCCGACGCGTTCGGACGTGAGCTAGGCGAGCGGCTCACAAAGGAGATGTATGCCAACCCCACACTCCGTCTACCGATTTTACGCGCTTTGAGGAACGTCGTCGAGTCCCAAACACATGTCCAAAACCAGGGAGAGGAAAACGAAAGCGAAAAGGAAGAGAGAAAGGAGAACCTTAGGTATCTGAGAGGACAGGCGAAGAACTGGCTCGCGGTATTGTTCAACGTCTTTGCAAGCGTCGAGCGCAGAGAGCGCGCGCAACTCGGGGAGGTTATTGGTGTTGTGGTCCGTGACGGAGTGCTCGATGTGAGCGACGGGGTAGTGGGCATGAGGTTGGTGCCTGTCTCGCCGCGGAGAAAGACCCCACGATCAGTGTGGGAGTGATGGCGCTTTCTCGAGTACTTTTCGAGTTCAAGAGTACGCTACGTCATGTTCGTTCTATGAAGGTAGAATCTAGGTACTGCCTGGTGCAGATGAGCTCTCGCCAGAATACCTCACGTCGATTCCCAACGCCGTCGATCGCCTTCTCACTGCAAGAAATCGTGAAGTTGTCAAGGCCGTCCTTGGTTTTGTCAAGCGTTGCGTGCATAGTCCCCCCGCAGAGCGGAGGTCGTCCAGCCCCAACTCGGGGATATAGTTCAGGGGCTGATTGGGTGCTTGATAACATATCGTGTGTTCAAGGTGCGTAGTCTGTTTTATTGTCTCCTCGGCTTCTTACTCAGCCGTCTTTCGTGACTTGTGTCAAGATCCGACATATTCTTGAGCGCATGATTCGATGCTTTGGATATGACCACATCATACAGTATACCACCGATATGGAGGGCGGGTGCAAAATCCTTGCCAACATCAGGAAGCGACGAGAACGCACGAAACGAAAGAAGGCCGTTGCGGGAGAGAGCGATATGGAAGTGCGTTCCGTCCCCGCTCGCACCTAATTCAACTTATCCATTGATATAACAGGAACTGACCGAACGCAAAGGGGAAGATGTCTTTGAGGATGTCATTTGTGGAAGCGAGAGCGAAATCCATTTGGAGGGAGCTCAAGGAAACGCTCAGCCTATGCGGCCCCTAAAGAGTGCACTGAAGAGATCGAATAGCGCTGTTCGTTTGCGTCCAGATGGCGGCGATCCGATGGATCTACTCGAGGTGTTGGTGCACATGGACTCATTTGTGAGCACTCCTACTCTTTGCACGACTTTGTTATTAGATCTAACTTGGACGGCTCCTAGCTCTTCAAGCCAAGAGGCGTCCAGGTTCAAGACGGACGCAGAAACGTATGTGAATTCCCTCCTGGAGCCTCCCCAATAATCCGACTTGTTACACGTCAAACACGGCAGAGACCGACCCATACTCTCCAAAGATTATCTTCGCTTGGTCGCCTCCATATGAGCGCAAAGTGGTCCGCGTGTAGGTGAACGAGACGGAAATAGTTGTGTGTAATGAGACCACGGAGCGCAGTTTTACATTCTGTTAGACAATAATTAAGTGGTGGGCATGACTTGCATCGGTCAGGATCTTGCATCTGTCCTCTGTAGCGCGCTGGTAATTGCATCGTGCAATTCTTGATTCGCAAGGGTCGCAGTACCGGGTCCAGCGATGTCACACAGGTTGTGGTAACTCGGGCCGCCCACAAGGATTAACCCCCCTTTTTCCCTACAACGCGTCATTTAGCTTGGGTCTTGAAAGTCGTGAACGTCCACGAACCTCATGCAGTTCAGCTACGGCCGCACCCAGAGCCCACCCCTTTTCAGGTTTTAGACTCTCGATGTGGATTTCGACAATCGGTCTATCGGTGAAGGTGTTGTCGAATATGTGGATGACACTCCGCGATCGAACCCAGAGGTGTTGTAGCCCTGTCCACCTCAGCCGCGTTTCTCAGTGACTGGAGGGGTACGTGAAGGAACGCCGTTCTTTCCCACGCACGTTATTTACAAAGCTCGTGGAATGGCCTCACTTCCTTTCGTCAACGTTTCGACAATCACTTCCGAGAAAACAGAGTCTCCCTTCGACGTGAATGGAATACGGTAGATCAACGAGATAATTATGTGGTGTTTCTACCTCGAGTGGGCCAGTTTCACGCACCGCAGGAGGGAACCCGTTGAAATCCATATGCGGAGGGTTCTCGTCACCACAATCGGTCACTGGTTATATGTCGAATCGAACGGGAGAGAGAGCCGCTTCAGATACTCACCGAGTGTTTGACCATGGGTCTCCCAGTGCGTGCTGAAGACAACGACGGCTCGTGGATTGGAGGGTCTTTTAAGAATCTTGCGGGAATTGAGAAAGTGTACCGTCAGGTCCAAACCTGTCCCACGCGCTATCCATTTGACTGGAGATGGGTCGTTGTTTCTTGGGCCAAATCAACATTGGGTCTGGGTGAAATGCACGCGAATAAGTAAATTTCATAATAATAATAGAGCCCCGAGGAATTGAAAACATACGTCCGTGAGCGAAGAAGAGCGCCGGAATCTTCTCCGGAGTCGCAGGCAGCTTGTTCAATACCTTCGTACATTGCGGACGAGTCACCAAAACGACGTCGCACGTATTTGAATTGAATCACGGCTGAGGGTAGTGGTCAGTTTATTAATATCTTCACTCAGGGATATGTAGAATTTAAGTACGTACTATTCAGTATCAGCACAGCCCCGGTGCAGCTCCCAAGATGCAGGCGTTTCGACTTTGGGGCTGCTTTTCCTGATATTTCCGTCTCTCGTTTCTTCACCAGCATCGAGCCAGAATTCCTGCAGATTTCTCTCCCACATCTCCCTTGACCTGATCTGGACGCAGTTCGTCATAGGGGAGCAAGCTGCTTTCCGAAGACCTTCTTAAATAAATTGACGCGTTGGTAGGACCCTCGCTGAGGCTGAGACCAGGTGAGGTAAAGCAGCAGGAGGTATTAAAGAGTTATACAATGAGGATGTACAGTTGGAGGGGTGCGTGTAATGGTTGAGGGGGAGACTTTTGCGAGGCGGGAACGGCGGCACTACCAGATGGGATGCGAGGGGAGATAGTTGGAGATAGTTGGAACCGTAAATACTGAGCAATGGTGAGAAAAAGTGAGTTTGTGCAATAACCGGTAAGCCGTGATGCGTTTATATACTCTGATGTCGGGATTTGTTAGAGCAGTTAAAAGCGCATGGCCACACTCGCGAGATTGTTGGAGTACGAATCCAGACAAACTTATGACGGGTCGATAATTTTGTTGCCAGTTATGAAGAGTAGGACACCGCCGACTGATTGGGTTTTCGTGATGATGAAGTATCAGAACGAAAGCGGACGCGAATATTGATGTATTGCAGTCGGCGAGTGTGGGCGTCTATAAGGAGCGGCGCAGAGCCTGGGAACGCCAGTAAAGGAGCAGCGCGAGGTGGGCAAGCGCGACGGTCCAATTGAGGCGGGAGTGGCGAAGGACGGAAGGGGAGAGTGAAGGGGTTGCATAGCTTGAGCGGGTCGCCTGGTAATCAGGTTGAAATATGTGTGGGAACAGTGAACGTCGCTACCGGCCGAGATAGAGTGAAGGCGAGTTGAAGCAGGTCAACGACTCGTTGCTTCTCGAACATGACCTACAGTACATCCACCGCCACTCGGCCGGAAGTTTTCCGGGCCGGCCACCACCCTCAAATCGTGACCTAAACTCTCATTCTTGTAGATAATAATTGCTATATACATTAGGAATTGAAATGTAACTCG
>Ga0307515_10015904_pt1 | contig 13821 bp, 4 predicted proteins | sample 17_EM_MG_FD_194513 | JGI IMG/M metagenome (GOLD analysis project Ga0307515, IMG submission 194513) | Populus trichocarpa ectomycorrhiza microbial communities from riparian zone in the Pacific Northwest, United States - 17_EM | ecosystem: Host-associated > Plants > Roots > Unclassified | place... | reverse complement strand
ATAATAAACTTAGCTAAACATAATGAAAGAGAGAAACATAAATAAACAAGATAAGAACATAAATAAGATATAAGTTAACTAAGTAAAGGAAAGGAAATGAAAAGTATAAACAAGAGATTAATATAAATAAAACTTAAGCATTACAAAAATATAAAGAGAGAGAGCAAGAACATGATCTTGATCTGAAAATCAAGATGCCTAAATGCATGGCAAATGCCTCCTTTTATAGGCCAAAATTCGAAACTATTGATTTGATGACTAATTGTTGAGTGGGTGGCCACCTCTTGACTTGGTAACACTCTTTATCTTCTTGTCTGCAGAAAACATCATTGCTAATATCAGAATTTAAACAGATAGTCTTCATAAAAGTTCTAGGAAATTGTCTCAGCTTTCCAACAAAACAAGAATCGGTACATTTGTACTTCTAGAATCGAGATATGGGCTGAACACTGAACAATGTCTGAACTGCAGGACAGATTCTGACTTCTCCGTTGTTGCTATCATTTGAACTCGAGAATGGCACTTTTAAATCTTGAACTCTCATGAAAGTTTTAGGCCTATATCTTAGCTTTCCATACATATAAACCAGACCTAAATCCAAGTTCTACAGCTCCAGTTATGATCCAATAACCGTATGATGTTCCAGTTTGGACTGAACCATTAAACTTAGCCCTCTCTTTATCTTCTCAATTTCAGTAGTTAAACTCATTAATCAATCATTTGATTTATATGATAGACCTGCATTTAAGATGAACATTTACCATAAATTAAAGGTATCTTATATTATTAGACATGTTATTATAAAACATGCTCTAGTTAAGGAGTTATTGATACTTTAAGTGCAAAATGATAATATAAAACCTTGATAAAAATGCACTTTTAAGTACTAATCAATGATAACATATGCTTGAAAAATATAGTTCAACTGAAGGCAACTACGTGGTTGATTGGCAATCTAAGATGAGGTAGACATTAGAAAACCTTTTGATGATTGTTGGAAGAATACACACAACTAATCAGAGGGTAATTTTTGAAATAATCTAAGAATTTGAATGATTTATTAAACTCTTGTATGATAAAACAAGCAATACCATACTTAGGGGCATGGTATGACCTGATAAACAATAAAAACAATAATCGTTATGGACAGTCTAAGATGAGAGCACTTACATTCAAGTAGAGGATTGGCATATGGTAAACTTGAATGAGCTGGTGGATTAAAGGATTAAGAAAAAGTAGCAAGCAAAGACAACCTATGATGATGAAGCATAAAAACGTAAGGGCTTATATTTCAAACCAGGTAAGGATGCATGCATGTTATCCAACTTCAATGCATTGCATAGGTGTTTTTGAAATTTTACAGGAAAATCCACAATGAAATCAGAGTTGGCAAATAAAGAATTCATTGAGCTATGATGGCAAGGAATCTTAGTTTTAAATCTGCAATTAAGAAAAAAAGAAGATAAACCCTATTATTAGGAGTTTATTAGTTCTTTGGCATTGGGGAGTGTCAAAATATTCAACCCCGTGACCAGGAAGTATCATATGTCAACCCTCCAATCAAAATGTTTCAGGTCAATGTAGCTGAAAACAAAAGTCATTGAGATGACAGGACTCCACCAGAAAAACAATGCCAAAAGAATAATTGTAAGAATACAATTCTCCTGGTAGCTGTAAAACTTCAGTTCTAGTTGAAAGAAATTGCTAAGATGCAAGATTTCAGGTCAACTAAGCTAGAAAAAAAAGTTGAGAAGAGACAATTTTCGCCAAACCAGAAGCAAATTCATAAGTCGAATGCTGCTTCATTTTTTTCAAGAAAAGAAAAGTGACAAAAACCCTATTATTAGGAAATTCTTAAAGAAAAAGAAAAAGATCAACCATGTCATCAATAAGAGTCTTCAGGTCAACATGTTGTCAGGAAAAGAAAGTTCAAACCCTATCATCAGGAAGAACAAGAAAAATCCAAGCATCAAGAAATCTGAGTTTTGGGAACTCTGCCATCAGGAACCTTAATTTTCAACTCACAATCATAATGTTTTGGATTCAGTCATAATAGTTAAGAAACATTGGGAAGGTTCTAGCGAAGGGAATCACTGAGATTCCGGATTTTTCAGGTCAACTGAGTTGAAAACATGGGTCGTTGAGATGACAGGACTCTGTTAGAAAAGAGTTGCACAAGAAAATAATTGTGAGAATATGGTTCTCCTAGTAGTTGTGACAAAGATTTTGGTTATGGTTAAAAAGAATTTATCAAATTGGGATTTTAGATTAACCGAACTGAAGACAAAGATTTTGGTTATGGTTAAAGAGGATCGTCGGATTGGTATTTCAGGTTAACCGAGTTATATACAAAGATTTTGGTTCTGGTTAAAGGGTATCACCGGATTAGGATTTCCAAGTTAACCGAGCTATATACAAAAATTTTGATTTTGGTTAAAGAGAATTACCAAATTGGGATTTTAGGTTAACCAAACTATAAAATCAAAGTTTTAGATTAAAAAGGATCACCACATTCAAGATTTCAGTTAAACTAAGTAGGAAAAGAAGACAGTTGCGCAAGAGAATAGCTGTGAGAATACGGTTCTCTTAATAGTTGTAAAACCAAGATTCTATTTGAAGGGAATTGTTGAGCTTCAGGATTCCAGGTCAACTAAGCTGAAGCAAAAGTTGCCAAAGTGAACAAATTCATTTCCTAATGGAAATAGTTGAATCATAGTCTTAGTTGAAGGGGATTTCTGCGAAAACAGAATCTCGGGTCAACCGAGCTAAAGTTTTGAGAAGATCAAATTTTTTAGAACAGTTTGTTTGTCTTTACAAACTTACTATGCAAAGCACTTGACAAGTCTTTACTCCATAAGTATTGTAAAGAGGGGATATATGTTGTTACCTAATTTTTTATCCCATTTTTCAAATACAAAATTCAAAAAAACCAAAAAATAGCAAAAAAACAACAAAAAAACATATTCTTGACGTATTTGCATCATTTTCAATGTCTTTTCCAAATAATTTAAAATTAAAAAATCTACTTTTATTGCGTTCAATCTTTAATGTGCTCATTGAGTTGATATTGATGTTGCTTTTTTTCAAAAATCAAAACACAAAAAATAAAAAATAAAAAGAGGAAAAATGCATTTATTATTTTAGTGATTTAATTGTAATTGTAGAAGAACGATGACCGATTTTAAAATTGAAAACCCTCTCAGCAAGCAACCCAATTTTTAATCAAATGGTCCCCAATCAATATTCTCAATCCAATAGTCCATATTTCTTTGCTTTGCCTCCAAGTTATTCCGATAAAGCTATAAAAATCAAATGGGTGGTATAGATTAATTCTTGAAATCCAATGATTGATGTTGGTTTGCTTTGCATTCAAGCCAAAGGAATTACAATATAAATTAAGTGTGTGCTGCTTTAAAAGGGGTAGGGGGGGACGAGGAAGACCATTAAATAAAACAAAACAAAAAGGAAAAATATCACACTCTCTCCAGCTTACACACTCTCTTAAAGACACAAAAGGAAACCTAACCTTTTTTTTCAAACACAACCGCCAACCACCACACAAAAAGAAAAAAAAACACACCCACAACCTCCATCTCCACTAGCAAAAACATTGACCAAACCTGGCCTCCTTCAGCCCATTGTCACCATCATCGGTAGCTTCCCTCCAAAACCCATACTAATAGCTTTTTTTCCTTTAGTTTCCTAATTGCCTTCTTTTTCTCCTTCACAACCAGTGACTAAGTCGTGGCATCACCACCTATAAATCCTTATTTTTCCTTCCCACAATAGCAAAGAAGCAACACCTATTAACAACCCCTCTCACTTCTCAAGACAGCCACACCAACAGACTCATCAACAACTCTTGACCACCCCACCATCTTCTTTCTTCAACAATCAAATAACCACAATTAAAAGCTCAACAGCCACTTAGACTTCATCTTTCTATCTGCTAAAATCGAAGCTTCCACATTTCTAACCTATCAGACCAATTAAAACTCAATTGTAGTTCCCTCATAACTAAAAAATAGCCAAGGATGTCTGCGACACCACCACCACCAGAGTTCCACCCTCAATCATTGTACTATCCCCCACACTAGATCTCCCCGTCTTTGCCATTTCACTTGATCTCCTCAACCACTCATTTCAGCCTTTTCACTATTTCTTCAAATCAAACCCAGCTTTTCCATTTTTTTCCCCAGTGGCCATAAATAACCATAACCGACAACTCTCTCTCTTCTCTATGTCGACCACAATAACAGCAAAAAAACTAACGCTAACTCCCTCTCTCTGATCTTATACCATGATGACATATACTCCAATTGCATCAAATTTTTGGTTTTAGCAAATCTAAAAAAAAGAAAAAAAAATTGAATGCTTGCTTGTGGAACTTTCTCTTTTGCAGGTATTGCTTAGTGTCATTGCCAATACAAGAAGGAAGAGGAACCACTCTAAATCCACCTATTTTCTTTCTCTTTACTAGCAACGTGTGAACCCATGCGCCACTAGTGTTCCACCACTTCCAGAAGTCTTCCAACATTGTTCTATAGTTTTTAGCAACTCCTCCAGATTATTGTCAACATTTGGGAAGGACCATGTTGTAAATTTTAGATGTTTATTACATGTGTTTAAATTATTGTTAAATTCAGAGTTTTTGGTGGTTTGTAAACATGTGAAATTTTTTGGTGTGTGAGTAATTAGTGGAAAAAAGATGTGTTTGTGTTTGCATTATATTTTATTTTATGTTAAAAAATTGGTAAAAAAAGAAAAAAAAAGAATTTTTTTAATTAATCCAATGTTTTAATTGCATATGACCAAAAATCCTTAAAATTATTTGAGCATTTTTTTTAAATACTTTGGCATGTTTTAAAAAGGTGTTGTATGGATTTTACAACAAGATTGTAAAATTCCAAAGGGTTTTGGTCTATATTTAAAAAATATTAAAAATTTATTTTTGACAAGAAAATATTATTCACTTTTAATATAAGGATAAAGAACCTAAAAAAGGTTAATATCCAAAATATTATTAAGAATAATAATTTATTATTACTCACTTTAATATAAGGATAAAAAGCTTGCATGAGGTTAATATTCAAAATATTATTGGGAATAATATAACTCATTAACTTCTAATATAAAGATAAAAACCGCAATGAATTTTATCTAAAATATTATTTGGAATGACACAATAGCCAAAACCTCCAATTTTACCCTAAAAGAAGCCCCAATGATAATTGAGGACATTTCACCATTCCAAACCAAGTTCTTCACCTAGAAAATCAGGGTTTGTTCATTATAACAAACCCACCATAGTAGGCTAATAGGAATAGAAACATCATCAGTCCATAACAAATAAAGAGAAAAAACAATGCAACTTATCTCAAGTAAGACGTATTAACGGTGTTGATACATTTCCTTTACATAACCAATCTCTTGTCTAGAATCTCTAAAAAACCAGTTAGGGTTTCTAGTATCCATAATATTAGGTGGTGATTTCCTTATCCAACCAAAGACCTTCTAGAACACCACCCAAGAAGTGTTTCCGCGACATCTTACCCTCGTGAGAAAGGTACGACAATATCATTAAATGATATATACCTTTGATTATAAACAATGAAGTGCTTATATATAAGAATAGATCCATAACCTAATAGCTTGGGATTTTGAACTAGAGATGGTGTCCATTAATATATGTCATTGTGTATTTAAGCCCATGAATAGGCTCACAAACTCTCTAAGTGCAAATCTCCATGACAACTGGCATAAGATAGATGGATTGGTTGCCAAGTGTTTATTAGAACCAATATTATGTTATAATTGGTTGGAACAAGTACGGAAACATTGGATTTTGTTGACTAAAAGTACTTATTAGAGCCAATGTTTTGTTAATTGGTTGAAATGAGCATAGAGATATTAGATATTATCGATATAGTTGTCATTGTCTTTGTCGTGAAGCAAGTAATTAGTTGAATTGTTAGAAAAGGAACAACACGAATGGTTTCTAGAGTTTTAAGATATGATTCCTATCTTAGAAGTAGAGGGTGGGATATATATATATATATATTGTTTAGCTTTTGATTGCATTGCAATTGTCGAAAGTGGACGTGCGACGTCGAAGGGTCGTTAGAGTTGTCACCTAGTTATTTGGTTTAGGATCGCTAGGAAATCTTTGTGTACTGGTTTTATCAGAGATTCAAGGATAAGGGACTAGTTGTCACTAAGAAAGGTATTAACACCCCTAGTGCCTACCCAAGGTAAGTTGTTTTGTGTGGTTTGATATAGTTTAGAGGTTTTAATGGTTTTTTTTTTTATCAGTGGTCTATTTGTGGTTTAGGATTGAGATTTATTCGTGTGAATGAAGTTGATGTTAAGAATTTATTATGGGCTCGTGTACCCAAATAAATTCTTATGAAAACGGTTTTCCGTAATTTGTATATTAAGGTGAAAAATGCTTCCAATTAAAATTGATGAATATTTAGAATAATTTTGAGAATTTTCTAGTTAACTCCTGATATTTAAATATCAGCTTCGCTTAGAGGTCCAGTATTTATACCAGAATATGTAACCATTAATCCTCATGAATTAAAAATTTGAATGTTGAAATATTAGCCAAATTCTCATGGATTCAATAAACTGGTTATTAAATCCAAAATGTACGCTAAAAAATAAAAACATACCATGTATTCTATTTTTTTCTTAAAAAATATGATTTTTTCTGTATATTTTTTTGAGAGAATTGGTCATATTTGGCAACACGCAAATAAAATGTTTTTATAAATTCTATTTTAACCACGATATCAATTCAAAACAAATTATCGTTCATTAATTCAAAATCGAACAACGCCAAACATCCACATAAATTTTATTAATTTCCCCTATTTTGTTGAAATTTCATGTTAATCTAAATAAATCAAACCAACCTGAACATAACTCATGCACCAATATTTAACGTCCACAAAACAATTACAACCCCAAAAAATAAACCTATAATCCAACGAAAATAATTAAATTATTTTGAAATCCAAACCAAATTAACAGTCCAATACTATACAAAAATAACAAGCATTTGGTTCCAAAATTTCACAGTTTTTGCAATTTGTCAAAAAATGATTTGAGTTTATAGATCAACCTTCCAAGGCATTTGAAATGTTTAGGATATATTGGAATATACACTGGAAAACCGTTAGAATAGTGGCAGCACCTGTACCACACGTCACCAACATTATCGGCGCATGAATTCACGCACTGCTGTTATTGAAGAAGCGTGAATTGGTAGATCTAAAGAGCCGCAATCTCTACTATGCAGGAGAGAGAAAGCTTATTTCTTATGTTTTTTTTGTTGGCCTCTCTAGCTAATACCCCTTAAAATTTTTGCACCTAATTTCTCATCTAATCTCTCCCCTTTTATGTATGTGTAACCACCTATTTATAGGTAAAAGAGTTTGTTATTTTAAATTGCTAGTTATCAAGTTTGCTTGGAAACTAGCAACCCAAAAACAATTTGGTCCCTTTGAAAATTTTGATTTTTTGTATTTTAATTTTTTTGAAAAATAGCAACTTCAACGTTGACTTAAAAAGTGTGTTAACAACTGAATATGTAGAAAAAGACGTTGCAAGTGATGCGAAGATGTCAAAAACATATTCTTGGGTTTTTGTTGTTTTTGCTATTTTTTGATTTTTTTGAACTTTTTTTCAAAAAATAGGGTCAAAAATAGGTAGCAACAACGATACTTAAATTGCAATTGTTATACTAGAGATGTTGATAATGCTTTTTTATTGGAAAAGGAGTTGTGTTCAAAGTAAATGGAGCTCATATGAAAGAGTGAGATTTTATGAGCCATATATGTGAGTTAGTATCGCATGATTAGTAATTAAAACAATACATAGTGGATTTATAACTTAATAGCTTATAAACTTTTTAAATATAGGCGGTTTCTATTTATACATGTAAACATTTGTATATAAAAAGATCTATAAAGAGACTTACAAAACCCTGGATTCATATCTCTACAATAAATAGTGGTGGTGTTGATTATTTAGCTAAGATGATTGAATACAACAAATTTTAACAAGAGCCAATGATTCGCTATTAGTTAGAATAAGTATAGACAATGGACAATATATTAGCTCTCATAATTGCTACCTTTATTGCAGATGAAAAGTCAATTAAATTGTTGGATGAAAAGTGATGCAAATGAATCATAAAATAGAAAGACATGATTTTTGACTTGGAATGAAGGGTAATGATTATTCTCTTAGATGAAAAAACTTATTGAGTGTTCAACTCTTGATAACATTATGATACTTGAGTTATGATTTTCTCAATGCTAAATGTGCTTTAATAGGAGAGAACTGTGGTTGACATAGATGAGACTTGCAATAGAAATGGAAGTCATTGAGATAAATACATAGTGAGGTTTCTTCTTTTTTATTTTGTTATAGAGGTATATATTCGTGTTAGAATCCTACATCGATTAATGTTATAAAAAAATGATATTTACATATAAAAAATAGGCTTATATGATATCCATATAAATATATGTACCCATAAACATATGAAGATGCTCATAAATACCTCAAGATTTAAGTATAAATCTCTTAAATATATTAACATAAAAATAAAATATTATTTTGCTTACAAAAATAAAACCTAATATTTCTTTCAATTGCAATTAGTAGTATTATCTAAAAGTTAAAGCTCAATTACATTTGAAACATTTGATTCAATAAAAAATGTTTTTGAAACCCTAAAACGCTACCTCTTTTTAGACAATTTACAAAATTTATATAATTTTTTTTATAACATACTATTAATTTGTATATAACGTAATTTTAAATGATTATTCTAAACATTTGTTATTGAGAAATTAGCTCAAAATATTAAAGATAACTTAATTAGCATGTGGTATTATATTCGAATTTCATTGACATTTCAAAGATATATCTATATTTGATTAACTATTAGATATAAAATCTTGGCCAAACACCTTTTCAAAATGTTTGAATATATACATCTACTAGGTTACTCCCCCATGCTACATGTTAGATCAATTTTTTTTAAAGTAAAAAAACCTAGATGCCCAAAAAAATCCAAGAATGTGGATTCAAAAAAACTTTTTTGTATGATGACATATTGAATTGATCCTGGTCAACTCTGATTCACCTGCTGAACTCACGACACGGGTTTTAAGACCATGATAACCCTTTAAAAAACAAATCGGAATCAATCAATCCTAAAGAAATCAATCATAACATTAAACAAGTAATTATTCAAAATATATTGAGATGATAATATATTGGATCGACCTTCATTTTGTGGCTTAACCCGCCAAACTCGCAACCTGGATCATGGACTTCATTGGGTTTAAATAGTTTTATTTTTTAAATTATTTTTACCTAAATATATGATAACAGAAAATAGAGAGAATTTTTTTTTTTAAAAAAAGGTTAAAAGATGAAATTGGAAGAAATTGGAAGAAATTTTTTTTTTAAAAAAAATATGAAAACATATTAGATAGATCAGGGTTTCATGACTTAATCTGTCAAATCTGCGACTCAAGTCATAGACCTCATTAGGATTAATAATTTTATTTTTTAGCTAAATATATGATAAAAAAATAGAGAATTTTTTTTTAAAAGTTAAAGGATGTAATTGGAAGGAAAAATATTGAAGGACAATAAATAATAAAAAAGGCTAAACATTTGGGCCTGACCTAAGTGGCCTAGACGCGTGGACCTCTAGCTTAGGTCGCGTGCCTGAGCCTTTTTTTTCTTTTTATAAGGGTTTTGCAGGGGTATGCCCTTTTTTTTAAAAAAAAAGATTGATGACACATCATCTACTCTTACCCAGATTCTAGCTACCAGTGGTGGCTAAAAAATCATAGGTTGGTTTTTTTTGTTAAAAACCTATTATTCGACCCATTTTTGTCTACAAACATCTAGATAACACCCTTATAACATAAAAAAAAACTAATTTATGAAGCTAAAAAACCTAAAAACAGTCAAAGAACACATAATCAAACCAAGTAAAAAGATTTTTTTTATTAGTTTTGATATGTTTTTGACACAATTTTGATTTTCAAAACAACCATCATCAAAATTTTCTTGTTGAATGGAACCCATTGATACCAAAATAGACCTTTTTAGTGTTCAAAATCGATATCAACCACCGACTTTTTCTCTCCTCCCTAAAACCGAGGAATTGAAAAATAAAAAAATAAACTTTTTGTCAAAATTGAATCTTGAGTAATTATAGAGAATGTGAAGATTGAAAAAACAAAATAGGAGAATGAAAATGATTTTTTGAATCAAAATTTAAATTGGTAATGAAATTTATCTGTGTTTCAAACGTCACCTCGAAAACCATCGTTTGGACTTTACCTGACCACTCATGCGCCCCCTGAAGGGCACAAGGGTAGCCCTCACGCACACGCCAACTACTTTTGATTTTTAAATAATATTGATGCAAATGGAAACTAAAGACAATTATTAAATAAAGAACACAAAATATTTTTATGGATAAAAGGAGCTGCACATATGAGTCCCAAATTCACAAGTTTTTTTTCTTTAAAATAATGATAATAAAGTCTGCCTCATTAGGAGGTTTATAAAGCCTTAAATAAGCCAGAAATCCTACCTCAACTAGAAAACAAAAACAAAAATGCAAAATTACAAAGGAAAGAAGCGTAAAATCCAAAATAAACAAGAAATCCGAAAATAAAAAGAAAAATCACAAAAACTACCACAATCGGGGGGCTTTGGCGAGATTTTTAATATCTAAAGATCTGATAATCCGCGTAGCAACATAGTGAAAACTATAAGAAAAATGGCCTTCGGGAACTCCTGTAAAAATTTGAGCACGATTCAACGGTCGGATAAAAAGTTATGATTCTTTTGGGATGTTATTTTAGTTTGGCGTGACCAAACCTCGTCTTGGACCTTTATTTGTCCCACCGGTCCATAAATGTATCTGTTAGGCCATCCACATAATCTGTCTGGGGCAAATCCTTATCTAGTTATAGTAGACCCACACTTGACTGCTTAAAACCACTTGTTATGGTAAGCCCGACTACATCAAATATTTTATATTTATTAAATTATCAAATTGCCCCTTATTCAACCTCATTATAACTAAAATACTAGGATGAAAATATGAGAAAATTCCTAGATGTCAGTTCAAAACATTATGCTTTTAAGGGTAATTAAATCATTTTGTTGTACTTAAAAAAATAAAAATCTTAAAAGGCTCCTAGATAATAGTTTATTTTTAAGGATATTTAAATTATTTTACTATGGTGAACAAATGTTAAAAGACTTTTTTGTTCTTGATCAATTCGTAAATGATTAATGGTTTATGAGTAAAACTATAATTTTAGACCTTATTTGTTTTTATGGTTAAAAAATATTTTTGTAAAAGTCTGAAATTTTTTTTTTAAATTAATTTGTTTTTATGTTTTTAATTTTTTTATATCAAAAATAAAATTTAAAAAATAAAAAATATTATTTAAATATATTTTTAAATAAAAAATACTTTTAAAAATAAAAATGGTAACAAACCACGCATGAGAAGTGACTCCAAGGTAAAAAATTGCAAGTCATAAAATTGCAAACCACGCAGGAGAAGTGTTCTCTCCCCTTGAGAGGAAAAAGAGAAATGAAAAAAGAAAAAAATACAGACACACATAACAACCCTTCTTCTCTCGTCTCTCTCTCTTACATCCTGAAATAAAAAATCGTAATAATAATAATAAAAAAGAAGAAGCTTAAAAGCTAAATTACAAATGAGAACAGAAAACCCACTAAAAAAATTCAAGAAAGCTGTCCTTTTTTCTTTAAACAACCGCAACAACTAACAATAAAATAAAAAACCCTCCCAGATCTCCTTCTTCGGATCTCTTTCTTTTTACGAAACCCTTCAATCCAGGGTTTATTAGGGGTTTTGTGTTGCAACTTGAATGCAATATTGTGTTTTCTTTATTTTGCTGATTTCCTCCCCTTTTTGTATCTTTTATATTCCAGGTTTTAAAGGGTTGTAAGCATTTCTCCATGAAACCGACCTTCGTAGCTGGTTTTGGCACCTGGGCTCCCTTCAAAATATTGGGTTTTGATTGATTTGCAAGAGATTCTCTGTGGCTTTTCTTTTTTTCTTTTTATATTTTATATTTTTCGTTTTCTTTTTGGGTCTGCAAAGATTGAGTTGGGGTTTTCTGAGATGGGCAGTAGCTCTGATAACCTCAACAGTAATAACAACAACAACACCACCAAAGCCATTGATGCGTCTGTGGGTGCTTTAGTTTGGGTCCGCCGTAGAAATGGGTCATGGTGGCCGGGTCGGATTGTGGGTCTTGATGAAATTTCCGAAGGTAGTTTGGTCTCGCCAAGATCAGGCACTCCTGTCAAACTTCTCGGACGCGAGGATGCTAGTGTGTAAGTGCCTTTACTATCTCTTGTTGTTAGTTTCTAGATTTTGATCAGTCTGGCATTTGTGTTTTCTTTCGTTTTCTTTTTATTTTATACAAGTACTATCTTTGTTAATTTCCGGTGGTTTTGTTTGAGTTGTTTTGAATGGCTGCGAGGGTCTGGGATTTGTGTGCATGCATTGATCTGTTGCAGTTTTGCTAGTGCTTCCTGGCTTATGAAATAGATAATTGATTCATTGCAGTTTCTGGAGCTTTTATTTGACAGATCTTTTTCCTGGTTTTGATGGTTCTGTGGATTTTTATTGCAAATTTTTTCGGTGCTTTAGTTTTATGGTAAAAATTGGATTTTTCGGGTTGGCTTCTTGTTTGCACACATGTCCAAATAGGTTGCCCCCCCTCCCAAATTTATGTATATATCTGGTGTTGTTATTTCGGACATTTTTCTCTGTTCCAGAGTGTTTATTTTTCGATTCTATTTTCTATCATAAAGTTCATGTTAATTGGTGTTGGATACTTGTATGAAACTTCTGTTGGGAACACGTTTGGTTTGGTATGATTGGGAACACATTATGAAAAACTGAAAAGTGTTAGCTCTCTTATTTAGTGGATTTGAGAATGGGAGAACATTAGCTCATCATCTCATTAACTTGCATCTGCATAGCTGCCACCAAAACTATCACCTCCTCATTAGGATCATCTCTGCTGCATTATGACCTGCATTGCTGTTGCTTTTTGAACTTCATGTTTATTTGATATCAGTTTAAGACGTGCTTGATTATGGTATAGTTTGATGCCACAATCTACATCTACCTAGTTTTGTAGCTTCTAAACCCTATCCATCTTTCTTAATAACATGGTTTCTACTACTAACACAACTACAATGTTTCATCATTGAGTGTGGCTCCACCACTCAGCAGCTGATCCAGTACTTTTCTTGAAATGCTACTATACTAGATTCATACCTCTGCATATTGTGAGGCTTGATGTGTGCTTATATTTTTCTGTGCTGTCATGCCAGAACGATATTCCTGTTGTGTTTGTTGAGATCTATAAATAGATCTATCTTTCTGGACAGTTTGTACTATTTTTGTGCTTTGGACCTTGGTTTCCTATTAACCTTTTCTGAACTGAGGCTTTGTCCATCTTTGTAATGTGTTACTTCTACAGCTCAGTTTTAGAGAAGATAACTCAAGCTTTTTGCCCATTTTGGTTGCCCTTTTCTTCATGGTTGGCATGTATACTAAAAGGGCGAGACTGGGTTCTGTGTTTTTAGGTTGGGGCATATTTTGTTTCCAAAAATAGGGACATATCTCCCCTATTCTAAACCATACAGATTGTTTATAACATAAAAGCACACAAACATTGTGTTGAGTCCATCTGAATTCTCCATGGGAAACAAATATTT
>Ga0307515_10015903_pt1 | contig 13822 bp, 3 predicted proteins | sample 17_EM_MG_FD_194513 | JGI IMG/M metagenome (GOLD analysis project Ga0307515, IMG submission 194513) | Populus trichocarpa ectomycorrhiza microbial communities from riparian zone in the Pacific Northwest, United States - 17_EM | ecosystem: Host-associated > Plants > Roots > Unclassified | place... | reverse complement strand
ACCGAGTTAAATAACCCTTAGAAGTTAAGATCTTCCGAATACCGTAGAGTAGTAAAGGAGCTATAAGAAGGACTTAGAATACCCTTAAAGAAAGCCAATACTACTATAAAAGGGAGTACCTTTAATATAGACTTTGTAGAGTAAGCTATAATAAATTACTTTAATATTACTAAAGGTCTAGGGAAAAGAACCTTAGTATATACTAGACGCTTAAAGAGAGCTAGGTTATTAGTAGATAAGGAGACGTCCCGTAAGAAGCTACTACTTATATACTTAGTGTGTAAGAAACAAGGACATTCCTTTTAAGACTATTAGTATTTATTTAAAGATAAGAGACCCGAAGGAGTTACGATCGGAGATGCTCGCATTAAAAGGGTGCTAAAAAAGGTAGAAAAGAATAAGGATCTCGCTAACTAAGTTATAAAGATTAGACTTAAAGAATAAGAAGATAAGGCTTAATAACAACAGGATAAGAGCTAGGAGATAGTTAAGATTAAGGGAGAAGCTAATGCGATATTCCTAGAATTATATTATACTGGTTAACACTATCCACTAAAGCTATTAACTATTCTTAACTTAGGAACTACTCTCTATATCTTTAATAATCTCTTTTATTTCTATAACTTTAGGAAAGCTCTAAGACTTAAATATATCATCGCCGGTAGCTTAGAAGTGCCTATACTAGGCTATAATAATGTCACTATTTAAGTTATAAAACTAGACAAGAGCAAGGGAATCCTACGTCTTAAGGATATTGCCTTTTATATAGACTTTAACACGAATCTAGTGTTGTTCCGTCTACTTTAAAAACAAAAATACTATTAGGATAATAAAGGAGATAATAATCTTCTAGTCTAGAAGGATAATATAATCCTATATTAAATGGAAGAACGTTATAGATAATAGACTATTAAATACGTCTAACTAGGAAGTCTATTAGCGTTTAATATAAGCTAACTGCTACGCCGCTAATAGAAGCGTAGAGTATTGTTAAGAGATATTTGTCTAGATGCGAAAGGTAATATATAACTATAGTATCTGCGTCTAGATTATCTAGGACCTATAAGCCTTTATTATTTAGGTATTAACGCCCTAAAAGTTAAGCTTTAAGGCCCTAAGATAACAGAATATTAACACTATAGCCTTGCTAAAATTAAGCGTTAGGTTTTATAAAGGTTTTTAAAATAGAAGATTAATAAATCCTATTTTAACCTTTATATTAACTGGACTAACCTTAAAAAAGTATATGCTGGATTTATACGAGTTATACTTATCTATAATACCTACTTAGGAAGATCCTTTCTATATTTTATAATAACGTATAGTAAGAAGAAGGAGATACTATAAGTACTTAAAGATTTTATCTAGTGGATTTGTCTAAGGTATAACCTTAAAGTTAATACTATTAGATTAGATAACAAGCTAGGAAAAAGAAGAACCCTTAAATAGCTACGGACTTAAGGGATTATATTTAAGCCTTTAGCGCTATATACTTAAGCTTAAAACGATACCACTAAACGCTTAGGGGGTGTGATTATTAAGAGAGTATAAGTAATAAGAATTGCTACTAATTTACTATATAATTTATAGAACGAGATAGTTAACTATATAGTCTACCTTTAAGATTAAACGCCACGGGAAAGTAATGGATAGAAATTACTATATAAGAGGTTCTATACCTTCTTAGCTAATAGGAGATTAAGAAAACCGTAACTAGCGCACCTAAAAGCCTATAGCTGTAGGGTGTACGCGATGATGGTAAACGCCTAGCTAAAGAAGAAAAGGCTAAGTAAGCTAGATCCGCGAGCCTATATTAGCTATCTCGTTAGCTATAACTCTACTAATATTTATAGGATCTGGATCCTATATAAGGGTATTGTTATCTCTACTAGGGACGTTATCTTTAATAAAAAGATATTCTTTAACGGTAAGTAAATGGATATCTTAAAGGACCTATACGCTGAATTAGATATACTAATTAAGAAGATTTAACTCTTTAATAACTAGACTAAGAATAAGCTCCTTCTAAAAGATAATAAAGAAGTATTTAAACCGTTAATTTAAGAGGAAGACGACGACGTTAATAAGCCACTTTAAACCTTTAATAAGTTAGCAGACCTTAAGCTTATAAGAGCTCTTGAAGATATATATTATACGCTACCTCTAATAAAAGAAAACGAAGAATCTTTATATGCCTTTTACGTTAAGTATCCTATAAAGTTAGATATATAAGATTAGGACATTATCTAACAAATAGGAGACGGGTTTAACACTTACTCGCGGCACCCACTAGTAAGCTGCGCTTACTAGTGGTCCTGGGCTCAATGCAACATCCAAGCTCAATGCAATAAAACTATTAACCCTCGCAACGAACCCGATTTATCTTAACGCATATGGCCGAAAAATATAGGGAAGAAGAGCATCGAATTGCCCTTACTCTAGCCGAGCTTTCTAAGAGCTCGCAGCCAAATTTAAACGCCCTGGCGCGGAAGTACGACGTGCCTATACATCGCCTACGGCGACGCGCTGCTGGCAAAGCTTCGAAAAGTACGCGTCCGAAGACCAACCAGAAGCTAACACCTGAGCAATTACGCGCCTTAGAGCTCTATATCAAACGCCTCAACAACCTAGGCCAGCCTCCTTTACTCCCGATATAGAGAAGTGCGGCAGAATTTATTTAAAGGCAGACGTCCCCACCTGGTACCATACTCAAGCCGCTCGGCCGCGACTTCTTTAAGCGATATAAGGCTGCCAACCCCCATATAAAGAAGATAAAGCAGAAGCCGAAGGAGCTTAATCGTATAGTCTCACAAGAACGGGAGGTAATTGTTAAGTATTTCCGGAAGTACGAGGATATATACAGAGAGTATGGCATTCTACCATGCGATTAGTATAATTTTAATGAAACTGGGTTTAGTATTAGCGTCGGCGGCCAGCAGTATATAGTTACAATAAATCTGGTAAAGAAATGCACAGAGAGTCCTTCCAATTTAAACCGGGACCATATATCTCTAGTAGAGACTATCACCGCCGACGGCGCTATTCTCCCGCCTCTATGCATTATAAAGGGAGCCGTAGTACTCTTCCAGCATGTCTCTAACTACCTAAATCTCGATCCAAATATGCTGCTAGCGACCTCTAAGAGTGGCTACTCAAACAATTAAATCGCGCTCTCGTTTATACGCCATTTCGATAGGTTCTCAGCTCTACAGCAGCGAGGTGCATGGCGGCTGCTTATCTTCAACGGTCATAGCTCTCACCTTACCTACGAGTTCATTACCTATTGCTAGGATCATAAGATCGTTCCATTTGGTCTACCTAGCCATACTAGCCATATTCTACAGCCTCTAGATATCGTTATCTTTTAACCGCTAAAACACTACCACAAGAAGCAGGTAGAGCTGGCAACTCGGCTAGGCTGCGACGACTTCAATAAAGTAGAATTTTTGGATGCAATTCGATCTATTCGCCGTAGAACGTTTACAGAAGCTACTATTAAGGCCTCCTTCCGTGAGGCAGGCCTTTACCCACTTAATCCCAATCTCGTTCTCTTAAAATTAAAGACCGTCGATCGCCCTTTAACACCTCCTATTGTTGAACCAATGCTCGCGCAGAGTCCGCCAACCCCATTTACGCCTAAGTCTATTGCTTTCTTTGCAAGAAACTTTATATAGGGCATAAATCCAGAAAGCGGAGAGATGGAAGTACGGCTTGATCGCATTACTAAGCTTGCGCGGTGTGGTGTTGCTAACGCAGCTGCGCGGCAGGCCGCAGAGCACGAGCTTAAGGTAGTAAATGCAGCTACAAATGCACGCAAAAGACGACAAAAATCAGATCGTCGGTAAATTGGTAACATTGGGCCAGTATATGTCTCAGATGCAAGGCTTACAGTAGCTAAACGCAATAAGAAGGAAGACCAGAAGCGGCAGAAGGCTGCTAGATGAGCCGCAAAGGCGGTTACAAAGTCGCAATAAGGCACTTTTACCGGATTTTTTGACTATAGATTTTTAATATATACACGATTCGCCTTATACGATATCTTTTCAGCTAATTGCAGCCTAATTTCCCTTGCGGATTGCTAGGCAATTGTACTTGGTTGCAAGGGTTGATAGTTTTGTTGCATTGAGCTTGGATGTTGCATTGAGCCCGGGACCACTAGTAAGCGCAGCTTACTAGTGGGTGCCGCGAGTAGGGGGTATTTAATGACTTAGTTAAAGACTTATTTAAGAAAGCCGGCGATTATAGGTTTAAAGACTTTATTACTAAAAGGATTACTTTAGCCTATTATGGCGCCTTCTTAGTAGGAAGGAAGTTTAACTTTAATAGTTAACTTAATAACAGTAAGCTAAAATTAGGCAGAATACGTGATATTAGATTTTATAGGAAGAACTTACCTTCTCTACTATAGTTAATTAAGGACCTTAATATATATCCTCTTTAAGATCAGTTCTAAGAGGCTTAAAGAGCCTACCTCCAATCTTATTATTAAATAAAGTTATTTAAAGAAATAGATAAGAAGCACGTAAAGAGATAGTAGATCCTTAGCTTAATATAGGTGTTTGTTTATAAGATAAATAAGCATAAATTCCTCTAGAAATGTAAGGCACGCCTAATAGTATATAGAAATTAATAGGCCCTAGGAGACCTACCTACGAGAGCTATTATATTGGCGAGTACAACCTTCTAAACCCTTATAGCAATTACCGCAAAATTTAACCTAGAGACGATATAGATAGATATAGTTAACGCGTTTGTCTATTGCGATCTTGACGAAGTTGTCTATATAAGACTACAGCTAGGGTTTAATAAAGGAAAGATAGATAAAGTACTACGTTTAAGAAAGGCCCTTTACGGACTATAACGATCACTACTATTATGGTAAAAGAACCTTACGAGCTCCTTAAACGAATTAGGTTTTAAAGAGGTCCCTTAAAAGCTATATATTATACTAAAAGGTAAAATAGTCGTCTTCTTCTACGTTAACGATATTGTCTTTTGCTACTAAAAGATAGATAAAAAGAAAGCTTAAGAAGTAATTAAGAAGCTAAGTAAAGAATACTAGATAAGTACCCTTAGTAAGCTAAAATAGTTCCTAGGAATTTATGTGCTATATAATTATAGCTAAAAGCTCCTATAGCTATCCTAGGAAGCCTATATTAAAAAGATAGCTAACTAGTATAAGATAGATCTTAAAGGGCGTCTTTTAAATACTCTTATGGCAGAATCGGAACTCCTCCCTATTAATTACTAATTAATCCATCTAACGTGTCCGTCCCCTAATATAGACCTATTAGTCCGTCCTATATCCCTACTAGCTTCTATAATACTACATTAGAGAAAAATGGGTTTAATACTCTATGTAGCCACTATAACGCGCTCGGATATTGCTTTTGCAGTATTACAGCTAGTAAGGTTTAATTAGAACCTAAGCTAAAAGCACTATTAAGCGGTAGATAGAGTAATCTAGTACCTATATAGCATGAGGAGCAGAGCAATCTACTATAGAGGAGATAAGGAAGGAATAAACGGTAAAGGGGGAGATAAAGAAATACGCGACAAAGGACAAGACGACGGAAGAGATAGTAGAAGTGAAACGTAATCATTTATCTATGTTAGCGATATATTATTTATGGACAACTTCGTTAATAGAAAGAGCTTATAAGGATATATTATAAAGCTATTTAGGGAACTAATCGCCTAAAGAGCAAATAAGTAGGGTATAGTTATAACGTTAAGCATAGAAGCTAAGTTATTAGCCCTATTACAGACAGTAAAGGAAGCTATCTTTATTAGTAGGCTATTTAAAGTAATAACGTTACACCTAAACGAGCCCTTAATTATTAACTGTAATAATATTTAGATACTTTAACTAATTATAGAAGATACGGTAAAGCTAATTATAAAGCTTTAATATATTAATATCTATTAATACTAGTTGCGTTAAAAATATATAATAAGATAAGTGCTATTATAATAAAAAGTAATAAAAGAGATAATTACTAATAAACTTATAAAGGCCCTGCCTAAGTAGAGGTTTAAGAGCTTTATTAATATAATTAAAATAATAGATATTAAGGAGCGGCTAAATAAGGAGTAGCAACTAGAGGACCTGAGGGAAAAGGTTAGGGCGAGAAAGAAGGATTTAGATAAGATTATAGTTTAATTAACTCATTAACAGATATAAGAAAGTAGTTAGCTTTAACCTTAAAGAGCTTAAAGCTAAGGGGGTATATTATGTAACGGAACCTTATAGCAAGTACTACAGTGGGTTCTGTCAATGGGCTAGGTGTATAGGAAATGCAAATATAAAAGTTAACAACGTAATAATAACTGGTGGAGTGGTTGCCTAATAGATTAACTCTAATTATATTCTAAGAATTACTATAAGGAAGGAACTATCTAGGTAGGGACTAAGGGTCCTTAAATATACAACTGTACTCCTATAAAATCCTTCTTATACATAATATACGTGTACTTTATTTACTCTATTATAGATTATATAGATCCTATAGATTATATAGATCACATTATATAACCTTAGTTACTATTCCTTATTATATGGCTTTACCGGATCTATTCTAAACCGTACTCTTATTAACTAACTAGCTTCTTCTAACTCCTCTCCTAGTAGTCGTAATATTATACTTAAAGCGTCCGTAATACTATCTTCCTCCTCTTTATTTTTATCCTTAAAGATTCTTAATATCTCTAAGTTATTTACTAGAGGTGTGATATCCGTCTAATCAATTTAGTTAATATTATTACTTATTATGCCTAAAGCAATTTCTTCTTCTTTAACCCTTTATTGTGCGCGTACAGTTACCTCTATACTATCGCTAGGTAAAATAATGCCATCTCTGTGTTCTTGTTGTGCGAAAGAGGGGTTAGTCTATATTGCTTTGGCGAGTCCTTTATCTTAGTAACCTTCCTCTTATTTAGAGTGCACTAAAGCAAACGTTTAATTATCTTGCGATATTTGCTCTATTCCTAATACTAAATATACGCGTCCTATAACTCTTAATAGTCTTTAAGTTCCCTAAGTAATTTGTTATAGGGTTTTATATTTAATCTACTGCTATAAAGCTCGATAATAAGCTTTTAGTTGCATTAGTAGAACTTTGCCGCTCTTAAGATGCTAAGAAAGAGGCCGCTAATACTTAACAACGGGCCCTTAAGTCTCGTCTTGCTGCGTCTACTTAGCTAATTCGTCTTAAGAAAGTGCATAAGAAGGTCCGTTTTAAGGAGTGGAAACTTATAAAATAAGGTCTTTAGGAACTAAGTAATAAGAGAACTAACTCTCCTCCTATAAAGGAAATAACTCTAAGTAGTTTGGCAGTCGCTCTTCCTAGGTCCCCCTTAGGTAACTTATTTTTTAACAATCCTTTCTTATTAATATTGCTTAACTTATTTTCTTTTGATACTCCTATACCTTTCCTATAGTATTCTTTAAATTCTCTAGTAGCTCTTAGGTAGTCTTAGTATAGCCTATCTACTTAACCTTATACTATATTTTATTATTAACGTCCTTATAACTAATAATCCTTAAAACTTGCTATTTGTCTTCTTCCTATCCTCTATACGTGTTTGCTTTATAGACTAGTGGCTTAATATTCCTATATGCTAGCTCTAGTATCGCAATGTGCTATATAGGGTAGATCTTTATTTTAGCTAGTAGGTTTAACTTAAACGTAACTAGTGAAATCCTCTATATAATTTTAAAAGGTCTTAGTTTAACATAGTTTAACTTCTTACTTAGTTATTAACTCTTAAAATTTTTATATAGTAGCTATACTTTATCTCCCTCCTTAAGATCTGGTCCCTTAGATCTCTTAATATCGTAATATTTTTTTATTTTTTACTATACTACCTTAGCTATTTCCGTAAGGTTTGCATAAAGATTTATTAAAGTCTTTATTCTTTACTTAGCTCTACTATTTATTTTCTTTACTTAACGTGGCGATAATAATGTTCTTAGCTTATATCCGTAATTCGCCTTAAATAGTAATATACCTATTTCTTCTTATAGTGTTGCATTATATGCAAACTATATAACTAGTAATAATAATACCTAATTATTCTATATGTAATTAATATAATGCCTTAGATATTGCTTTAGTGTCTAGTTTAATCTTTCTATTTAGCTATCTGTCCGCGGATAATATACGGTAAAAGTTACTGCTTAAACTCCTTATTCCACTAAAAATACCTCCTAGAATACTGCTATAAATCTTAAATCTCTATCTAATATAATTTTATTTAGTACTCTATGTCTTATAAACACTTCTTTAATATAGATTTTAGCGATATTTTTGGCTAAGATTTCTTCTGTATATACTATAAAGTATCCCTACTTTATAAGCTTGTCTACTATTACTAAGATTATATTATAATCTTATCCGGTAATAGGATCTCTTAACTTTGGTAACTTAATAATAAAGTCCCATAATATAACCTCCTATAGTCTCTCTAGTATTTTAATAGATTATAGCCCTCTATATAGTTTATACCTTATTAGTTTATTCCTTTAGTAATTTAAATACTCCTTAGTAACCTTCCTAGCTATCCTTTAAATTCCGTTAATAATATACTCCTCTTAAAGTTTTAATACTAAGCCTATAGCTTCGTTATATTCTTAAGTTAGTCCCTTATAGAAGTTCTCTATAAACTACTCTACTATACTTCTTAGGATATACTTTACTTTTTAGTTTTTGTATATATCCAACTATAGATCTTCTAGTTATACTTCTAGAATTCTTTATACTTAAAAGCTCTCTAATAACTTATAAACTTTCTTTAGTTTATCCTTTTAAGTTACTATAATTTTTAGGTGGTTATACCTAATTAATCCGTCTATATCATTTCGCAGTAAAGCCCCTAATAGCTTCTCGTTGTTTTATAGTTTAGCCTTTTAACTTAATATATTGGCCCGCGTATTATCTATACCCTTAGTATACTAAATCTTAAAATAATATTTTATAAGTATCTCTACCTATCTAACCTATCTTTAGTTAAGTTCCTTTATTATTAGGAATCCTATTAGGTTTTTATAATCCGTCTTAACTATAAATAGTTTTTCCGTGCCTTGCAAGAATGCTCTTTATTTCTTTAGTGCTATAACTATACCTAACAACTCCTTATTATAGATATTATAGTTTAGTTCTGGTGGTATTATCTTCCAACTATAGTATACTACTAGGTGCTATTTATCTTAGTGTTTTTATATAAAGTATGCCCCTAGTATATAGTCTAATATATTTATTTCTATAACCGTCTCTAGACCTAGTTAATAGATCTTAAGAACTAGCTCCTAGGTAAATAACTCTTTAACTTTTTTAAAGAGTTCTCTCTGTTCCTCTCCCCATACCTATAGTTCTTCTTTCTTTATTAACCGCGTAAACGGCTTAATATCCTTTAACTATTATGCTATAAACCTTTTACAGTAATTACAAAACCCTAGAAATAATCTTAACTGCGTAATATTCTCTAGTTCTTACCACTTTACTATAGCTTTAATCTTTTTTAGATCTATACTAAGTTAGCCTAGTTTAATAATAAATCCGACGAAATTAGTCTTCCTAGTAAAGAACTCGCATTTCTTAATTGCTACTAGCATTTGTTCTTCTTATAGTCTCTTTAAAACCTATTTAATGTATTCCTCATATTCTTCCTTAGTTATTAAGTAGATAATAATATTATTAAGATATACTATAATAAACTCATTTAAGTATTCTCCTAATATGTTGTTAATACGCTTCTAAAACGTTGCTAGTACGTTTATAAGCTTAAATTGTATAACTAATGGTTTATATAGTCCTTTTTTTTTTTAACCTAAAGGCTGCCTTCTATTTATTGCCTTCCTTAATTCTAATCTAATAGTACGCCTATCTTAGATCTATCTTTATAAAGATTTACGCATTACCTATCCTATCTTAGATTTTGCTAATTAAGGGTAAAGGATACCTATCCTTCCTAGTGATGCTGTTTAACTGCCTATAGTTAATACACAGCCTTAGTTTACCATTTTTCTTTAGTATAAATAGTACTGGATAACCCGCTAATAACTATAATGGTCTAATATACCCCTTTTATAAGTTCTCCTAGATAAACTCTTTTAGTACTCTACCTTCTTCTTTAGTAAGCTTATAGATTGGAAAGAACTTTAAACTTATTCCTAGTTCTAACTCTATCTTATAATCCTACGCTATATACTTTAACAGCTTTTTACTTTCTAGTAACCATAGTTTTTTACTATACTTATAGTATCTCTTTAGTATATAACTTAAGCCTCGCTTAGTCTCTTTATATATCGCTCTAACTTAGTACTATACTAACTTAGCTTATTATCGCGTCCTGCGGCGTTAAGTATCCCTAATATTAACCTAACCTGTAATCTAATTAATCTTTAGATTGTATTCCTGTAACTAAAGCATACCTAATACTACCTTATCCCGTCCTAATGGTAGGATATTAAAAAATATCTTAATTTGTCTCCCTTTAATAGTTATCTAAATAGGTCCTATTTTAAGATTAATAATCCCTCCTCCATAGGCTATTAGATCTCCTAAAATTATAACTAATAGATAAGGTTGCTCCTTCTATTTATAAGGTAGTTCTATTTTTTTTTAACTGCTGCTAGTAAAATATAGTTCCGCGTTACTCTACTATCTATTAGTACTTTAAACTGCTAATCTTACCATTTAACTTATAAATTTAGGTGTTATCCTTAAATTCCTTTAAGGGTCTAAGGCTCTACTACTGGCTCCCTCTAGTCCCATAGGCCTCTACTTTTCCCAACTATTAGCTGCTTAATCCTTATATACTTAGCTCGCTCTTTAGCTAATACCTAGTTTACTTTTTATCTTTAATATACTATAGACATATATTTTCTAGGCATTCCTACTACTATTACCCGTCTAAGCATTCTTCTATAAGAAATCTTCCTAGTTAAAGTACTAAACTTCCTTCCTCTTAAACCTCTGCTGGATGCCATCTATATATATATTTGGCATTCCTGTACTATTGCTTATCTATTATCCAGTATATTCTTATAGGGTATTTCTAATTCTTTTCCTTCGGATTCTTATGCATTTTGTATATATTGTCTACGTATATAATCTATAATAGCGTATAGTATACCAGGTACTTTAGGTTAACTCTTAACTTACCTTTATCTTTAAGTTTAAACCTCTATCGTGCTAATCTAAACGTTATAACTTTATTTGTAGGTACTAAGATACATCTCTTACTTCTTTAGTCCTCTAATTATTCCTTAAGCTCCTTTAACGTCATTATTAAGGCTCCTTTAATGTGCGTTATAGCCTTTTTAGTAATTAGGTGGTCCTAGATAACTTATTTATCTAACTATATATAAAAATCTTCCTACTTATTATTGTACCTTTACCTATACCACTTTTAGTATAGCTGCTAGAGTATATACGGCTTATCCGTAAGGAAGTACTTTTTTATTACTATATTGTAACAGCCCTTTATATATTGTTCTTTAAACCTAGTAGGGATCCCTAGATCCTTTTTATCTTCTAGTTTAATAAGCCATTTAGCTCTTAGTATACCTGCCCTAGGCCTATTAGTAATTCTTTATACTAGTACTTTATCCTTTATACGTCCCAATATGCTAGATCTCTTATCTAGTTTCTGTTCTTGCTATGCGATAATTCTTTATTTAAACTCCTCCATGGTTTCCTTTAGTTTGCGTCTTATACTCTAATTCTTAAAGTTCTCTTACTTCTTAATCCTAGTATTAATATTTTAATCTTTAGTCCGAATACCGTATTCTACTAGTAAGTCTTCTAGGTTTATATATTCGTCTCCTAGTTTAATTGCTATTTATGCCGTAGATTCTCTAATCTATAAAGAAGTCTCTCGCCCCTTATTTGTGGGTGTCCTTATTTATACTCCAAATTCTTAGCCCCTTTAGATTCTCAATCCTAAGCTTGCTTCTATCTTAAGCCTTACTTTAGCCTTAGTCTAACTAGGCTTACTTAGTATTCTTATCTTGTCTTAAAAGTCTTAAATCTTACTTATCTCGTCTTAAGAGTCTTAAATCTCACTTATCTCGTCTTAAGAGTCTTGTACTTTAAGGAAACTTCGTCTTAAGCTTATTCGTATATTACTAAACTAAGCTATTACTCTGCTCTATTAGTTATCGTCCATTATAGGTCCTTAAGCTTACCTTATCTCGTCTTAAGAATCTTAGTTATCTCGCATCTCGTTTTAAGAATCTTAAGTCTTTGGCCTTTTGCCTTTATTAAGTGCCGAAGTAGTTTACTATCCTACTTCTCTTATATCTTATAAAGCAATAAACATCGTGTCTAGTGGGGTCTTAATCCCTACTAATATTCCCTATTTTATAGTGGAATTATCCTCTACTTCTAGTATAATATCTCTTAGGTCTATATACTTCTAGTAAGCTGCCTTTATTACCTCGTTATTACAAAATGCTTCGCCTATATTAAAATTATTATCCTTAATATCTAATCTACGAGCTGGTTTATTGGTTCCTCTATATCCTATAGGTGCTAGCTCTTATAGCTAATAGCTTGCGCTATACTTAGCGTCCTTATAAATTCGGCATACGTTATTATAATAAAACGTAAAACTTTTAATTAAACACTCTTTTATTCCTTGCAGCATATTATTATCCCTTTATACGTGTATATCGTTTACTAATCTTATACCCTTTACTACATAGTGACTCTGCCTACTTCTACAGTCTCTAATATAATAACCCTGTTTTCCGCAATTTATATAAGCTCCCTCTTTAAACTATTTTTCTTACTATAGAGTCTGCCTAAACGTCTTCTGCTACTAAGATCCCTAATTTAGCCTCTGCTCCTTAGACCTTTAATTACTTAATCCTTATCCTCTAGGTTTCTACGGTTTCTTACTCCATCTCTTATAGGCTTCTTTAGTACCACTTAGGTCCATTAGCTCTGCGCCATACTATAGTTTCTAACTTAGCTTTTATTATTGCGTACTCTACGCCTTATATAACTATAGAACTCTATCCTAGCCTTTTTTAGCCTATTCCCTTTAGTAGATCTAATTATTAATCTTAATCACCTAATCTATTAGTTCCCTTAGGGTATCCATATCTTCTATTAGGATAATTACGTCCTAGACTTTAGCCTTAAGTCCTTATTTATACTATGCTATAAGCGCCCTATTATTCTACTTTACTTATATTACTAACGTTTGGAACTACGTTATATACTTAATTGCTAAGGTTTATTACGTAATATTTTAGAGTTTTCTTTCCGCTATAGTTGTTGCCTTTAGGTCTCTAAATATTATATAAGTCGTTTTATAAATCCATTCTAGCTTAAGAATATAAACCGTACCTCTTAGTTAGTGGTTGTTATGCCATTCGCTTATATCTCTATAAGGTAAGACTTAAACCATTTAAGTACTCTTCCTATTAAGAATAGTCCTGTATAGGCTATTTGATCTATAGGTGTTACCAGCTTTGCTCCTTCCTATACTACCTTAAAGTACATTTACGTAAGGAATCCTTTAAGCTTCGATTTCTCTCCTAAGTATCTTTTAATTGATGGTAACTTAACCTTTACTGCGCCTATCCCGTTAATCCTATTTTCTAATATTATATTATTTTCTGTTAGCTAGTTAACTATCTCTTATAGTTGTCCGACCGTTATAGGTTGCTATAAGTTAGTGTCTACTATACTAGTGTCGTTACCTAACCTTAAAGTAGTTGCCGCCGTTAATGGCGTTATGGCTAGTGCTTTCGGTGGCATGTTATTTAACTCTCTATATTTAATACCGTAATTAGGTAGTAATTATATAA
>Ga0307515_10015901_pt1 | contig 13824 bp, 4 predicted proteins | sample 17_EM_MG_FD_194513 | JGI IMG/M metagenome (GOLD analysis project Ga0307515, IMG submission 194513) | Populus trichocarpa ectomycorrhiza microbial communities from riparian zone in the Pacific Northwest, United States - 17_EM | ecosystem: Host-associated > Plants > Roots > Unclassified | place... | reverse complement strand
AAGAGGTATTTTTCCTACATGGTCCTACGAGTATAAATAACCCCAGAATCATACATGTAAAGAGTTAATGATTTCTATTATCGATAAAAATGCATTTTTAATTTTAGAGCATTTATCGTATAAAAAATAAGAATAAACACTTTTGTTTTTAAGAATAAATCCTCATTTTCTCATTGCTCAAGGTCTCCAAATCCCTCAAAAGGAGAATGTTTTGCAGGTTACATGCTTTCTACAAAAAGTTACAAGTTTCACAAATAATGAAGAATAGATTATCATGCTAAAACCTATGATTATTTCATAATCCAACCACTACAAAATTTATTTCTAAGTATTTTAAAACATCATCATAAAGCAATGAGAATAGCAACCTATGCAAGTTTTAAATTTAAAATCTTTCACTTGAATATATTAAATAACATAATATATACATTTACATAACCACCGGAGTTTTTCATGAAAAATATTTACACATTGACGTCATTTATATATGTTGAAGACAAGATAAAGCAATCATTTATGGTGTTTATGTCAAAAGCAATTTTAATTTACCATCATCAATATCATCAAATTTCTACCAGGGCATGATCTAAAGCAAAATCTTACATTGACCCTTCTTTATTCTTTCAACTTGTTTCCCCTCTTTGAATGGGGCATGAGACCATTGGCTCCTTTGCTACATTCCTTCGAGTGAAAGCATAGAATTCTATTTACCACTGGTCTTTCGGCATTGAATACCTGTCCCTTTGGGTTTTTTCCTTTCCAACTTTGTGACTGGTTTAGTATGTTCTGTTTTCTTATTTTCCTTTCTTTCTGTAGGTAATCAACAGTGTTAATTAGAGTGTTTTCCAAAATCCCTTTCGTGCATGCAAGAGCACCGAAAGGTGACTTTGAAAGAGAAGACTGCAAAACGTTTCGTAATAACTACAAAGAATTGGTGGGATCTTTGATCGAGCTATCAATTCTCAACTGAGTTTAGAAACAAATTTTCAACAAGTGTGGAATGGGGACTTAATTTAGAGTCAAGTAAAGCATTATGAAAGGAATTTTAAGCATTACCAATCGCATACTTTCTTTTTGCTTAGCACTCTCTTTACACATTTATGACCATTTAAGCGACGACGTTGTCTCTATGTGCATGTTTCAAGTGGGTCCAAGCAGGGGCTCATAAGATCTTCACCCACGTGCTGGAGAGACTTCGAGTGATCTCCCCTCTGCCGAGACCAATCCACTAAGAAAAAATGGTGTGAAACCAAACTCCCATCCAATTGGCTTTGTTCCAAAATAGAAGCATAGACGTACGGTGTAAGTCCATCTAGCGTAAAAGAAAGACCCTGGCTGAAAATTGAAAAAACCCACGATTATTTTACCAAAAGCCTATGATATTGCTGAAATGACTCATGCCCCGAATCTTGTTTTACCACTTCATTGCATGAACATATAATCGATTCTGCCTAAATATTGAAATGCTGTTTTAAAGCACTTAGTTGTTTGGTTCCTAATAGAAACTCCCCCCAAATCAAAATCCATTGATCCTTTTCATCTGAATTACCATTTTTATGCATTATAACGCCACCGTTTATGAAGAGAAACTAATGTTTTCTATATATATAAACTTACAATGATTTTAGACCCAACGATTCGATCAGGGCTCATTTATTTAAGCTGCTCATCTTGCTTTTTGGACGGAAAAACAGGTTAAAAAACATAATTTTTATGCTTTTCAACATGTTTTTTTTCTGTTCAAAAAGCGGGCTGAGAAGTTTAATCAAACAGAATCTAGATAAGGAGTTTTAATAGAACGGAGAACTTATTGAGAGAAATTCTTTGAGGACCCAATTGAGAATTGACTTATATTTTGGGCGCCTATATGAGGTTATCCCTTGATTTTTTTTCCCCTTTGAAGAGATGTTAGGGGAAAGGGATGTCGACCAACGTATTAAACATGAAAATATCACGTGATTTAATGCTATTTTTAAACAGAAGCCTCAACAATTTGATGCATTAGTACAGTACATTGACCATGACTAATACGATCATTAATGCCGGATAATAAAGTCTAGAACAATCATCGACGGCATCTTTTGGCCTGGCCATTACCTAGTGATGTAAAAAATACTGAAGTGATACAATCACTTAAGCCGTCCGGCAACACAAACAGGACAAACTCAGAGTTGGCAATGGCAATAAATTAGTGAAGTCTCTACTTAATCGATGCAAACAAATTTTCCTTGTCAAGGCAGCATTGATGGGCCCAATTGAAGCTTTTTGGAGTTTAGAGCAAAACGGTGCTTTTATATAAACCTTCCAAAAAAACTATTTTGTCCCTTCTTCTAAACACATTAGAGTTTTTTCCTATGGGAGCCAACAGAATATGTTCAAGAATCACTCTTGACTTCTTTTTACAGTGCAACAGCTGGTTTATACCTGTAAAGAGAAAATTCGTTCTCTCTCTGGTTTTTCTCTTTGAATTGAAAATTAATTCCCAAGTTCAGTGTATTTATAAAAAGAAATTGATGTATTTGATGAATAGAAAGGACCATAATTTTTAAATTCAATCCAAGAGTTGATTTTGTATAAGACTTATGTCAAGAATAAAGAGGAATTGGATTAACTTATAAAAATCAATTTTTATAAGAATCAAAACAGCATGGTTTTGATTATTTTTTCAAGTCAATGAGTCTTGATTGGGTTTTACCAGGGTTGATCGAGTCATGAATTAATCTAGATTTTTTATCAGAACAAGCTGGATCAATCATTCTTTTATTTTCAGATTGGTTCAAGTCCTGGATTAGCCATGTCCCGGGCAGATCTAATTTTATAACTAAAAATAAGAATAGACAAGATTAAATAAAATAAGAAAAAAAAAACTAGAATGAAAATTAGGCTATGGAACAAAAGAAAACTGGTTTTATATCCTATCTAATCAAGGTACTAAATACCAGCATAAATGAAGTTGCTATGTCCAATCTTTAACCATTGCCATGCTACATCCTAATAAAAAAATCTTAGTTCATTGTTTATGGATTTTTCTCTATATTCAGTTTCCTTAATGCATAGGGCCGGTGCTAAAGCCACCAAGAAGTGACAAAACATTTACATTATGTATCGAAGTTCGAAAGTCATGCTATTGCCGTCTTCCCAAACCCCTATAAAAACCCTCCTTCGCCCCATCCAAAAACCCCCCCTCAAACAAAAAACTTCTCTCCCTCTGTTTTCTCTCTCTAACGCTTACTCTTTTTAACATTTCCTACACAAAACAAGAATGTGCCAGCTGAACTCGTCTCCTCTATCCTGCAAATGCAATCAGGACTTCCCTTTCCTTGTCTCCATCAAAGACCAAGAGCCCAACATGTTCACCCCATTATTGATCCCTAAAAGCCCAACATGTAAACCACAAAAAGAACGACGACAAGAAACCCAGATACCAAACCAGACCGACCTCTCCCTTTTTCTCAGAGAAGCAATATCCATAGCCAATATAGCTTTCCCCATGATGCTAACCGGTCTTTTGCTCTATCCACGCTCAATGATCTCCATGCTCTTCCTCGGCCGCCTTGGCGAGCTAGCCTTAGCTGGTGGGTCTCTTGCTGTTGGGTTCGCTAATATAACTGGTTACTCTATCCTCTCTGGCCTGGCTGTGGGAATGGAACCGATTTGTGGTCAAGCTTTCGGGGCTCAAAAACACCACCTCCTAGGCCAAACTTTGCAGAGAACAATACTCTTGCTCATTGTTGCTTCACTGCCTATTTCTTTTCTTTGGCTAAACATGAAAAGCATCCTTCTTTTTTGTGGCCAAGATGAGTCAATAGCCACAGAAGCACAGTTATTTCTTATTTACTCTATTCCTGACCTTTTAGCTCAATCTTTTTTGCATCCATTGAGAATCTATCTTAGGACTCAATCAATAACCTTACCTCTTACATTTTGCGCCACTCTAGCTATTATTCTACACATTCCTATCAACTATTTTCTCGTTACACACCTCAATTTAGGGACTAAAGGTGTTGCTCTTAGTGGGGTGTGGACTAACTTCATTCTTGTAGGTTCTTTGATAATTTATATCCTTGTTTCTGGTGTCCACAAGAAGACATGGGGAGGGTTTTCGGTGGAGTGTTTCAAAGAGTGGAAAACTCTCTTGAATTTGGCCATTCCAAGCTGCATCTCAGTGTGTCTTGAATGGTGGTGGTATGAGATCATGATCTTGCTATGTGGGCTATTAGTGAATCCAAAAGCAACTGTTGCTTCAATGGGCATTTTGATTCAAACCACTGCATTAATTTACATATTCCCTTCTTCTCTAAGTTTCAGTGTATCAACAAGGGTTGGTAATCAGCTAGGTGCTAACCAGCCCAAGAAAGCAAAGTTTGCAGCCATTGCAGGCCTTTCTTTCAGCTTCATTTTTGGGTTTTCAGCTCTAAGTTTTGCAGTTATGGTCAGGAAGGTGTGGGCTAGCATGTTCACCCAGGACAAAGAGATCATAGCCTTAACATCACTTGTTTTGCCAATAATAGGACTTTGTGAGCTAGGAAATTGCCCACAAACAACCGGCTGTGGAGTCTTAAGAGGGACAGCCAGACCAAAAGTTGGAGCAAACATCAACTTGGGATGTTTCTACCTTGTTGGCATGCCAGTGGCAGTATGGTTAGGATTCTTTACAAGGTTTGATTTTGAAGGGTTATGGTTAGGCCTCTTAGCTGCACAAGGGTCCTGTGCGGTGACCATGTTGTTTGTCTTGGGTAGGACTGATTGGGAACATGAAGCTCAAAGAGCTAAAGAGCTGACAAATGCTTTGGTTCTTGTTGCCAATGTTGATGACAGCCTAGAAGTTGAAGAAAAGAAGCCACCTAAAGCTGAAATCAAGGAGGATTCTTTACATTTATTTGGTGATCGTCAATTAGATAATCTTTATAAACCTTTACCTGTTTAACTCCCAGAAAAAAAAAATCCCAATCCTTTTTGTCTTTAGCTTCATTTGTCCTTATAAGTTGTATAGGAGAAGAAGAGAATGGTACTTGATTTTGTCCTCTTCAATTTGAACAGGGCTAGACTATATTCTTCGTATAGTACTGCACCTGTTAAGATTTATACAAAAGAATTAACTATTTCAGGGTGCAATGTTTTCTAATTTCAAAGTTTTGATCAGTCAATCTTAAACCTTAATATCTTAAAGCTTCAAAGTCAAACGCCTTCGAGAATAACATGTAGCATTTGTTCGCAATTAAGGTAGCAAAGGGCCAAAGAAGGTGTAACCAACCATTGCAAAGGAAAATGCTACCTTTGATTCCACTAACATTTACATAGTAAAAGAATGTCGGATTAGATTCTAATTCTAAATCCGATTCCTAGAAAATTCCAAGGCTGCAGAAATAATATTCTATTATGAGATGATTTTTCTCCCTTTCTTTTCTTTTGATGTGGTAAATCAAACCTCTCGATAATGGATTAATCTTCATAAGGGTAACAAAAAACTGAAAACCTTGAACAAATAATGCATTGAAGATTGTAAAGTTAGAAGATTGTGTTTGATTAATGTCAGAAAATAAAAAAAAAAACATATACAAAGAAGTTAGTAACATTTTTAATTGAAGAGACATAAATTTATGAAATTGTCTTGGAATAAATTTTTATATTTCAAAATTGAATATAAAATATATATCCATCGACTCTAATTTTTTTATTTTGAAACAATAACCAGACACCATCTAAAAATATCAATGTGAATAGCTTTATGTATAAATAAAAAGTTGTGTGTTATAATTTGTCTAGCCCATGTAAAAAATGAAGGAAAAAAAAAAGACTTAAATAATTTTATTCAGTAATCTTTTAATTATTAAATCTTGTTACAGAATAATATAAATCATATCTTAGAATCTCACCTAACAGCTTAAGCTATTGAGGTGAGATGGTTCCTTGACATGATATCAGAGCCTTGATGACCAAGCGGTTACGAGTTCGAATCTCACAATCCCTATTTATTTGATAAAAAATTAAGTATAAGGTAATGTGGGCATGTGCAAGTTTCAAGCTCAAAGGGCTTTCACTTGAGGGGGTGTGTTAGAGAATAATATAAATCATATCTTGAAACCTCACCTAACAGTTTAAGCTATTGATTTGAGATGATTTTTTTAACAAATCTAATTGAGTTGATGAAAGGTAATATCAAACAATATGTTTCCCTCTTTACCATTATGATTTGAGATACAAATCTAGTTTCAAGACAGATGATCTGTTTTAATCAAACTCAAGAATTGTACTTGCTCTTGATAAAAAAAAAAATAATAACAATTTAATCACTTGGTTACAAGCATCGAATCAAAACACTGGTAATAATTATTTATTCATCAAATAATAAAAGAAAACTTATAACTTTTGGTGAGACTAGAAATCTAACTAAGTTGGAACGGATTAAATTAATAATAAAAAACAAAATTGGATCATTGTTTTTTATTGCATATTTAAATGGTTGACAATTTAAATGTCAAAGAGTTCTAGTAGTTGGCCGCCTCCGTGGTACACCAGCACTTTCCACCGTTGCTGGGCGGCCAGCTGCCTGAATGACCCGGTCATGATCTGTTAATCTTCCCTTCTCTTTGGCTCTCTCTCTCTCTCTGTGTTATATATATATATATATATAATAATAATTTCTAACAAACCATGCATATATAATTAAATCCTGACGGTATTTGTTCTTTTCTTATTCTCAATTAAGATACGACATTTTTTTCATAATTAATGCATACACTTAAGAAGTTACAGATAGAATTTTAGAATAAAAAAGAAAAGAAAAGGGGGAAGGAACATCAACAAAATGCAAGTTGCAATTAATTTCAATCGGCAAAGTCAAGCTAGCAGAGTACAAGAATCTTACTGAAAACTTCAAGAAAGATATATCCACTAGTGATAATCTAATCTCTACTGCTTGTTGGACCCCTGAGATCTACCATCAATCTTGGAACATGATTAGGAATCAACTTAATTGGGAATTTTTATGCCATTATACCTTCAATCTCTTTCAAACTTTTAACCATAATCCTAATCAAGAATCAAGGCTGACCCGAGGTTGATTTGGTTTATTATCCTATGCATTTCTCAAGTCAACACATAATTAGTTGAGCCAATAAAGAGAAAGCAACCATGCCCTCATTGTGCTTGGGAATCCATTGACTTCAATTATTTCTTATATTCTCCTAAACCCATCTTTTTATGCAGTATAAATAGACAAACTCAACACATTTATATATAATCCCATGTAGAATAATTGAAAAGATTTGCATAAAATAGAGATATTAAATTAATATAAATATAACATAGAGAGACGCTTTTGAGTTCCATAATGAGTCAAATTAATGAAATTCACGTATTGATTTTGTTCGCCTTTGATCATTGTATTCTTGCCTTGAAAGATAAAATATCAGGAGGAGTAAATTAATTTCTTTTTCTTGGGAAATTGAGATTGATAAAATAACCAAATTATCCCACTTGATAAATATAAAATCAATCTCTTACATTAAAAAAAAAAAAAACAGAACAACGTGGATATTAAATTGACATAAGCTGGCATATATCATTACTTATATTCTGGTCACATCAAATGATTAAAGATGGAAGAGAGTGGTGGTTAAGGCCATGTACCATGGAGTACTTTTTACCTTTTTTATTTATTTATAAAATTCCTTGGATGCCAATATTGGGGTGAACTTTTTTAAATTTATTTAGTGACATAGAATTGCGTATTTAAATTCAATAAGGCTTATATCTTGATCTACAAAAAGTCAGAAGAATAATACAAATGTGGATTCTTATCAATTATTGCGTTAAATTCTCCAAAAAATTAACTACGTACCAATTATCAATTCAATCTTGAAAAATAAACTATGATCAATTATAAAATCACTATATATATATATATAATCATATGCATTATTGAAGTCAAGTTCGAAATCACAAGACCTTGACTTATAAACAAAATAAATATTACTCAATAATCTAAACAAAGAGGTTTATGCTAATCATTGTAATTAAATTTATTAAAATAGGTAATGACAAGGACTCAAGTGCTAGAAGGACTGAGGACTCGACAATGTGAGATTATAAATTTTAGTCACGAGGGATCTAAATAATATAGTTGGTCAAATGAACCACACATATTGTAGGGAGAGGATTCTTTCAAGTGCTTATTTATATTGCTGCATTAACTCAAATTTTCATATATATATATATATATGAGGGGTAGCGGGGTACAATTCACATGGTAATTGCAGAACGTATTAATTAATAAAAAAAATTTAATCACTTAACTTCTGGACTCCACGCTGACAAGTTTTCACATCCATTAGCTTTGATCTCGTGTGTATTTAAAAAAAAAATTAAGAATAAGGGGTTGTTTGGTAAGAAAGTATAACCGAGTTTTATAAAAAATTTGTAATTTTTTTATTATTTTGATACGTTGATATAAAAGATAATTTTTTTTAAAAAAAATATTATTTTAATATATTTTCAAGCAAAAATTACTTTTAAAAACAACATCTATTACTATCTCAAATACTCTTTTAATCTAAGTATTTTACATTTTTTTAATTTTTTAAGCTTGAATCTCAAGACTAAAAATTCTTCTAAATATATTAAATTAATACGAGATATGATCTTAAATTTACATAAAAATAAAATTTAATCTTTATTAATATCACTTATTATCAATTAAAGAAAAAAAACTCATATGTAATTTTATTTTATATAAGAGATTATTTAAAGAAAGATTTTGGGAAGAGAGGCGTTAATGTTAATTGAACTACAATTTATTAACAATTATTTTGTAATTAGCCAGGAATATTATTTTAACTTACTTTATACATTGACTTAAATTTATCTTTTCAATCTGATCAAATGCAAACTATCCATAACAAAACTATTTTTTTTTTACTGAAACTGGTTGATATGCAACTATTCGTGTATGCATTCAACACACATATACCTCTTCCGCAATTTTTTTTCCCCCACATTGCATTCAAAACTCATTGGAGCCATGTATCAAGAATTTGACTTACCTTTCCATGCTATAATTAATTGTGCGTATCATATATAGACAACAACTCCCTTATAATTACCTGCCACAAAATATAAGATAGATTTTTGTTGGACTTGGGAAAAACTAAAAAAAAAAAGGGTTAGTTCTTGAGAATTTTGTAAAGGCACTAAGCTTTGAATTGTTACACTTAGGAATGTACCTTTTTGAGAATTGAAGAGAGCATATATAGCTTGGAAGGATATGAATTCTTGGTATACTAACCCTAGCTAGCTATGGCCATCTCCCTCATCACCTCTTTGGAGTTGCCAATCATCAAAGTTAGAAAATGTCAAATAAATAAAATACACAATTCAAAATCAAAGATCAAATTAATAACCTAAGTATCCCAATCTATCTTCATAAATAATCATGAGCCTATGTAAGGGGCGGTGCATGAGTATCATTAATTAGACCCTATATATACTTCATCATGCCCTAAATCATATTTATCTATTCTTTTGCTTTTTGACTTCTCTATTTCAAATACGAGATTCGCTTTTGATTTACTTCGAAATAGTGCCTAGAATCCATAAAAAAATAAAACTTATCTTGACTTTTTCTTAAATTAACACTATTTATATAAAAAATTAACGAAATAACACAATCTTAATTTAAGATTATATAAAACGATGTCAAGATTCATCATATATTCTTGGGATTTATGTGAAAGACAAACAAAGTACTAATGATAATAATAACGTGGAGGATAGAAACCTCAATCTTTTTATATGATATTATTTCATCTTTCTGGATCAATAAAGAGACAACCTATGACCTTGTGGAGTAGGAAGTTAATGATGCAGCTAGCAATTAATCGGCTCTACCACACCATGAAATGAAGTACATATCCTATTATTATATTATTGTTTTTAGTCATTTCTGGTACATTAATTAGTTTTCCATTATTAATTTTGTTATTAAACTAAATTAATCGAGACAGGAAATAATAGAGAACATGGCTCTACAACGGCTCCAAAGTGATACTACATTATTGCCTCCAAATTAAGAATTAAAGGTAGCCACGTGCCGAATTATATTTGGAGAATTGGGAGCCATGGGGCACTAACTAGATTTCAAGCATAATTTTTCCCATTTCCCTCTTTTAAATTATAATTAATTATGTTAATTGCAAACATAATTAGAGGGATATATATAGATCGATGACATTGATAAAGGAAACAATAGCTTTATAGGTGGAGCTTTATCCGAGGATACTAAGTTCAAATAATTAAAAAATAATAATAATTAAAGCCCTTCATTATTATAACATTGGTATGATTATGCATCCTAGTTTTTCCTTAATGCACACCTAAAGCTTTACTTAGTGCTTAAAATTATACTTAATTAACATGTATAGAAAAATAAATTATGCTATGTATAACATACGGCCTTGTATACTTGAACATGCTTACTTAAGCGATGACGTTAAGAATCACAAGACCTTAATTGAATAATGCTATTTAATTTGTTCTAAAGGAGTTGGTTTGCAGAAATTTTTGGTTGAACGACAAAAAACATATGAAAAATTCCTATGTAAACCAAATTTTTATATATAAAAATCAAAGTCAAAAGAATGAGAAAGAGAAAGACTAACGTGTTTAAGCATGGCCAATTTCATCTTTTCTTGGCTGTTTAGTCGGCAAGCCACTAATTTGACAATTAGCTGTAAATTAGCCAGCGCTAACCTTAATTAATGCCTGAAGCATACATCATTTATTTGGATTCTGAGTTTAATTATCATTCTTAATTATCCAATTTAGCAAGTTTTGTGCTTTTTTTAATATAATCATTCTTGAAGAGGACAAGGTCAAGCATGTTTGAGAATAACATAGATTTTAGCATGCTAGGTTGACTAGTCTTCCATTCCAGCTCAATAGCAATATTTTGCTCTTGTTATTACAGTTTTTTCCTCACGTAAACGTACTGTGATGCTGAAAAAATGTACTTAATTCATTTAACTTTCAAAACCCATTTGTTTAATTAATTAGCAAATGCTATTAACAACCGATCGATTAGCATCTTCATTGGCGGTGTAAATTCTTGCATAATCAAATTAAAGTCAAAAAATAAAATAAAAAACCATCATTCTAGCAGGTGAAAAAATACAGTAGAGGAAGCATATAAAAGAGCAGTGAAAACTTATCTCATCGGACGGATATCGAGGATCAAAAGCTGCTAGAAAAGCTGTTAATTTTAACTCTAGAATAATATCCCTATATCCCATATTAAAACATCACTCTTGTAAACACTAAAGTTACTATTTGGTATAGAGCATGATGAAAAAAAAAAGTATAAAAAAATAGAAATAAAAATAAATTTTTCTTTGAGATAATTTTAAAATAAATTTATAAGTAAATTTATATACTTTCAAAATATAAAATATATAGAAATATACATTCACTATCTCTTATCTTTTTTCTCTCGAAACAATAACAAAATGTTATCTAAAATCTCTTTATTCTCGTGACACCTTATTATTAATTAACATAAACTTGAATATATCATAATTTGGAGGGCTCTAACAGAGATTATATCTCCACACTTGGGAAAAACTAAGGAACTGTGTGCAAAAACTATATATAGGGACGTCTGTATCCATTGGAATGAGCAGGTGTTAGGGTCTTTAGGCCACCCTTTGGCAAAGGGAACAGGCAATGGCTAAGAACATTAGCGCGGCAGCCAGTAAATTGAATGAAAAGACAATTCAACCATGAACGTGGAGAAGCACTAGAAATTTTAAAATCTAAGCAAAATAATTATTAGTACGGAGATTATATCGTTCATGCAAGTTGGGGAAACCTTAATTTTCTTCACGGAAATTAGTGAATATAAATATCCTAAGTCAAGTTGGTGAATGTCAAGTGTTTAATTTAATGGCTTCGATTTTTTTTTTTTGGGGGTTGTGAATGCACTAGTTTACTCTTGAAGCCATTGCCTGCTCATGAAATTTTCCAAGGAAATTAGAAAAGGTTGTGGAAGCGTCACGAAACCATTTATTCTTAATTTATTACCTTTGTCTCAAAATTGTATCACCACATGCATTCTAGTATATTTTAATTGCTCTACTTGTAATTAATTATTTTTGTATTTATCTTCGTTAAGCCTACCCCAAGTTTAGGCCCACTAGCTTATCTTTTTTATTATTATTTTGAGGCCCAAAACATCTGGACTACACAATATTTTTTTTTAATATAGAAGTATTTTCAAATTAATTTTCATTTACTTGAAAAACAAATAAAAGATAATATAATAATTGTTTGAGCCATAATTAAATTCTAGCTAGTGCTATCCTTCGATACAACCTCTAAGACAAGCAAGCCACGAGACAAGTGACATTACTAATTAAGGTTATCCTTTTACGTTTGCTAAGGAAATAAAACATGTCGAAGCATTAAACCACATAGTGTAAAATAGCCCATTAAGCATTGCCTTTATCCTAAATTATCTTTGTTATATATGGGTAAAAATTGTGTTATTAATATACTATGTCAAATAATCTTATTAGTTAATTAAATTAGCTTTAAGCAATTTTAATTAAATGAGCTTGATATTGCTCACAAGCATATCCTAATACTAGCTACTTGTATTAATCTTAACAAGGAAGCAACCCCAGCTAGCTGTGCTCCAAATCCTTTAGATGAGCTTGATCAATATATGGATATTTATTAATTTATTAAAATCAGAAAATAATCAAAAATTTATTTCAATACTATGGTGCCATTAGCGGGTGTGCCTTAGTGAAAGTATGGCTCTCATTTTCTATACCCGCGTGCTAAACAAGTCAGCAATCGTACCACCACACTTTAATTGGGTCAATATTTGATTCTTTGTAGCTTAACTGTGTGGCAGAAGATTGCGAAGAAATATTTACTATTGGAATCCATTGCCACCCCAACCATAACATGGTTTGTTTGACCAACTTGTGTGTCCATTGTTGAAGCACTAAAAGAATTTCTTCAAATGAGGCCAAAATTTGAAAAGAGGGTCAATGTCAAAGAAAGAGCTACCCACTTAGCAGAGAAGCGCAGAGGAGAAGAAAAGCTTGGTGGCGCTGTTTCAAGAAGACAAGACGGCGCACGTAACAAGCCATTATTTTGGCTGCTGCTGCTTGGTTCAGTGAACGCGTAGGCACACAGGTGTCAATTCATTCATCAATAATTCATTATATATATAGTCACACACACGCACGCACGCTTCCCCTGGCTCCCACAAAGATGAAAATAATTCATGAAGTTTAATCGTTATCAAATCTACGTTTTAATGTTTTACAGAATAAAAAAAAATCACATCCCTACTTTTCATTTTGTTTATCCAATTGAATTTTCAACATTCATCATGATTATTATTATTATTATTTTGCTATACAACTTCTCAAAACTATCTCTGTTGAAAATGTAGGAGTTTATTTATTTTAAAATAGAATTGTAATTAATCAAATTAATGATTGAGAATAGGATTGAACATTAATCATGTACGTGTTTCATTAGAAAGATAGGGACAAATATTTAGAAATATCTCCAAGTAAAAAGATAAATAAATAAATAAGTGAGATATATCTCCAAGTAAAAAGATAAATAAATAAAAAAGTGAGATGAAGGAATAGATTTTTTGTATAAATGATTTTTCTATTTATTAAATGTATTCATCGGTCCATCGAACCTCGAATTTCTAAAGTTATCTTAGTGCCTAAGCTTCTGTTTCGATAAAAAAAAAATACCACCAACACCAAGAGTTCTAAAACCATGTGTGGGTATTTTGTG
>Ga0307515_10015900_pt1 | contig 13824 bp, 14 predicted proteins | sample 17_EM_MG_FD_194513 | JGI IMG/M metagenome (GOLD analysis project Ga0307515, IMG submission 194513) | Populus trichocarpa ectomycorrhiza microbial communities from riparian zone in the Pacific Northwest, United States - 17_EM | ecosystem: Host-associated > Plants > Roots > Unclassified | place... | reverse complement strand
CGCAGCCGGCGCTTCTCTAGTTCACTCTCACCGCCACGATCGCAATGTCAGAGGAGATCCAGACAGTCTTACTCTCAGCGGTTTCGCGGATATTATCCGACCAAAACTTATACGAACAATCACTCGCCTTTTTTCGTCCTTGGTCCGAGATTGGACAGACTTATTTCCAAATCCCCTTTGGCCCGATCTTCGATGCGGTCTGGAACGACAGAGCGGCGAAACCGGTATCGACAAACCTCACCCACCGCAAATACTCCCACCGTTCCACCAGAGATGTATATATCCTTGATCCAAATACACTCATCCGTCCGACTGTCCACTTGCTCCTTCGTTTCACTAGTGATGTAGAGTCGGGCCATATCCTTGCTCCACACAGCTCCGGGCTTCAAAGCCGCCTCTGCACGAAGGTTCTACGAGAATTCTTTGGCACAAATTTGGTGGTCGCGAAGTACAAAGAAGCCTATGTGGTAGACGATTGGAGACCAAACAACACAATCGCCCTGGATAGTTTTTGTGCAGACACAAATCTCATCGCACACTGGGCCAATCTTGGATATGTGGAAGAACATTCCATCCGCAATCACATCCTCCAGTCGCTCATCTCTCACCCAACACTGTACGATCACCAAGCGGACGCGCTCGTCATCCTGTTCAAACTGGCGGGCACCACATTCGGGGCATACACTGACCCATCAGTGGTCGACCGTTGCTTCGAGCTTCTCAAGGACTACAGCAAGCTCAACGGCACCAACGACCGTGATTCTGCGGAAAGGAAATTGATACAGGTGAGCACGCTTTCAGTGAACGAAGTAACATTGGAACTGAGAAAAAAAATCAGGAAGTAATTGAACTACGGGAACGTGGCTGGGAGGGTCTTCCTCCCCCACCTGTATTCACAACCGGTAAACCAAAGCCGACTGGCGCGAACCAGAAAGACCCCGCCGCAACTCCCGTCGCCACATCCCTGGGACTTCCCAACAGAGCTCTCGAACTCCGGGTTCCCCAGCCCCCTCCACCCGAACCGGTCACCGCCCCAGAGACAGACACGGCTCCTGTATCCCCCGTCACTCAGTCTCCGTCCATTAGCATCGCCACCCTCTCCGACTTCACGGTCGCAGATACTTCTGATGACGAATCTCCCACCGACCCCACAATCACAACCCCACATGAGACCTTCTACCTCGAAGACGGGAACGTCGAAGTTTTGTGCGGGAACACACTGTTCCGTGTACACATTGGCGTCTTGTCTTTCCACTCTCCTACACTTCGTCGGATGTTCACTCAGACCAACTTGGCTACGGCAGAATCACCCAACGGTTGTCCTCGTATTCCGTCATCTGACACGGCAACGGATTTCACCACACTCCTCAAGACGATATATCTCCCCGGGTAGGTTATCCTTCTCGTAGTTTGATAAATTGTTTCAATGACAGCGTCTACAGATTCCCTGAAAGGAACAATGTGCCAGATTTCGCCACATTTTCGTCCCTCCTCCGAATCACGGCAAAGTATGAGATGCCCATTGTCCGATCTCAGGTGCTCGAGGTGGTCCGTGATGCATACCCGGGGACTTTCGAAGGGCTTGCTCCTTCCAAACTACTTGGAGAGAGCGTTTTCAGTGGACCAACCCCCCACCCGAACGTGGTCCTCAACCTATTCGTCCAACAGAAGCTCACGTCCGCACTACCGATGGCGTACTACATGGCAATCCGAAGGGGTCCGGATTCGTTGATGGACAGAAATCTCCCGCGGAACGCTACACTCCCTCCTGAAGTCCTCCAGTCCGCAATCAGAGGATTTGTGGCAATTCGGGAGGTGGAGTTCAACGGGACCCAATGTTTGGTCTTTGGACCGAAATCCTCTCATCCCTGTTCCACGCCGAGTTGTCCTTCGCGAGCACCGACTGGCCCAGCGGCGTTTGAGGCCTACCAGAAGGTATTCGATCGCATTGTGGGTTTCTCTCAGTTGGGGACGAAAGTGCTGCAGGTTCCCGAGTTTTACGAGGATTGTGGAGGTGATCTTCAGTGCGTTGGCCCCGGTATCTGTGGTAGGTGTGTGGAAAGGTGGGAGTCTGGGCATGCAGAATTGAGGAAGAAGGCTTGGGCGATGTTGCCGGATGTTTTTGGGTTGAAGGGTTGATTTCGTGATAAGAGCTCGGTGTCGAGTAGCACTTTGTTTTTCGATTGTGTCATTTGGCTGACTTGTTTTTTCTGTATCTTTGTAAAGTAGTTTCGACACACCACCTACTCCAACCCTCGTCGTTATTCGGTTAACTCGGAACCCACTCCTCGAGCCTATGGTGGGAGAAAAAGAGAAGAGCGAACGATGGAACGGTGACAGAACCAAGCTGTAGGAATAATTTACCCCTGCGTCGTGCTGTGTAATGAATAAGACGATCAGTGAATGGCAAGATGGGGAAGGAATAACATGCCCGTTCTTCTGGCCCAGGTGGATGCACTTGGCAAGCAAGTACGATCCAATCGCAGATGCGTGACACAGGGCGCTGCCCGCTGGCGCACCAGCATTCTAGTATCGTGACACAGCCACACAGCAGGATCGGAAACACGGTCGTCAGTCCGGAATTCGTACCCAGCGCTACAGCAACTCGACCGACCGTTGTGCTGATGCACTACCACGCAAAGCATCGAGGGCGAGCCACGGCAGGTTTATCCACAAACCGCTACAAATGAAAACATCAGAGTGCGGTTTACGAGTGTGGGTTAACCACCAATGTACACTTTACCGCACAATCACGAGGCATATACCGTTCAAGGGGGGCAATTGAGTCCCCAGCACTGCAGATCGTATTTGTACCACTGCCGGAACAGGGGATGGATCGGTATCTTCGCCCAACGTCTCCAAACCTCACAATCACCAAAAATCGGTGGAGCGTCCTGTCCTAGAGATGGGAAATTAGTTATATGCGCCCCGGGTACAAATTCGACCCCTTCCTTGTGCATCCACCTAATCCACCCGCTTTCAGACTCGCCTTCCCATTCTCCATATTCCTTCGCATGTTGATCAGCCGTATGACGTGTCAACGCCGATGAAGCATCCTACTCCCCGCATCCCCGCGTGTTCTCTCAGCGAGGGACCCGATGCCCGAGGGTTTCTTGAACCTCCCTGTAATGGATGGCAGGTGATTGTGGAGGAGTGTGGATGTGGGCGTGGGGGAGGCTTCCATGTGAGATGTCGCTGTGTTCATAGCCAAGTAATTTGAAAATACAGACGCCTTGAGGGCTTGGAAATGCCCTCAGTGGAGCTAGGGCTTGAGCTGTGGGCATCGTGTCTCCCACCCGTTCCAGATAATAGACCCGAAACGACTCAAACGGAACGGCCCATACCGTTTTTAACCCTCCCCACTTGAAGAGGAGCGCAATGCTTGGCGAGTCAACTGCGAGAATGACCATACTGTCAGGCGACTGGTTGTAGCACTGGGGAGTGGATGATCGTGTGCATGATACACACGACTCGTCACCGCAAGTTCCTCCCTTCCGAACTCGAAAGGAATGTCCGAGGAGAGTGGCGGCCGAATCACTCTCGCAGGGTCCTTGATGAAGGTTCGGACCACACTGCATATTCCTAGGTTCCTTCGTATACTTTGACTCGTTGACAACTCGGCCAACGCCGAGGTATTCGCGAACGAAACGACGAACTCCGGGGTTCTCGAGGTTATGAGTCGTACCAGGAAGGGCGTATCCGGAGGTGGGTCCTTTGATCGGGACACCGTCGACATACGGATCGGTGGCATGAGGGTTGCTGGATTTCCTCCTCGAGGATGTGGGCTATGTGTCCTCATAAAGTAGAGCTACAGACCCTGTCCATTCTTGAGGACTCAAAGTCAGGCGACGTGCTCCAATCAGAGTCTAAAAAGCCGATAGATCTTGGGAGTAGGGTCCAGTCGTCGTGGATCGGGGGGAGGGGGTTGAGAAGGGAGTGAACGCTTCGACCGGCGAAGGACTCGGTGAGAGGCTCGACATGCAAGGGGACAGCCGCATTCCCGGCGGTGTTGGCGCCCAAGGTAGTGTTTCGTGGGCAACACTGGTTCAAGGGCTCATGGGAGTGAGCGGCTCAGAGGTGAAGTAATTTCCTGTCCTTGACGACACGAAACTATTGTGAGCAATAGGACGAGAGGCACATGTTTCAAAGCCGAGTCTGACGTAGTCCCCTCAACCAGACCGCGTAGTACCACTACCACTGACGGTCGCTGACAGTGGTCCGACGCCGAGGATTGACGGCCCCTGCAGAGTTCCTGATCGCCCGGCGCGGGGGACGAAAGCTACCACAAACAACACAACGTCATTTACTACTACACATTAGATTGTACAAAAGAGGTTCAAGTAGTACGTGTGATTTATAGAGATGAATTAGGTTGCCGTACAACTCTGCGGACCTTCCGGGGTGTATCAGAGACACCCTCCTCCTCGCCGCCGCTCAATTCCGCGCTTGACTCTCACATCTCGATATCTTCTTCGAACTCGTCATCTTCATTTGAGCTAGCATCCACACCCATATCAGCGTCACTGCTGCCGCCGCCAGGTCCGTCACTCTCCTCCTGATCATCTTCCCTCCCATCCTCCACAATCTCCCATCGATATTCTCTCTCCCTTTTGTTCGGAATGCCTTCCCTGCCAAACATACGAAGGAATCCATAGTAGTCCGCCGTGTCATTATTGGGTCGCTCCTCAGCATCCTCGGGCACGTGCACGGTCCCTAAGCCCTGCTTCGCCATCTTTTGGACCATAGCCTTCACCTTCGAAACCTCCCGCGCTGACTCTTCTGTTCCGATAACAAATGGGGTTCTATGGGCAATGGGAGGAGGTGCTTGATTGGGTGGATGGTCAACGTGAACACTGGTATTGGAAGGGAGATCAACAATGGGAGGGAGGGAGGTGCTGATGTCGGAAGAGTTGGAATCGGAAGAGGGGTGACCCTGGAATTCGTAATCATCATCAGGGCCCTGGCCACGAGGTGCAGCAGGAGGTCGTGGGATTTTAAACCACCACCAGTACAGGCCAACTCCTGCGATTGCAATGACCTCCTGTAACCAGTCGAAGTCCGAGAAGAGGAATCCAGCTTGCTGCAGGAGCTGTTTCTCTGCCTTCATCAGCCGTCGTGAGATGTCGAAAGGGTGGTTCGAGTGTTGCCCTTTTACTTCGATTATTACAGGGATGATAACCTCCTTTCTTGACAACACTGGACTTGCGATCTCGACTTTCACATTCTCTGAAACTGCAGTGAGGAGAATCTCTGCCCTAGGGTATTGGCTGACGACAAGGACAAAGTCATGGATTCGCCATTCCCGATACTCCTTGATGGTAGTCTCCTGCTCCGTTTCCTGAGGGGGAGTTGGGAAGGTCGGGATCTCTTCAAGGGTGGTTTCGTTGGTCTCTGGGTTGTATCGTCGTATAGCAGTTGGAATATGTCTGTCTGTGGATTCGGATTGTTGAGGGAAATAGTTCGTATCTTCTGTCTCTTCACGGATTGACCGGGAGACCGTGAACTGGGGTGCCAAACTACTGTTGTAGCTTCCGAGGGATTCCAGCGGTCTGAAAAGAGCCTTGTACACGGGGTACCAATAACACTCCAGGTGCCTTGGGTTATGGTATGGGGAAAGAGCAAATGCGACTGCCAGCTTCAAGTCCATGTCTGGGAATCCGAGCTTGATACGGTATCTGAGATGAATTAGAAATCAGAGAAAGCATGTTGACCGGGTTTTGGTGGATGCCTCACACTTGGCAAGCCTTCTGCATGGCACCTCCAGGTTTAGAGCCCGTATCCATGGAGCACAACAGATCTTCAACAAGGGAAAGGCCAGGAGCGAGAACTGAACAGAGGACCGTGCAACCAAAGCGTGACAAGTGACAAAGCGAGAGAACATCTATGTAGTCAAGTCCAAAGCCATCGCAGAACCTCTGAGCGAGGCCTCTGCAAGACAGAACCAGATACCGGGAATAAGAGGTAGGCTGAGCAGAACCTCTCATCTGGCGTGCATCGCGACCAGCACGGAACAATGCTCGTGCCAGCCGCCAACCCCTGCAAGATCGCCTGCGACGTGGTGATGTTGGTCTCAGCTTTGGGACAGATAACGTTTCTGGTGGTCCCCCCGCCGAGTGAACTACATTTGAACTATGTTCTTCGAGGGCATACGGGGCATAGCATTGGCATGCCCGTCGCGGAGCGGGAGGGGCGGAAAGATCCGATCTTCAGGGGATATCCATGTTGGGGCGCGCCAGAGCCTGGGAAAACCACCAGACCGAACTTAAGTCATGACTGCGTACGTTCCTCCTTGTAGCACTCCCCAAAACCTCGCTGACCACTGAGTTAGGAAGGAGTTCTGTTCACAACAGGGGTGGAGTTACGGGTACAACGTGGATGAACCGGAGGCGGTCAACTACCTCCTTTCCAACCATCCCGAATGGAGAAAACACTATAGCCTGTTCACCAATCACTGGGCCGCCATGACCGTCGTCGCCGAGGACCTCTCCAAACACTGCGGCCTCGATGTCTATGCAGACAGTATCTGGATCGGCGGTGGATTTATTGGTCTTGGTATTGTGTTCAAAGGTGTCTCGATGGGGAAAAAAGTGCGTACCCCTGAAGACGACGAGAAGCTGAAGAAGCTGGAGGAAAGGTTGGTGGAATTGAAGTTCGTCACCATTCCGAAGCTGGAAATACTCTGCTCTTGCTCGTTTCTGCCTCACCTCAACGAGCCGATGGAAATGGCCATGCTCCCCCCCACCGACGCCGATGGAAAGCAAGCATCGAGGATCGTAGAGCTCACGCGGTATTGGAGGCCGGGGGGGGAGCACGATCGTCGACGCCAGAGGAAACGGAAGGCCGACGAGAGAGGGACAGAGTAAAGATGTGGTGAGGACAACCAAGTTGTGCTTTTGTTTCGATTGGTCATTGACGTTCGCCTTGCAGTGAGGTGGAGGGTGGTCTGGCTAAGTTAAAGCTTGATGAGAATAGCGGCGAACACGCTTGAGTTTGTGAGAACGTTCTGTTATTATCCTGTACCCTCCAGAAATCACGTTTTTTCGAGAATGCATCTTGGACTTTTATAAGCACTCGCGGCTCGAACATGGGTTTCACCCCAAGACCCTCGCAAACTCACTTCTATGCGTTCCCTCTCTGTCAACCCCTCCGATCGTCGCGACCACTGAGCCCGTGGAGTATGTGATCCTCCCAATCCCTGTGGTTCTCCACATCCCCCGAGTACCCCTCCAGCTTCCCCACACCCATCCCCTTTGACCTGTTCGTGGATTTACGAGCCTTCCATCTCCCGGTCCCAGTTCTGAGCACGAGTCGCACCGCGCTCCCTCTTATCAGTGTCACCGAGCCGACCCTCGCGCTTTCTCTTTCCTTCCACGCGTCGGGTTTCGTTGTGAAGATTGTGGAGTAGCCTCTTAGAGTCAGTACTCCTGGGTATGGACGCTACTCACGATTGGCCGACGCCCCATCACTTCTGGGTCACCATTGGTTGGAGCCCCCAAAGGGTGAACCGAAAGAGGCAACCCACCCCTAAATGACGACAAGCAGACAGTCATGAGCATTGCGGCCGTGTTGCGCGTGCCCGGGCGCAATGCCAACTAACATCACCCGGCGAGCTCGGATCGAATAGACATTGTCCGGCAAGGGCATTGCCCGGTGAGTTCGTGAGTGGCCAGCTATCTGTAATGTAAATTGAAGAGATGAATACAAAGCGGTTGCTTGAGTCGCTCAATCGGTCAAAGAATGTTGGCTATCCGCATTCTCCGCCCCCTACACCGCCTGTTGTCGACTACTCCATACAGAAGGGCCGACCCATGACCCATCAGGAAAACGTGGATCGATTTATATGCGCCTCAGACTGGATGCTCAGGCCCTCCTAGTAAGCTCAAAGATATCGAGGAACAATTGCGGTCGTTGCACGGGAAGTCTGGGCTTCTGCGATTCGTTGATAATGTTCAGGACGGTGAAGATGTCAGCGGACTTCTCTAAGACTTACAAGAGGCTGTCAACGACTACACGGTTCGTTCGTGACTCTGACACCCTTCCCGCCGTTGACCAGGACGACAGATGGTGCAACAAATGGCGATCTACGATCAAGGATGTCATCTTATGGTGAATACACTTCTCTCATATCCGGACAAATGTAATAATATTTTTCAGCAGGATGCAGGTCACGACATTCTCCGCTCTTGAACAAAAGGTATCTGACGCGAACCTCTGACAGCCGAAAAGTCTGCCCTCAATCATTTCCGCGGTGCAAATGGGGCTGAGTACCGGCATTGCGAGCGCAAAGGTTGTCTCAAAGGAACACGTGGAGCCGTCCTGACCGGCATCGGACTCTGGGCAATAGATGGCAAGTCCCCCGTCTACTGGCTGAACGGGTTGGCTGGAAGAGGGAAGAGCACCATCGCGAAGACGATTGTAGACAGGTTGTTTGCGGACGGCCGGCTTGGGGCCTCGTTCCCCTGTTCAAGGGATTTCGAGGATTGGAGAAACCTTCACTTCATATTCCCAACACTGGCCACTCAACTCGCGCGCAAGTATGCCGAATTTCGATCGATCCTCGTCCCGTTGATACAGCGGGATCCAGGAATCGCCTACGAATCGTTGTGCAGCCAGATGGAGAAGCCGACCGCCCACCCTCTCAATAAATCCAACATTTGGACTGTGATTGTCATCGACGCTTTGGACGAATGTGAAGACGAGGAGTCAGCTTCGGCGATCCTGTCCGTCCTCGGGCGGTTGGTGTCCAAGACCCCGAAAGTCAAATTCTTCCTTACTGGTCGCCCAGAACCGCGCATCTCCGAAGGCTTCCGTCTCCCGCTGTTGGCGAAAATGACGGACACGTTCGTTCTCCATGAGGTCAAGGCAGACCATGTCTTTTTTTTTTTTTTGAAATCAGCATTTTTATACCGCAACAGCTATCTAGTACAGATGCAAGACGCGGTGGGACGAACCTGTAAATAGGAGAAAGGAAAAGGAGCAACGGAATGGGGGGGTTGAGAAAAGGCAGCGAGCGAGCTGGGATGGAGGGAAGGTAAGCCCGGGGGCGGCTTAGAAAAAAAGGGTTAGGCAGACCATGTTCGACAGCGACATACGGCTATTCTTCAAAAACGGCTTCTCGGAACTTGCGGATCGTCGACGTGGATTGGACGACTGGCCGACTGAGGAGCAGCTGGACAATCTTTGCGAGAGGGCGGCAGGACTTTTTGTCTACGCCGCAGCAACAATCGAGTTCATCGATAACAAGTGGGGTCCAAAAAAACAGCTGAATATCGTTCTGCAGTCGCAGAAGATCGGTGATTGGGTCGAGCGGCCCCTGTCCAGGAGGTACCAAAAGTGACTGGAGACGTTGTAGCTCGCTAGATCACGCGAGAGATAAGGATGGTTATTTACTGCGCGGTTCCGGGCTCGGGAACGAACGAATTTACGGTGATACATTAGCCAGAGCGTACAGGTTGATAGTATACTTTTAACATGGCTATTCACGAAGAACGCCGTGGTGGGACGAGGTCGGGTTTGCCACGGACAGTCTTGCCTTCAAGTTGCGCGCGCGAATTTTGAGCTTGGCGAGAATCGGTGAATCGGCCCAACGCTCGGTAGGTGCCTTCCCCTCCGTGCACCAATAGTACACGTCCCAATCGGGCTCGTCAAGCAGCTGCGTTCGGTCCCAATCAGTTTTGCAGAGTTAAAAGACCGGAATGCGTGTGTTCCGTTTCGGGGCACGTTACCTGGTCTAACTCGAGGACCTCCTCTCGGATGGGAGAGAATGGAGATCAACTCGCTTTCGAGGGTGCATCGCTTCCGGGCCTGGTATTTCATTCTGGCACGTAGCGTTTCGAGTGATTCGTTGTGACTCTGGATGGTGATAGGCTTTGAGACGTTAGGTGGGATGGCTGCCTCCATGTGCTGTTTCGTGTGACAACGATCATGGGTCGGCCCTTCTGTATGGAGTAGTCAACAACAGGCGGTGTAGGGGACAGAGAATGCGGATAGACAACATACTTTGACCGATTGAGCGAATCAGGCCACCGCTTTGTATTGATCTCTTCAATCCACATTAAAGATAGCTGGCCACTCACGAACTCACCGGGCAATGCCCTTGCCGGACAATGTCTATTCGATCCGAGCTCGTCGGGTGATGTTAGTTGGCATTGCGCCCGGGCACGCGCAACACGGCCACGGTGCTCGTGGCTCTCTGCTTGTCGTCATTTAGGGGTGGGTTGTCTCTTTTGGTTCACCCTTTGGGGGCTCCAACCAATGGGGACCCAGACGTGATGGGGCGTTGGCCAATCGTGAGTAGCGTCCATACCAAAGAGTCCTGGCTCTAGAGGCTACTCCACAATCTTCGCAACGAAACCCGACGCGTGGGGGGAAAGAGAGGGCATGAGGGTCGGCTCGGTGACACTGATAAGAGGGAGGGCGGTGCGACTCATGCTCAGAGCTAGGATCGGGAGGAGGAAGGCTCGTAAATCCACGAAAAGGTCAAAGGGGAAGGACGTGGGGAAGCTGGAGGTACTTGGAGGATATGGAGAACTACGGGGATTGGGGGGATCACAGACTCCACGGGTTCAGTGGTCGTGGCGGTCGAAGGGGTTGATAAAGGGGGTACGCATAGAAGTGAGTTTACGAGGATGTTGGGGTGAAACCCATGTTCGACTCGCGAGTACTTCAATAAAAGACCAAGAGGCTTTCTTGAAAAAACGTGATTTCTGGACGATATGATACAGAATAATAACACAACGCTCTCACAAACTCAAGGGTGTTCATCAAGCTTCAACTTAGCCAGACCACCCTCCACCCCACTGCGAGACGAACGTCAATGAACAACCGAAATGGAAGCACAGGTCGGCTGTCCTTACCGCGTCTTCGCTCCGCCCCTCTCTCGTCGGGCCTTCCGTTTCCTCTGGCGCTGACGATCGTGCTTTCCCCCCGGCCTCCAATACCGTGTGAGCCCTACGATCCTGGTTGCTTGCCGTTCACCGGTGGGCCCGGGGAGCATGGCCATTTCCATCGGCTCGTTGAGGTGAGGCAGAAACGAGTGAGAGCAGAGGATTTCCAGCTTCGGAGTGGTGACGAACTTCAATTCCACCAACCTTTCCTCCAGCTTCTTCAACTTCTCGTCGTCTTCAGGGGTACGAGCTTTTTCCCCCATCGAAACACCTTTGAACACCATTCCAAGACCCATAAATCCACCGCCGATCCAGATACTGTCTGCATAGACATTGAGGTCGCAGTGTTTGGAGAGGTCACCAGCGACGACGGTCATGGCGGCCCAGTGATTGGTGAACAGGCTATAGTGTTTTCTCCATTCGTGATAGTTGGAAAGGAGGTAGTTGACCGCCTCCACTTCGTTCACTTTGTACCCATAACTCCACCCCTGTTGTGAGCGGAATCTCTTCCTAATTCAGTGGTCAGCGAGGCTTTGGAGAGCGCTCCAGAGTCCATGGAAGGACGTACGCGGTCATGACTCTGGCGCGCCTCAACGATCAACACGGATATCCCCTGGAACTCGGATCTTTCCACCCCTGCCGCTCTGCGACGGGCGTGCCGATGCTCTGCCCCGTACGCCTCGTAACGCCCTCGATGAACGTAATTTAAGCACGGTTCATTCAGTAGGGAGGCCGCTAAAATATATATGTCCCAAAGCTGAGACCAATGTCACCACGTCGCAGGCAATCTTGCAGGGGGGTTGGCGGCTGGCGCGAGCATCGTTCCGTGCCAGTCGCGAATGATCTTCCTTCTCTTTCCCCCTCACCCAGCTACCGCACCTGTACATGCGCTACTCTACGGGCTGACCATCATACAGAATATGGCAAATCTTATCCGCTCTGCAAAGTCTGGGAGTGACTGGACGAGAGCTGAGCTCGACGCTTACAATATCACCATCAGCGACCAAGATGCGGCAAACTTCTTTGGCCTGTCCGCCTTGCCACAACCGACCATTGACCAAGAACTTCTGCAAATTCAAGATGCGAACCTCATGGTGAATGAAAAGAACGCCGAGTTAATCAACTTGCTCGATCTCGCTATGCTTCCAGGTTCCGAAGAGTCTGCAGTGGTCGATTTCACCGTAGAGCTCTTCAAGACACTCGGTTACGTCAGGCGCCATCGCGTGGCTCGCACTCGCAAGGACATCCCCCTCCTTATCTGCCGCGAACAGAGACACGCGAAGACGGATGCCTGTATCATCGACCGCTCGCAAAACAACATCATGATGCTCGTTCAAGAAGACAAGCGCTTCAGTGGGAGCGAAACCGCCACCGCGGTAGCAGAAGCCCAGCTGGTTGCGGGAGCAATTGCGGCCTTTTCCTACAACAACGAAGTCACAAGTACTGCTGGCCTCCCTGTCCATGCATCCCGGGTGTGCCCCTGTGATCTTCCTTCACCTTTCTCACAACTCACCGTCTCTCACTCGGGCAGACTATCCCAGGCATGGTCATGGCTGGGACATCGCCTACTTTCTATAAAGTTCCTGTCACGACCGAACTCGAATACGCCATCCGCCATGGCCTTTACCCGGCTAATCCCACACAGGTGTTAAAACATCAGCCTGTTGTACCACGCCCAAATCGTCGCTGGAGCGAGGGAATGCGACCGCTCGACACACGGAGAGAAATTGTCAGGTGTTACGAGGCGTTTAAAGCAGTCGTCGGTATCTGAGTCGTCACACAGATATTGAATTCGCAGGTTTTTGTTCAACGGTTGGTTGTTACGAAGCCCGAAGGGGTTCGTTCTTTACAAGAGCTTTTTAGCCGATTTCATTATCTAGGGGTTGAACTTGACTTCCTTATGCCAGACTTTGAAAGCTTTGGAGGCTTCACTCTTCCTGCAGAGATAATACGTGTGAGGTATGTCTATCTACGGCGCTAATCCTATGTCATGGCGGTACACTACCCTCTCGGTTCTCGGCGTTGTCGATCATTGAGGGGGTCCTCTAAATATAGACCGGTCAACGACAGCGTCGTGAGGTGTGAGGAATGTAACCCAGTCGCCAAAACAAGGGTGTGTGCGGATAATCGGATCGAATAAAGAGACTGGCGGAGACAACGAATATAGTTTTCATGCGTAAGCGGAATAGATAGCACAGTGATGAGTGTACTCGAGTTTGCCAATGGGCAAACCTTTCCCCCTACCCGAGGGGGTTCGGACCAATATAGTGACCAAAAGCATCTGGGGTACATGTCAATATCCGGTAAGTAAAAAAAAGCGTAAGAAGTGCTTCAGGGCCTCACCTACCGTACATGTTATGCACACTGCGTACCAAGTACAAAAGAACCATTTTGCCGCGAGTTTGGTTTGAGCGGTTCAGCCTCACACAGTTCTCTTCAATAATGCTGACTCGAAAATCGAATAAAGCAATCGGTTGAGAACCGGTCGAACCAATTTCCAAGCCCGTTGACAGCCAGAGGACATACACACAACAAGAGAGCTCGCCCAGCGTTCGTCGCTGACAACAAAGGCGAGAGGCGAAAAGTGAAACTCAGCTAGTGATATGAGTGCCGTAAGTGACCCGGAAATGACAAAGGACCAAAGTTGACCGTATCGTTACTGAGGATACAGGAACCAGGAAACCGATGGTTTCAACGGTGGCACCCTGTTCTCGGGGACCTCTGGTGGAGGATAATCGAGGTTGAAACGGAAACTCGGTCGAAACGCATCAAACGATCTGTCCTCCACAGCCTGGCGATGTCGAGATCCACAGCCAGCGCTGGCGGGTTAGGCGGTGATGTGATCCGAGCAAGAAATATAAAAAGCGGCCATAACTTGATCCAAGTCTTGATCGCAGTCGGGCGCCAACGAAGCTTCCCCTCCACCTCTCTAGATCTC
>Ga0307515_10015899_pt1 | contig 13824 bp, 5 predicted proteins | sample 17_EM_MG_FD_194513 | JGI IMG/M metagenome (GOLD analysis project Ga0307515, IMG submission 194513) | Populus trichocarpa ectomycorrhiza microbial communities from riparian zone in the Pacific Northwest, United States - 17_EM | ecosystem: Host-associated > Plants > Roots > Unclassified | place... | reverse complement strand
AGTTGAATCACAATAATTTCCTCCATTTAACTGCCTTTTTGACGTAGATTTTCAACTTTCAAGCTTAACCTTGTGTAAGGATGAGCTGAAATTATCCAGGCTGGGGTATGTGAACAGTAGAATGTCTGGATTCATACGCTCTCGTACACATCTCAAATTCTGCGTCATTTTCATATGCAGAACTCTTCACGTCGCTTTTGTTTATCAGTGACCTTGCGTTTTATAAAAATCAAGAATTCCAAGATGATATATATGTGTAGCTAAATCAATGTGATAAATCAACTAAAAAGAATCTTCAGCATCATTTTATCAATTATATTCGGAGCATCACTATCATGCTTTGTCGAAAGCACATCACTTTGTTCTACATCATGGATAGAATAGGTTCCTATAGCCATATAGGTAAGGTTATAACGGTGATAGAAGATAGAAAATGGGGTTAGTGGCCGGATTTAATAAGCTTAAGCATAATCAGTCTTTATTCCTAAATCACCCACTTTTTTTTTTTTCCTTTCCAGTTAGTTTCAACTTTCAAGTCGCAAGGCTGGGAGCGGGATGTGGCCTAGTGTGCAGCGTTTGCAAAAAAATAAAATCTAGTATCATTCAGCTCTGTTAGCTGTTTGTTATCTCGTTGGCTTTTACTTTTTAATATATTTGTCAAATTTTTTAGTATTATATGTTTTTTTATAATTTTAATACAGTAATGTTAAAAATAAAATAAAAATATTATTTTAATATATTTTTAATTAAAAATCACTAACTTTTAACTTTAGGAGGGGAAATTTTCCATGGTCTTTGGAAAGTTTACACTAAACAGCTTCTCCCGAATTGGTACAGTCGAGGGCCTTATTATTGGGAGAACAAAGATAGAATTTGTTTTTGTATGTTTTTTTTAATTTAATTTTTTATTTTAAATTAATATTTTTTTAATATTTTTATATCATTTTAATATTTTGATGTCAAAAATAATTTTTTAAAAATAAAAATATATATTATTTTAATATATTTTTTAACAAAAAAAATATTTTAAAAAAACTGCTATTGATACTCTCAAACATCCCAATAAAAAAAAATCAAATATAATATATTAAAAGAGATTATTATATATCCCAACTTTTGATATCTTACGTTTTATAAAATATTTGAGATTGTATCTGTTTTTATTTTAAATCTATTTTTGATGTTTTAAATAATATTTTTTATTTAAAAAATTAATATTTTTAGTGTTTTATGTTTTATTATTTTAATATACTTATAACAAAAATAAAAAATATTTTAATATATTTTTAAATAAAATTATTTTAAAAAACATTTTATATCAACGGTTCCAAACACCAATAAAGCTGCTTTATTGTTGTTCGGGGGGGCCACTAATGTCACGTGTCACATAGGATAGTCGCCACGAATTTTTCTCTCACAAACAAATTTGTTCTGACGCGTGAGAAGGTCACTGGCTCAGCTTCTGATAAGGGCTAAAAGAAACAGAAAATTCCTGAATTTTTTATTGTTTTGATTTATATTCTTGTAGTTTTTTATTTTTTATTTGAGTGCATGAATTAGTGGGTATTAAAAACAAAATCCCCTTGTCACTATTTATCACTGAAATTTCAAGATTTTAACCACCAAAACGATTCTTTTAACCTAGCAAACAACATTCCAAAAAAAAAAAACCATTTTAAAACTCAAATTAAATACAAGATTTTCAAGTTTTAAAACGCACAAATCTATTAATGGTTTAGTAAGATTTTTATAAATGAATTCGTGGTAGCAAAATCGTTAACGTGGTTTCGATCGTCACCAATAATAATAGGATTCTAACAAAGAAGTCTCAATCCAAACATCTAACAATTTATATATATATAGGAAATGTAAATTAATTAAAACGGAGAATAATTTAGTGGGTTTTGGAAGGAGAGCTTATCAAGTAAGGCTTTCCTAGTCTATATAAAGAGGGTCTGCTGCTCCTTGATTGAGTCGGGAGAGCTAGAAAGTATAGGTTCTCTCCATGCATGGATCTTCAAGGTTCACTCCCCCTCCAGGCTTCCTTTGCCGGCCCGATTGGTAATGATGATTTTGTTTTTTGCGACGAAATTTAAACCACCAAGTAGGAGGCAGGCTGGAGGCTCTTGTGGGGGGGTATAAACAGGCTATGTGTTGCTCAAGGCTCTCTATGCATGGTCTCAGGGTGGCAATCATTGTTCACTCTCCCTCAAGGCTTCCAACGCAATAACCAGCTACGTACATGTAACTGTGTTACGGCTGCAGGCTTGAGGCCTTTGGGGGAGAGTGGTCAAAAGTTGTCATGATTTTGGCAGACGAGGAATATCAACTATAATTTCTTTCCTGGTAATAATCCTTGCATGGGATGGGAAGAATTTTTATTATCTGTGCTTCTCATGATATGAAATAAACGTGCAAGAAATGTTATTATGTATTCAATCATGGAGTTTGACTTCTGTTTGATCATCGTCAGACGATTATATATTGAGGGTTTATGCTAAATTCTAGAAATCATGTATGGTTATTTCTTGCAGTTTAATTTGTTCTGTGGAGTTTTTTTTCGCAGAAAGAAATTCTGAATGACCTGGGCCGGGAGTGATTTCTAAGTCATGCGGTTTTTTGCAAAAATTCCTGCATATAAATTCACCTTCAAGTTTGTTTAGGCTGATCTGATCACTGCTGTTTGCTGGTTCAAGCTTATAGACTTCCATTTAAATCATACTTTTGTTGTTCAAATAAGAAAGAAGAGGGGGAATTGGACATGTGATCTTACTCCTTTCTCTGCCTCTAACCCACTAAAATGTTCCTGCAGCTTCTATTCAGTAAAGTCAACGATATACGACTGTCAATACGAGATTTTTTTTCTTCTTCTTTCTTATTAGTTTTTCTGTCATTGGAATTTTTTAACTGAGCTTTCATTGGAGTTTCTTTAGGGTGAGATTGTTTTTGATCCTGATACAGTTATCTTTAATAATATATTAGATGAGTTATATTTGTCGTTTTTTTTTAATATGCAGTAAAATTACAATTATAATCTTGAAATAAATAATTCTAATACTTTTGGTATTTTGTTTTTTTCGATTTTAGTGCTCTTGGAAACAAGAGCAATGCAACTCTTTCATAAGAGTTTTTTTTATTTTTTTTTGTCATATTACTCTAAGTACAAATCTTTCATTTAAATTCAAATTCTCTAACCTTGTTCAACAAATTAAGAGAGGATAAAAATGGAGACAAGAGGAAGGAAAAAAATGCTTTGAAGCAGATCTCATCACCCAAGAGACTCAGGCTACTTCGAATGTGTTCAGAAACCTAGCCTAGTATTGTTTCACTTGGTTCTTTGAAAACTTGTTCGTTCTTTTAATTTATTTCAATTACATCCTTGCTGTAACTTAAACTTTGAGAATTCGATAAAAGACAGATTCTGTCATGTGGACTCTCATCAAATCACCAATATTCCAGTTTTGGTTAAGGTTATTAAAATCGTGAGTTAACTCGTAAAATTTTATGATTTTACGAGTTAATATATATCTCACGTGCTAAATCGGACTAAAAACTTGAAATCAGTAAAATCGGACTTAACTCGTGCAAAATCGATAAAATCAGTAAACTCGGTCCGATTTTACAAGTTTACTAAATTTATGAATATGAACCAAGTCAAGTTCAGATTTGGTCTTAAAATGTTTGCTAACTAGTTTTGCGAGATTGAAAATATCTTTCAAACCGTATATTGAATAAATCTGTAATTTTACAGGGAAATATTATATACATAAAAATATATTGTAGTAAATTTTCAGGTCAAATGGAGTTAGGGAACATGATATTTCAGAGGGTTAAATTTAGTAAACTAATATTATCTAATATGTCGAACAATACATTTGTGTACTGTTTGTGATATATTTAAAGCTATTGGTGGAATTTTGCTTCGATTAAAATTGTGATAGAAATTAGACATCTGAAAACTTTTCAACTATATATCGTAGGCCTAATGATTCATTTAAACAAGAGAGATTAACATGTTTGAAATCATGACTCAAATATGCCAAGAATATATAAGAATTAGAGATTCAAGTTATATGGAGAAATTTAAACATAAAGACTTTTTATTATTATTTTATTTTATTTATTTATTTTTAAATAATTATTTTTAATTTGAATTTTTTCTAGCGCATTGGACATTGTTTAGGGGTTTATTTCATTATTAAATTTATGTTAGTTAATTACTAATTTAAGCTCATTAGCCTGCAACTCAAAAAGGGTTCATCAAGACTTATTGTGATGAAAACAATCAGGTTGTTACTAGATTTATATGTGCTTCCTATTTTTCAGTGATTCCACTGTATTGAAAACTTTTGTTATGAGACTTTTTATTTTTCCATATCATTAATTTATTAATTCGTACTATCTTTCTCTCTCATTTTATTTAGATCACTCATTAATTATAATATTGTTAACTTTTTTTATCAGATTTTAATATCATTTAATTTTTTAACTAGAATTATTAATATATAACTTATAATTTTACAATACAAGTTTATATTGTATTTTTCTTCTCATATAAAAAAGTGCTTTTAACTCTTTTAGTTTTTTTTTTTTAATTGTTAATTTCCGGCCTGCTGAACACGTGCTTTTGTGGATTCCCTGCGGGTCGACGTATCACTGTCCAAAAAATTTCAAATTCCCGCTTAAATAACAAATTATGAAATTATATTTGGTTAGTTGACGATGTACGCGGATCGTGATCCGCGCCACACCTTCTCTAAGGAATGAAAGCCATTGATAACACATAAAATCTACGGTCACAATTCACTCATCCTGGACAAAAACTTTTCTACTTTCCTCTATTTTACATGATAAATACCTCCCCAGAGTCCTGGCTTCTCAACCCAAAGTATTTCCTCTCATTTTTCGCGAGAAACAATAAAAAATCCCCGTAAACCCATTTCCCCAAATTCAGTCATTTCAATGGCACGCACGAAGCAAACAGCAAGGAAGTCCACAGGAGGCAAGGCGCCACGTAAGCAACTGGCCACAAAGGCAGCTCGGAAATCTGCACCGGCAACCGGAGGAGTGAAGAAGCCCCACCGATTTAGGCCAGGAACCGTGGCACTGAGGGAAATCAGAAAGTACCAGAAGAGCACAGAGCTGCTGATCAGGAAATTGCCGTTTCAGAGGCTGGTGAGAGAAATAGCACAAGATTTCAAGACAGATTTGAGGTTCCAAAGCAGCGCAGTGGCTGCTCTTCAAGAAGCAGCAGAGGCGTACCTTGTGGGATTGTTTGAGGATACCAATCTGTGTGCTATTCATGCTAAGAGAGTCACCATTATGCCAAAGGATATTCAGCTTGCTAGGAGGATTAGAGGAGAGAGGGCCTAGTAAATACTTCAGGGTTCTTTTGCGGGTGGTATCTTTGTAGCTCCGGTCCATGTTTCTCTCCTTCCAACTTTTTATCTACTCTCTGTCTCTCTCCAGTTTTTTTAGGTTTATCTGCTCAGGGGTTTTTGTTTTTAGGTAACTGGAATGTAAGTTATTTAGAAATCTAGTGGTTATTTGAATTTACTTCTAATTCTTAAATTGACTCCATGACATCTGCTTTTTGAGAACAATGTGCCTGTTCGGTCTAATTTCTGTACTACATGCATTATTTGCCATTGATAGTTTTAAACTGAAATTATTGTGTACAAAGTCAGATTAAAATGGGTTCTTGTTTAATCCATCTTAATTCTTGTGGATTCGGCACAAAAAAGAAATTTTGGTAGGGGTTTCTGCAAATGGAAGTAATACAAAAATCAGAAACCATGCGCTGATTGAGTTCTTTGATGTAAATCCAATGGGGTTTTTCCCTTTGATTTAGAGATTAATCAAGAACTAATTTGAATGTTAAAAGACATAGACTGCATTCTAAACAAATTTGCCTTTTCCTATGTATCAAAGCTGCTTGATTACCAGGCAAGATTTTCTCTGTGCTCCTGAACAAGTGAGTTAGCGACCTCAAGCTAAGCCATGGACAAGAGAGGAGCACATCGCTCTATGGTCGAAACTTACTATCATGGGACCGAAAGAAAATGTTTAATACAACCCAACCTATTCCGAGCTATCTGTAGCCCTATTTTGAATTCCCACAACTTAGCTTGGATGGCGCTGCAACACCCCACTCTTATTGTGAAGCCACCGTAAAACGCCCCATGCAATCTTCAATCTAACCACCCGCTCCGACAAGTCCTGAGGTGCCCTTGTTAGCACCATCAATGTTTAATTTAACCCAATCTTCTTTGGGTGGAGACGAAAATAAATATATCTGGTTATTTGAGAGGCAGATTGTAATTGCCAATTCTTTTTTCCAAGCATATTTGATCCCACTAACATACTAGATGACTTGTGTGTGATGATTAAAATTAACACTAATTGCGGGATCTAGAGTTGAAGAAGGCCTTTTCTTTTCTCCATAATGAATGGAAACAGGTTCACTACTTTAAATGGGATGTCCCAATCTTGCCGCTGATATTAACTAAAACGGATGCTAGAACTATACTAGAAAATTAGCATTAAATTGATAAAAATATTATAAGGATAATAGTTAAAAATAGCAAATTTAAGGGTTTTTATAACAAAAAAAATATTTGTAATAAAAAAATATTTTAAGAATGAAATAGTTAAGATTGTTAATTATTTATTTTCATGTATATTTTTAATAATATAATTAAATATAATTATGTAAATTTATGTTTTATTTAAAATATAAAAATTATAATAAATTTTCAACTAAATTCAAATTAGATATTAAATTGGTTTACAAGAGCGCAACAATCTTGAACCCATATAAACCTTTAAATTTCCCCTGAAGTCCTGATGAAAGGGAAGGGAAGGAAAGAAAACCAATAGAAAGGGAGCCTGTCGCGCCCAAAAAAAGAAAAGGGTCAAACCGGTGCGTTTTGACTGTTCCACAGGACCCGATTTGCAAGAAGATAGACCTTATCCAAGAAATCAAGGATCCAAACATTTTATTGTATTGTGCAAAAAATAAAAAGGAGACACGTCGAATGCCATTTCTCCACACACCAACTCCATTCACCATGGACAAACTGGCTCCATTTCACCATAGCCCGCCTCTACTTCAAAACCACAAGCCAAAACCAATTAGAACCCATTCACCACCATCTCTTTCTGTTGCTCTCACAACAACCTCGTCCCTTGAAACTACACCTAGGCCTTCACATGTACCGAATCTTGGCTCTTTAAATGGCTTCACTGCTGATAGCAATACTTTGGACTCAGTTAAAGCAATGCATGCCCAGATGATAAAAAAGGGTAACAAATGGAATTCAGATTCTATGGCGAAGCATTTGATCACTTCTTATTTAGAACTTGGTGATTGCAAGTCAGCTGCAGTGGTTTTTTTTGTGGGTTTTGCGCGGAACTATGTTATGTGGAATAATTTCTTGGAGGAGTTCAAGAGCTTTGGTGGTGATCCAAGTGAAGTTCTTGAGGTCTTTAAAGAATTGCATTGTGAAGGAGTGGTGTTTGATAGTAGAGTGATTAGTGTGGTTTTGAAGATTTGCGCAAGTGTGATGAATTTATGGCTTGGTTTGGAAGTACATGCTAGTTTGATCAAGAGGGGTTTTGAATTAGATGTGTATGTGAGGTGTGCACTAATGAATTTTTATGGGAGGTGTTGGTGTGTGGAAAGTGCTAATCAAGTGTTTCATGAACCCGGCAATTTAGATGATCTCTTGTGGAACGAGGCAATCTTGGTCAACTTGAAGAATGAGAGATTTGTTAAGGCTCTAGAATTGTTTAGAGAGATGCAGTTCTTGACTAGTAAAGTTAATGCTACTACAGTTTTGAAGATTCTGCAAGCTTGTAGCAAGAAGGGGGCTCTCAATGAAGGGAAGCAGATTCACGGGTATGTGTTAAAGCTTGCTATGGAATCAAATTTGTCGATATGCAATTCTTTGATTATCATGTACTCTAGGAATGGAAAAATCAAACTAGCTAGCAGGGTATTTGATTCAATGAAAGATCATAGTTTGTCCTCATGGAATTCAATTATCTCAAGTTATACTACACTTGGTTACTTGAATGATGCTTGGAATCTTTTCTGTAAAATGGAAAGGTCAGGCACAAAACCAGACATAATAACCTGGAATAGCATATTGTCAGGCAATGCTATTGTTAGTTCATATAAAGAAGTCCTCATAATTTTGCGGAGGATGCAAGCTGCGGGTTTTAGGCCAAATCCTCGCTCCATCAATAGCATTCTTCAAGCTGTCATTGAACCGGGGCTCCTGAATTTCGGGAAAGAAATTCATGCTTATGTGATAAGAAATGGGCTTGACTATGATGCATACGTGGGAACTTCATTGTTAGACATGTATGTGAAGAATGACTGCCTCACCAGTTCTCAGGCGATTTTTGATAATATGAAAAACAAGAATATTGTTGCTTGGAATTCATTAATATCAGGGTATTCGTTCAAGGGACATTTTGACCATGCAAAAAGATTGTTGAATCGTATGAAAGAGGAAGGAATTAAACCAGATCTCATTACATGGAACAGCCTGGTTGCCGGGTATTCAATGCGTGGCCACACCAAGGAAGCTTTAGCTTTGATTCATGATATCAAAATTTCGGGATTGACACCAAATGTGGTTTCATGGACTGCTCTCATATCAGGCTGTTCACAGAATGGTAACTACTCGGAATCTATTGAGGCTTTTGTCCAGATGCAAGAAGAAGGTATTAAGCCAAACTCTGCCACTATATCCAGCTTACTTAGGACTTGTGGGGGCCTATCCTTGTTACAGAAGGGTAAAGAAATTCACTGCCTAAGTATTAGAAAAAGCTTCATTGAAGATTTATATGTAGCTACAGCACTCATTGACACGTACAGTAAGTCAGGCGATTTAGAAAGTGCTCATAAAGTTTTCTGGAGTGCAGAGAAGACATTAGCATCTTGGAATTGCATGATTATGGGATTTGCCATTAATGGCTGTGGAAGAGAGGTGATTGCACTCCTTGATGGAATGCAAAGAGCTGGTATCTTGCCAGATGCTATAACCTTCACAGCCCTCCTCTCTGGTTGCAAGAACTCTGGTTTAGTTGAAGAGGGATGGAAATGCTTTGATATGATGAGCAACGACTATGGTATAAAACCAACCATTGAGCATTATTCTTGCATGGCAGATCTTCTTGGAAGAGCTGGCTACCTTGATGAAGCTTGGGACTTCATTCAAACAATGCCAATAAAGCCAGATGCTAGTGTTTGGGGTGCCATGCTTGGATCTTGCCGAATCCACGGAAACATTGAGTTTGCAGAGATTGCAGCGAAGGAACTTTTCAAGTTAGAACCATATAATTCTGCTAATTATGTTCTGATGTTGAGCTTATATGCCATGTCAAACAGATGGGAGGATGTTGACCGTATTAAAGATCTCATGGATACCAGGGGTATTAAGCCCAGGCAAGTATGGAGCTGGATTCAAATTGATCAGAGAGTTCATCTGTTCTCTGCTGGAGGAATACCCCATCAAGATGAAGGAGAGATATACTATGAGTTGTATCAGTTGGTCTCTGAACTGAAGAAATTTGGATATTTTCCGGATGTAAACTGCGTATACCAGAACATTGATGAGGAAGAAAAGGTGAAGATGCTCCTAAGTCACACTGAGAAACTTGCAATTACTTATGGACTAATCAAAACAACAAGTAGCGCACCAATCAGAGTGATCAAGAACACAAGAATTTGTTCTGATTGTCACACAGCAGCAAAACTCATTTCCCTTGTTCGCAGTAGAGAGATTTTCCTCAGGGATGGTGTTCGGTTTCACCATTTTAAGGCAGGGAAGTGTTCTTGCAACGACTACTGGTAACAATATTGGTCATTCATTGTTCAAGAGTCTACCCCATTACTCTGTGTACAGCCTTCTCAAATAATGGGATACATCATAACAAAAGTTTGACGTATAGCGGTAGGGGAATACTCGGGTCTAGCTTCAACAGCATCAAGCTCGGATGAATGTAGAACCAATAGAGAATCAGACCAGAGGAGCAAGCAAATGTAAATTTTGTAATATGAACTGTTGAGTTTTTGTAAGGGTCTTTTTTCTATATATAGAACTGTTATTTACAAAATCTTGCTACATAATGAATTACAATGCTAGCTTCTACTTGTTTTACGGAGTGCCGTGATGTCTAGCAAAATTAAGTGCCTAATAAAAACCTTAACATGGGAGAGTTTAGGATGCGGGTTGGTTTAGTCCTCTCAAAAAACTGAAGCTGGGTATTGATCGTCTTTGCTTAGATATATGGATGGACCTGAAATGCCCTTTAACTTCTTGGTTAACCAATCCCACCCTAACGACACTTAAAGATTCAAATGGAAAGTCTTCAAAATACAGCATATGAGGCCAAAATTCGTGTCAAAGGTTCTCCTGAGACTGCTAGTTGCTTCTAGTAAGTGAGATACCTTGGTTTCTATCCAGTTAGCCTTTTCTCTTTGTGTGGCCTGAGCTTATCGGACTTTATCCTAGTCTATAAATCACGACAAAAAAGGAAAATCAGCACTTTCTTGCACTCAAAAGCTGCTGTCACAATAAGCTCCACATAAAATAGTGGCAAGGATTGTTCTGGCTGGATGTTAGGGAGATAGGAGAGCGTCAATATTGCGCTGAAAGCAAAACAAAAAAGCATGCTGAAAAAAGAAGAAACAACAGCTGCTAACTGCTACTTCAAGTTCTTCCCTATCATAACATCCTACACTGCGAGCGGCTACTACAACATAAAACCCTATCCAAAAGGAACCGACTGTGTCTTACAAGTGTATTTACAGATATGACCAGCAGCAATTTACATACCACCATTCATAAAGTAAAAATAACATTGAAAAACAACTGATCGTTTCCCACCGGATGTTTAAGGAAACTTGACTACAAACCTAAACACTAAACAGGGAAAACCCCATTCCAATGTTAAGGAATAATGCAAAGAGAACAACGGCAGAACCATTGCATTCAAAACTTCTGCGGGTAGGAAGTACTCCAACCAAACTCTACAAAGCTTCGGGAAACTAGATCAGTCAAACGGCATAACTTTTACTTATCAATCTCCCATTGCACCTCCAGGACCTTACTACTCAGAATTGATTGACAGGTTCAACCCGGTCCTGCACAGCCATCCTCTCAGAGACATCAGCCAGAGATTTGAGATTGCACCTTATAAGGGCCTTGACAAAGTAACATGTCTCATCCTTGGTGTTCCCATCAGGCACATCTACAACGAATGATTCTATGACTAAAGTTCCAGGCCTCCCATCAATAAACTCAGGGTGGACAGTCATAATTGATGAGTAGTTCTGCAAAATAAACCAGGGGGGGGATCAGATGGAGGAAGAATCCGGAATGCTTTTAGCGAAAGGCATCATTTTTTTTAGCCCAAAGACTGAATATTCAACCAAGCATCCAACTACAAAAGATTATAGTTAGTGGCAGATTCCAAATGTCTTTTCATCATGTGGGCATGCATGCACTTAGTCAGCGAATATATATCAAAGTTAAGTAACGGTTCATTCCATATCACAAAGGAAAAGTGGGCTGTTTATTTGTACCAAAATATATTTCCTCTGATTTTGAAAAGCCACAACCCCCAGAACTATTCTCTATTTAGTTTTCAGCATCATTCAACAAAAAAAGATTCCATTTTCTCATCCTTCAAACATATTGAGTGAGACAAATTCACACATAATTTGGACACTAAAGTAAAGGGATCAAAAGGAGGAGAAACTTTAGCTCCCACGTGCTTCTGTGATGCACAACAGCTCTAAGAGACTTGTGATATCACGGCTCTAAAACAAAGCTACCTACAAAGCAAATCAATGGAGAAAACACTAGAACATACCCAACCCATCAGAAGAGGTTCCTTTGGCCACACAAGTAACATGTGAATGAAAGAGCAGGTATTGAGAAAAAAGAGACACAATACATGGCAACAAACATAGCACACGAACAGAAGAAAAAATCTCGTGCAATTGGCATTTCCTAGAACTAGGTGTTATGGTCCATGACCAATACTCGAAATATAATTCCAATCTTGGTCAAAACAGCAAAACTCTTCATCACATACGAAAAATACACAGCAGTACATACAGAGATGAAGAAGTGATTACATCGAGACTCATCCACTTTTCAGTAGCTTATCACACATTTCCATCCATCCAGGCTACAATATTTAACATGCCATAACAAAGTGATCCCACATATCAATTTAATATAAGCACAGAAACACAGTTGAAGGTATTTAAATCTATAACATAACAAGAAACAACAACAGCTTATAGTAAGAAGGCTAAGAAGAAAATAAATTTATTTATTTATACCTTGAGCCTGTGATCACCACCAACAATCTGGACTCCAAGAATGTGCTCCTCGTCATCAAGAAGCTCAAGCCTCTCAGTACTAGTAGTTGCAGGAAGTCCAGATTTAACATTCACCTCTCTAACACTTCCAATCCCAAGCTCTCCGTTCATAACACACCTGCTCACAAATGGCTTGTACCTCTGCGGCTGATCAAATCGCCTCACCAGTGACCAAACCTGATCCAACATATACAAAATCAAATCAGAATTTCTCTTAATAACAATTCGTTTATGCGTGCAGAGTAAACCCAATAAGATACTGAAAAGAAATAAAATATAAGCCCCGTTCTTTTATATTTGGCTTATTACAAATGAAAGAGAAAAACAAATACTGACAGAGAGAATCCCATTAAGAGGAAGGGCAAAATCAGCCGAAATCGAGCAAAATTTCACAGATTTGACACAGAAGAACAAAGTCAAAACACCTTTAAACAAATCAACGGACATAAAATCAATGAAAAGATAAAAAAAAAAGAGGGTAAAAAGAAAAACTTACAAGGTGAGCAGGAGCTTTGATGTGCTTAACAAGAGCAGAAGTGCACTGGTTCTCTCTAGGCTCATGTTTATGGTGTCTCCGTACGTATTGAGCCTCTGTTGCACTGTACGCATCACTGCCGTTCATTTTTTTTTTTTTATGATGATTATGAGTACGGTTTGTATTGTTTCTCTCTTCTCTTTATCTGAAAAAGGAAAATCTGATGCTTTCTAGAGATAAGCTTGAAAGAGGAGAGGAGAGGAAAGAACTTGGGATTTGGTGGTGCTTGAAGCTAAAGAACAAGAATAATAATAACCTCACTTAGTTTTCTTTAAGCTTAGCATTCTGTCCATAAAGTCCACGAATCCACCGACAATTTTCATTCTTTATCGTTTTCAAATTAAAAGGCCCAACCAAAGCTATGGGCCCATACTCCATTATATAAGGTACTCCTATATAATAATACTAAAAAAGGGAAATGTCGAAGGGGGCGGTGCATAATGTTTTTTTTAGTATTTTTTAGTTAGAAAAATTAAAATAATTTTTTTATATTAATATATTAGAATTATTATAAAAAACTAAAAAATACATTAATTTAACATTTTTTAGAATAAATATACTTTAAAAAAATATTTAAGAATAAAGTTACATATTTAAGAAAAAATAAAAAATAAAAAATATTTTAATATTTTTTAAAAAAATAATGTATTTCTAAAGTCTGCTATTACTATATTGCTGGACACTGCTAAGGTGTGCGCGGAGACAGTCCATTGCTGTTTTGTTTATTGAATATTGGATGAATTTTTTTAATATTTTATTTTGTAGGTGGGTAGGTACTTAGCGTGTCATGTGACCCTCACTAAGCTAGTGGGTTTACTTTAAAGTCAAACTATTACGTGGAGTGCAGGAGATGTTAGTGATCACGATGTCTTTTATTTGCCGT
>Ga0307515_10015898_pt1 | contig 13826 bp, 2 predicted proteins | sample 17_EM_MG_FD_194513 | JGI IMG/M metagenome (GOLD analysis project Ga0307515, IMG submission 194513) | Populus trichocarpa ectomycorrhiza microbial communities from riparian zone in the Pacific Northwest, United States - 17_EM | ecosystem: Host-associated > Plants > Roots > Unclassified | place... | reverse complement strand
AGCTATTAAAGAATTTAAAAAATGCTATAGGAAAGGTATAAAAGTATTAAAAGAAAACAGGTTAGGTAATATTAAAGAAGGATCGCCAAAGAATAAGTCACCTAAGGGGGACCTAAAAAGAGCGACTGCTAAACTACTTAGAGTTATTTCCTTTATAGGAAGAGAGTTAGTTCTCTTATTACTAAGTTCCTATAGACCTTATTCTATAAGTTTCTACTCCTTAAAACAAACCTTTTTACGGACTCTTTTAAGATAAATTAGTTAGGCAGACGTAACAAGACAGGAGTTAAGGGCGCGCCATTAAGCAGCAGCAGCCTCCTCCTTAGCGTCGCGAGAACAATAAAGTTCCGCCAGAGCCACCAAGAGCTTATTATTAAGCTTTGTAGCAGTAGATTAAACATAAAACCCTATAATAAATTACTTAAGGAACTTAACGACTACTAAGAGTTATAAGACGCGTATACTTAGCATTAAAGATAGAGCGAACGTCACAGGACAAATAAATATTCGCTTTAGTACACTCTAAACATAAAGAGGGTTGCTAAGAGGAAGGACTTACCAACGTAATATAAACTAATCCCTCTTTCGCACAATAAGAATACGAAGACGGTATAATCTTACCTAGTAATAATATAACAGCAACGGTATAAGACCAATAGGCTATAGAAAAAGAAGAAATTACTTTAGGTATAATAAGCAATAATATTAACCAAATTAATTAAACGGATATTATACCTCTAGTAAATAACTTAGAGATGCTAGGAATCTTTAAGGACGAAGATAGAGAGGAGGAAGATGGTATTACGGACGCTTTAAATACAATATTACGACTACTTAGAAAGGAGCTAAAAGAAGCTAGTTAGTTAATACAAGTACGGTCTAGGATAGAGCCAGTAGAACTATATAATAAGGAATAGTAGTACAAGTTATATAAGGTAATTTGTATAATCTGTATAATCTATATAATCTATAACAGAGCAGATAGAGTATACGTATATTATGTACAAGAAGGATTTTATAGGAGTACAGTTGTGTATTTAAGGACCCTTAGTCCCTACCTAGATAGTTCCTTCCTTATAGTAATTCTCAGAATATAATTAGAGTTAATCTATTAGGCAACCACTCCACCAGTTATTATTACGTTGTTGACTTTTGTACTTGCATTTCCTATACACCTAGCCCAATAACGAGCCCACCGTAGTACCTGCTATAAGGTTCCGTTACACATTCTGCTTAGGATTCTTAAGGTTAATAAATACCTTATTATCCTTATACTACTTTTTAATTTTATAATACGCAGTATTTGTAAAGGTCTTATTGCTAGTATAATAATTATAGACTACCTAGGGACTACTAATAATAATAAGGCCCGCTTATAGTTTAGTAATTATAAAAAGGTTCCTTGCTGTATCTTAAACAAATTTTAGCGGACTAGCAACTGTTATATTGTATACTAATAACTCTACCTAGCCGCCTTAGATGCCGTCAACGGTAAAGACCTTAATCTAGCTAACTACTGGCGCAAATTCCCGCCACTTACTGCTATCTTGCTGGGTATAGCACCATTCTTTAAGCGCATGCAGCGCTGCGGAGTAGATGGCAAGTTAGGCTGTATATAGAACGGTAAGGTTAACCTCTAATAGCTTAAATCTAAAGTTTATTAGCGCTATAGCTACTTAAAATGCGCGTTAAGCGTAGACTAGGTTATATGTTAATTTGCTAAGCTTATTTACCTATATGGTACTATTAACGGTAAGGAAGGTAATAGGGTGGTTATAGCGCAGCGTATCCTTAAAAAAGCTCGCCGCTAGCTTTAACTGCTCTTGGTCCTTAACTGTTAGGCTTATCTAAAACTAGCTATGCGGTAGGACAGCATTTATAAGATATACAATATCTTTAACAAATTGATGTTATAGTAAGAACTATACTATATCCGTACTAGCCGCGAGGAGACGTATATAGAGGGAGATAGATTTCTAATAGTGGAATAGATTATTGAAATTAGGACTAAGGATTGGTTTTGGTTAGTATATATTATTAAGGAAAACCTAAGGTATAGGGTCGCTAGCCTAGGTTTATAGACCTCCCTAAATTAAATATAGTCTGCTCTAAGTGAACCTAGTAAGGTTACTTAGCTCGGACGCCTTCCTAGCCTTATTGTGGAAAACTATATATATAGCGCTAATGGAATATATATAAGTCTATAAGACTATATTAAGTATTATAACAATAATATTAGCCTTCTTAGCTAGGTCTGTAATAACTACATTAGCTATAAGTATTAATCCTATTTTATTATTTTGCGTTATATTGTTACCAAGCGCAAATTAGTATAAGTATTGGCGGAATTCGGCGTATTTAGTCGTATTAGGGTCTGTAATAGGATATAGGTTTCTATTACTATTTAGGACACCTATAAGGCGTAATAACTACTAACCTTTAGACAAATCTATAACCTATAACCGCTTATTAAAGCCAGTAGTATTGCTAGCCTTAAACGTACGGTAGAGTAGAAATGCTATATTTAGTATAGACGCGTCCTTATTAATTATAGCATAGTTATCCTATTCCTTAAAATACTTAGGATAAGTATTAATACCTGCCGCTGTTTGCTGTATAATGGTATCCCGCTTATAAACCTTAGTTTCTATTAAGCGTATATGGCGGCGAAGGACGATAGGAAATTTAGCGGGACGGCCTTACGTAATTAGTGCCTTATAGTCCTCTATAAGCGCATTATTAATCGTCTTAGCTAGTATATTTAGTTAGTGATTAAGCGGCAATAGGACCTAGATTCTAGTAGGATCCTACTAGGGCAACCTAAGTTAATACTGGTATCGTACTAAGATAGTTAGGAAGGTTAATTTCCTAATACTACTAGGGCCTTATATTAGCAAAATACCGCCTATTATATGTTTAAGCGCAGTATAGGCACCTATTTGCTCTTTATTAAGTAGCGGCAAGACGGCCTTAAGGGCATTATTAACTAAGTTCTTCCTATACTTAGCGATATTATAGTTAAAGTAATTAATACGCGGGAGATCTGTAAAGTTGTTAAATAGCGCAATTTAGCGCTTAATATAGAAACTATTGCCTCCTTGCTATAGGTAGTGTAGAGTATTAATCTCTTAAAAGATTCTAACCTTAGGGACACACTTAGTTATAAGACATTTAATGCCCTATGCTATAATTAGGGCCTTGCTTAGGTCACCAACTATTATAAAAGTTATTACTATTTAGGACATACTCTAGAGTAAATGTGGGGTTTAGTGTAAACTTATAACCCACCCGTGGTTAAAAGATAAAAGTATAGTAGTTATAGCCGGAGCTAAAGGGAGTAGTATTAATAATAACTCCTTTTTAGCTAGCCTAGCTATCTACGTCTTTACCTAGAAATAAGATATTAATAATAGAGTTGGTGTAAAGAGTAAGACTATTAACTATCTAAATAGCAGCGTAGTAGACTCGGTCCGCGCTACCTAGAAAGGTAATAAGATAAATAATAGTAGGTACTTAGGGGTTCTGATTAACGGCCTTAAGGCTCGCGACTACGGCATAGAACTAGACCATAAAATACTTCAGAACGCTATTAAACTAATACCTCGCGGGGATTTTATACGATGGTTAGTTCTCTACTAAGAGCTATATGCTAAGCTGAACATTTACGTTATAGTTCTTCCACTAGCGACCTAAAGGATTATTAACGCTCTGCTGTTATAGGCTTGCGTTTAGGCTCGCGATATAACTATTAAGCTATTTAGTGCTTAGTATAAAGAAGTAGATAATAACCATAGGACTATTTAACAGTATATCCCAAGCTTTATGGATTTGCGGTGTAAATAGGCCGAAGTCCCTATTAATAAAGAAGTACTCGCTAAGTAATATGCGCGTACCTAGTTCGAGTTTATTAAAGGCGATAACGAACCTAATATAGTAAAGTTGTAGGGTTATAGCATCTTACGGGAGAATGCGAGTAAGATACTTAAGCGTAGTTAGACGTAATAGTTGTTAAATAACTAGAGAAGTAGTATTAGCAGTATTAACCTTAACATTTCCGGCAATGTTGGTATCCGTAAATTAAATAGACGCCGTCTTATATAAATAATAAGTAGGTATTTTACCGGTCTTGTAAAATACTTAGAACGTAATGCTATATACTATAATATACTCTTTAATAATTTGTATAATAAACTAAACTATAAGGTGGTCGTTATTTAGAAGCTAGAGTGTACTTAAAGGTTCGGCTATTATAAAATCGCTATCCTCTATGTAGGTGTTTAGATTATCTACTAAGCTATCCGCTACTAGATAGAAGCCGGCTATATTAAGAGGTTTAGGCAATAGAGAGGTAGTAGTTATACTTAAAGTAGTAGCACCTGGTGCATCTACCTTGCCTAGAGCGGTTACGGCGTCTATTATTAGCGACTCAGTTAATTAAGGCACGAGCACAGTAAGAGGGACGCACAAGCCTATACGATTGGATTGTCTATAAACAAGAATCTAAAGCTAGAGAAAGGAAAGGAGAAGAAGAGCAGCGCTGGTTAAAGTAGGGTTCTTTTATGGGGTTCTCTAGTCACGTAACTGCGAAGTTCTACCAAGTTCTGCCAGTGCCGTAACTTCTATTGCCTAAATTAAAGTAGGTCTACTTATGCAATTATTAATATTATGCCCTATAACTCTGCAGTTCTTATATACCTAACTATAGAAGATAGTTTAATAGTCTAGGGAGCTATAGTTTAGGTAAGTTTGCTTCTTCTTACCTAATAGCTAGGGATAATCTCGCTTTCTATAGCCTATAGCACTATATTAGTTACACGTTATACTAAAATAGTTGCTCTTAAAATAACCGGCTTCCCTATAATTATTATATATAGGGTTAAGGTAGTTAGCTTTAAGATAACTGGCCTACTATAGCCGTAATAAAGTTAAGAAGCTTTTTTAAGAGGATAATCGGCGCGTATATAGCCAGTAGATAGACAAAGATAGTATTTTAAAGCATTGTTAGCTAAGAGGTATAGACTACCAAGCTTTAAAAGAAGAGGCTTATTAAGCGTAGGGCCCTTACTATTGCCTTGCGAGATACCAGAGCCCATAGCCGCTATAGTTAAGGCAATTTTAAAAACTATAACGCTTTTAGTAAACTTTTTGTAGTTACGGATATAGTTAACGTCGCGAGTTATAAAATAATTAGTAGGTAGGTCCATTTTGGTAGCGGGCTATATTAAGCAGTAGTCTATATAAACGTATTAGTAAATATAGATTCTTTATTATATAGCTAAGGCCAAAAATAAGGTAGCTAACTTACTACGTTATAAGGCTCTATAGCTTAAATAGATCTATAAAGGTACTAGTTATAGAGGTAAATACTAGTAGGGTAGGAGTAAGGGTAGGTAGTTAGTAGAGTTAAGTTAACTAGTAAAGGTAAGGAAATAAGGCGCGCCTTAATAAAATTATATAAGTAAGGCCTTAGTAGTAAAGTATACGGTTATATACTCTGCAGATCAAACGCATATAAGGGTAAATCTATAGTAACAAAACTAACCTATAGAGGAAGACGCGGTATAGTATAAGTTACGGGGACTACCCTACTTAGCCTATCTCTTAATATAGGCTAGGCGATAGTCTAGCACTATTAAGCTCTTATAGTTTATAATATAAGTATATAAATATATAGAAGGGTAAGGAAAAAGAGAAGCAAGTAGTAAAGTAAAAGTACTTTACTATAGGCAGGCTAATTACGTTATAGGTAAACGGAAACTTAAACACCGTAATCCGTTAAAAATGTCACTAATAAGCATAGCCTACTACTGCTAAAAAGTACAAGTCTTTTCCTCCCTTAATTAGTAAAAGAAAAGGTATTATTAACTAAATAATCTTTTACTAGAGTACTAGGTAGGGAGTGGGATATTATAAAACTATATATAGTTTTAAACAGATCTAAAATAAAGATATTAAATTTAAGAGACTCCAACACAATAAATACTATAGTAGAATACTAACCTCTTATATAACACTAAATAGATAAATAGTAAAATAAGTTAATATTACTAAGCGGCTGGATGCTGGTATATACAATATATCTACTATCCTAAAATACCCTAATATGCCGTAAAAGTCCGTAAAATGCTATTAATTATATAAACTTATAATATAAGATACAAAACCTCCTACTACCTTTTGCGGTAAATATATGTTTAAATAAGCACTAAATATTTATGTATAGATATAGATCCCGTATACTAGATAATTATTATTCTAGATAAACTTATCTAGTAGGCCCTTAAGTGCTATATAGTGTAATAATAATACTAGTAATTATAAAGTAAGTATAATACGTTACCGTTTATTAGAAGTACTACCTATTATATACTAAGTACTTTGCAGTAATAGAGTCCACACGTATAAATATAGGCTAGTCCTCTAACTCTAGTGGCGCGTATATTTACCAACTTTATATAATAATAAGAAATATAGTGACGCCTATAATAAGTGTAATACGTCGCTATTTACTAGAAATACTACCTATTATATAGCAAACACTTTACAGCGATAGAGCCCGTACGCATAGACGTAGGCTAGCCCTTTAACTCTGGCGGCGCGTATATATACCGACTTTATATAATAATAAGAAATATAGTAACGCCTATAACCTCCTATATTCTACTATACTGTAATAACTAGTTACTCCTTTATAGGCACTTAATAAATCGCTTATATTAAAAACTGTAAGAGTTTAGCGGTACTAAACCGCCACCTAGCCCTAAATAGGCTAGGTAGGGTAGTCCCTATAAGTTATATAATTATACCCTTATTTAATTATATAGTATTAAGTCTAGCCGTATTTACCCTAACTAGTAGCAGTAAACTATAGCTAATTTTACCTCTATGCGGGTATATGCGGGTAATTATAAGATCTACCTCTTTACCTCTTTTTAATTAACTTTACTTATCCCAATTTTTATCTCTCCTATAACTAACCTCTAACTATATCTAACACTAGAGTTATGCTAATATAGCGCTAGCCAGCTACCATACAAAGCCCCTTTACTTTAATAGTTACCTTCCACTTAATATATGCTGTAATATTATACGTACCTAACTAAATAAGCGACTTAATAATAACGCAACTATAGGTAAAGCCGGACGCGTGGTATAAGGCGAACCTAAAGCTAACTAAAGATACGGATATTACCTAAGGCTTTAAAATAAGCATTAAAAACTATAATAGACTAAAAGAGACGGTTAAAGATATTATAATTAAAGTTAAGCCTAAGTATGTAATATATTGCGGCAACTTTACAATAATAAAAAAAGGGCACGTTAAGGAGTTTTATAAGTAACTTCTGTAATTTACTAATACTCTACCGGATTAGAAACTATAGGTAATCCTAAAAATTATAGGAAGTGCTTATTCTAATTACGCGAGGAGGGTACTAAGTACCTCTAAGAGTAGGCACGCTCTACATAAATATATATTACCCCTAAAAACTAAAGCATAAGATAAGACAATGCTACTTTAGCTGCTATATGCGATATAGCCTATATACGTTACTATAACCCCACTATATAGTATCCCTTCGCCTTAGCTAGTAACCCTAGTAGTAAGCAACGTAATTAATATAGGAGATATTAAGATTAAAATCTAATCTATTAGCTTAATAGGTAGGTTAATAGTTAGGGTGGTCTAAGTCTTATATTTAATAAGCGGAAACCTATATATAGCTCTAGGTAAGCTATAAAAGGAACTATAAGCCTATATAGAGCTTAATATTAATAGTCCGCCTAAAAAGAACATCTATATATCGCTGTAAATATATAAAAACCTTATAATACGGTTAGAGGGCACACTTATTATAGCTCTTAGCGAAATAGCAAGAAATAGCATAAAGGAGGCCGTGCTTATAGCATTACTCTTACCTCCTAGCTTAAACTCCTAAGTTGCTACTACTAATAATATACCGCTAGCTATTAAATCTAAGGTGCCTAAACGCGATAGATATAGCGTAAAAGATAGCTAGTAAGTCCTAACGCCAAATAAGGCTAGCGGTAAAAGTAAACTAGGAGAAGGTAAGAAGCAAAGTTGTTTAGGATTAGCAGTATATAGCTCTAATAAAGATAGTAAGGGTAAGCCTATTAAATATAAGAAATTGGATAACAGTAAAACTAAATTAGGTAGATATAATAAGTGGCCTTAACTAAGATTAGCAATAAGTGCCCTAGTAAAGGATAATAAAAGCAAGCCAGCCGCGCCTAGGAAGTTAAATAGTCGCAAGGCCAACCTAAATAGAAGTAGGAAACGCCCTTAAGTAGAATTAGCGGTAGGCACCCTTATAGAAAATAGCAATAACGAGCCAGTTATATGTAGAAGGTGGTTAGTAAAGGGAAGACGTAACCTATCTGCCTATAAGCCTATATTAGTGAGTAACAGCGGTACCGGAGAAATTACCGTAGATAATAGTAAATTACCGTAATCTATTACTGAACCTAAAGGTATATACTAGCCTAACGATATAATAGATAACCCTACTATTATATTACTAACCGTTAATATCCCTTAAGATATTACCGTAGAGGATAGCAAATTGCCGTAACGTGCTAATAGATATAATAATTAGTTCCTATATTACACTAACTCTAAGGACGCGAAGAGTGGAGACTAAGATAAGGATTTGGTTAATAATAACGACTAAGATAAGGATTTAGTTAATAATAACGACTAAGACGTAAACGCAGAGGAAGAACTTAACTAGTAAACTTTCTTAGCCCAGCTCTATAAGGCCGGGAAGGATAACCTAAATAGGGTACTAGCGTATGTAACGGAGGCGGATCTTCTATTTACTCTAGAGTATTTCCTACTTATTTTATTAAAAGTACTCTCTAAGACCGCCCTAATCGAACTCCCTAATTAGGGCCTTGTATTAGGCTTTAAATTTAGCCTATACTAAGTAGTATATATAGCTTAGGTATTTAAGTAAAAGAGGACAATTAAAGGAGGTGGTATCTATGTAGACGAACCTAGCGTGGGTAAGACTATATAAATAATCACTTAATAGCTAATAAACTACTTTTATTATTAAAATATAATAGACGTTTAAGAGGCCTAAGCTGCTAGGGATATAACCCGCTACCTACCTAAGATGCATCTGCCGGATATAAAATACCTATAGGTAGCAAAGTAGCCGATTATATACTACTGCGAAGATAACTCTAAGAAGCTATACCCTATAGACCTATAGTAAGGCTACTTAGTTGTCCTTACGCCGACTTTAAGCCTACTAGGATTCCTAAAGGACGTAAGTGTAATATTATAAGACGGCGCGATTATAAAGCGCCCTAACCTACCCTAGATTACAATTCTCGCCCCTAGCTACGATAAAGTTAAGATATTTAGTAAACTAAAAAAGGACAAATAGCCGTAAATCTATAAGGCTCTTAAGTGGACTAATAAGGAATAATAGGAGAATAATAATAATATATATCTGGTTAGTAAGGCTCTCCTATTATACCTATAGGGAAAGTATTTAAAGATTTGGAGCTCTTGCTGCACCTGGCCCAAAAAGACTAAAACCAACCAAAAGAACCCTAAAAAAACACCTAGAGAATCCCCCTAAGATGCATGCATCGCAGGGGAGGCACACGTCAAACGACGGTGGTTCGCACTCGCGCGTGGCCGCCAGAACCACGCCTAGTAATGGCCCTCCACAATAAAGACGGGCGAATACCACACTATAAAGTGGAAATACCTTTATTAAGAAGGCATTTAATAAAATATAAAGCCTATTAAATATATCTAGTATCTAGAATTACGGGGGAGTAACCGTTAGCTATAACGATCTAACATAGCTAGCAGAATAGCTCCGCCAGTTTAGTAAACCTTAGGCGCCCCTCTAGTAAACCCTTAATTAAATCCTCCAACGGCTAAGCAAAATTAAAAATAAATAAAAACCCCTTTTACTGGCGAACCGCACCTAGGCTACTGTAGCTGTGCTTCTATAGTATAGGGAACTTACCCCCCTTAAGACAATAATTAGGTATATAATTATAATATAACTAAATAGTAGTAGATTCTTTAATTAACGTCTGATACGGATCCTATCTAGGCCTACGCAGACTACTCCGTATATAAGGGAAAAGTAATATTAACGGGAAAAAACCCTTGCTATTGGGGGGGGAGGAAAAACCCTATAAGCCACCTCAGTAGGATAAAAAAACCCCGATTTGCCATGCCTGTACGTAGCAGCGGCCCTATAGGCCTACAGCTACGTCCTCCTCCTTGGATGTTTTGAACTTCTTAGGAACCACTGCTTCCTTCTCTAGCTTATCTAGAGCTAGGGTTCACTACGTCCTAGCTAGGCCTTACCGATTAATTGCTGTATATAGTTATGTCCCGTATCTTAACTACCCCCTATATATTATCTCTTATTGACCATTGCCATTGCTATATACGCCTTGCCTCCCCCCCCCTAAGGCCTATTAAAGGCGTAAGGGGGATTTATCCGTTCTACTATCCTAATACTAAAAGACGAAAGCGGGATATGTATGTGTGTGTATCTGGGTATCTTTTATGCCTAGGCCCTAGTCACTAGGCCCTCTCTAAAGGCACTACTCCATTAAGAGGAGATAAGGAAAACCGTACAGGGTTATCCAGCTGCCTTTTAGTAGTATTACGGTAGTATGGCGAGTAACCGCATGCTCTGCGGGCGATCGCCCTAGGGGTTAGGAGGGGCCGTATATTTACTTGTTCGTTCGTTCGTTCGCGCTTATCTATTTATCGATATGAGGTCGTTAATGCTTTCTATCGGGGTTTTTGGGGATGTTATCGAAAACTGCTTATCTATGTTGGATTATATAGGTGCCCTAGATAGAACAGTATAGTAGTTATTATATTATAAAGGGCCAACAGTAGTGGTTTTTAAGATCTCACCATCCGAAAAATTTTCACCACTGCCCTCGACGCCTATAACCACCACCAGGTCCTGTCCGCACGCTGTGCGACGCCTCTACGTTGGCTCTAGATCTGAACTTCAAAGACCAGGTTCGTAGCCGTCACCACGTACAGGTGCAGAGTCCGATTTCAATGGCCAATATAACTAAATATAGAAAAAGTAAAGGGGCTTAGGGGATAATTAGAAATAGAAGTCCTTATAGAGATCCGCAAAGAGGTTCATAACGCTGTTATAGTCTAATACCTTAGGAGCGGAGATATTAGAGTTACCCTAAAGGACTAATAGGTAAAGGAATAAGCTATAAGGGTAGGGGATAGGCTAGGAGAACGTATTGGCATAAAAGTACTCCGCGAGGATTACCTAGTTAAAGTCCTAGTGGTTTCTATAAGCCTTAGGGTAGAAAAGGGACGTTAGGCGGACAATACAGTAATTATATAAGAGATAGTAAGATAAATGGAACGCCTTATACTAGGACTTAAGATTACCTAAGTCTAATAGCTTTAATAGGAAAATATAAACTAAGTAAATAATAAAAATAATAAGAGGATATAAGGGTCGCTAAAGACTCGCTAGAGAGACGCCGGTTAAATGTATGGCTTCCTTATTATTAGCATATATATACTAGGAATGCAAAAACTCCTTATCTAAAAAGGAATAATTATAAATGGCCTTATATATAACGTAAGGCTCTATAACTATAGACTACGCCTAAAATAATGCTACCGCTATATATAATAAGGACATACCTAATTCACATACGTAGTATAGGTGTGCTGCGGCCACTATATAGGCCCCTACAATATAAGATACTACTTAAATTAAGACTAAATAAAATGCGTAAACTGCCACCGAAGCACATATAAGGCGTAAGAGAAAGAAGACTGCATTAAATATAGGAGATAGAAGGCAAGGGCTTAACAGTTACGGGAATAACTACACGCTAGTTTATATAAATGGAAACAATAGGCAATAAGCTAAGGGGACGTAGGTGCCTTCCTAGCGCTTCCTACCTTTAGTATTAGGGGGCTAGGCTAGCTATCCCAAGCCTTAACGGGCTAGAAGTGGTGCCGTGCGATATTACTAGACTAAATAGGGATATAAGGGTTATAGGAGATATAAGGGAGAGGACGCCCTATAGGAAGACCCCTATAGACAGCTATAGCAAGCTTAAGACCAGGATAATTAAGAATTAGATTTAACGCGGTAAATATAACATTTATAGCCAACCTATAAAGGGTATATAGCTAGCTAATAAGAACAGGGGAGGAACCGAAGATAATAATAGATTTAGATATAAAAGCGCTAGTAGGAATATAAGATATGGGAATAGAAAGCTCTATATAAAATAAGTAGTAACTAGGGTATAGATATAAGAGACAGAAGTTCTAAATATTTTAAAGAAAGTAGAAATAAAAGAAGTAAGGAATAAAGGAGAGACAAAGGACCCTTACTGGGGGTCCGCCACCTATCTATTATATAGTACAACTATAGTAATATAAACCACCATTTTATAAGGCCTTTACTAGATAGTCTAGACCCAAAAAATACTATATCCTTACTATATAAGAGCTATACTATAATACCTACATATAATTAATATACTGCCCCTAAGGATTCTAGCTCCTATACGAACCAAAAGCAGCTATACGCGTATACTTTATAATTAGTAAGGCTATTAGCCTATCCTTATAGTTATAGCAGGCAGTTAACCTAGATATTATAGTTATAATAATCTAGACATATAGGGGACCGATATAAATTATTAATATATATAACCCTAGGGTTAAAGGGGTCCCATAAATAGAGAATATTATATTAGTAATAAGCTTGCTAGAAACTAAAGGTATAAAGTCTATTCTACTAGAAGATATAAACCTCTACTACCCGTGGTAGGGGGGTATCTATATTACTACTAAATAATAGGCAGAGTGCCTATTAAGAGCTATAGATACCTAGGGCCTTAAGTTAGCCACCCCCCTAGGAGTAATTATATGGCAATAAGGAACCTCTAGAAGTATAATTGACCTTATATTTATAGATAAAGGCCTATACTAAAGACTTAAAAGGTATAACCCTAAAGAAGAATAGGCACTCGCTTTAGACTATATCCCCATCTAAATATAGCTAGATTTGGATATTAAGGCGCAACTAAGTAGTAAAAGATATATAATAAGGAAGCTTAAAATAGATAGTTTTTATAATATAGTTAAACAATAACTTTAAGACCTAGAAAAAATCTACCTAATACTAAACAAGTGAGGCTTATTAGCCACCCCTAAGGAAATTAACCGAAGACTAGAAAGGATCTAGGCAGCAATTAAAAACGGGCTAAAAGAGCACTACCCGGTCTTAAAACTAGGCCCCTATACGCAATACGCATAGTCCGCATAATACGCGGTTTTTATTGCCAGCTAATAATAAGCAAGAAGGAAATATATAAGTAGCTACAACCCTAAAGACGAGAGATAATATAAAGACATAAGAAACTAGTTAAAGAATACCCTAAAGAAAGAAGTAAAAAATAACTGGAGATAGTTTATAAATAAGCACACTTCTAACCCGAGCCTCCCCTATAATAAGGGCCTTTAGGCTATAGCGAAATAGGTAAAGAAAAAGGTAGGGCGCCTAGTAGAAGACTTATACTTACTACCCCTATAAAGAGCGGGGGAATTATAGGCTACTAATAACAATAATAAGAAGGCAAAGATCCTTATAAAAAGGTTCTTCCCCTAACTAGCTCTAGTAGACCTTAGTAACACTATAGGTGAAATACTAGTAACTCGCCTAAGGGTCGACAGCGATCTATCTATCGCAGCCACGTAAGGGGATATTTTAATTTTAACCGTATAATTGGGAGGCGCAGGGCTATAAGGTCACTTT
>Ga0307515_10015897_pt1 | contig 13826 bp, 11 predicted proteins | sample 17_EM_MG_FD_194513 | JGI IMG/M metagenome (GOLD analysis project Ga0307515, IMG submission 194513) | Populus trichocarpa ectomycorrhiza microbial communities from riparian zone in the Pacific Northwest, United States - 17_EM | ecosystem: Host-associated > Plants > Roots > Unclassified | place... | reverse complement strand
AGAAAGGATATATGCCCGCAGCTGCCGCTCCCCGCACCTGACTCCGCCTCCTTGCCCGCTCCATCCCTCCATTCACTTGGGCGGGAACTTCCCGACTTCAGTAGCCGCCAGGAAGTCCATCACCGCTTGATCACACTCATCCCTAGAAAACAGCTCGGAGACCTGCACGTGTCGGCATCTGCCCACTTTCCAGCCCGTCGCCTTTCCCACCGCCTTTCATAGCACTTTTTGCTGGTCTCTCCACTGGCTGCAGTGGCGGAAGAGGTGTTCCCGCATCAGGGCCGCCGTCCAGCCTCCGCCGCCGCACCACCAGCATTTGTCGTCCTCTCGATGGCCAAACCGTTTTAGGTAGACTCCAGTGGGTGCATGCCCGGACTTTGGTCTGTAGAACCTGGTGGGCAGCGATTTCGCGCTTGTCATTGGGATAGATCTCTTGGCCCCCGCCTTGCCCTTGAGTCTGTAGCCGAAGTGCTTGCTGCACTTGTCGGCTTCCCACTCCGCTTTGGCTGATGACCTTCCCTCGGAGATCCGTCTGGCCATATTCGAGGCCGAGGTGTATGGCCGCTCTATCTCCGTGTCCCCCCTTGCCTCGGGGGCTACGTTCGCCTGGCGGTCCGCTTCTTCGTTCCCGGGGATACCGGAGTGTCCCGGGACCCAGTGGATCTCCGTTTTGATGCCGTGGGCGAGGAGAGCCTGCGCCCTTCGATTGATCCGTCTTGCCAGCTGCTGTCCCGGGCCTGGCTCCAGATGTGCCGTCCGCCGAATGGCGGCTTGTGAATCGCTGAAGACCGCCACTGTCTTCACCCCGTGTCTTTGCAGTGTTTGTCTCTTCTCGATCGTCTCCTCGAGTGCGAGTCCGATCGCCCACTGTTCGGCGTCGAAGACCTCCATTCGTCCAGTGCCCAGATAGCTGCAGCGGGACCTCCACTCGTCTCTCTGCTTGCATACTGCTGCGGCTCCCACTCGGCCATCATCTGAGCGCGATCCATCTGTCCACCACATCCAGACTCCCGCTCCTACTTTGGCCTCTTTTTCTCTTGCCCAGCGCTGCGCGGCTCTCTTGGCTGCGGTGGCGTCGTCCAGTATGGCGGTTCTGACCACTGACTCTTCGCCCGGGGCCGGCCAGCTCATGCCTTCAGTCGTCCGGCCATGCTCGTGCTCTTTCTTCACTGCTCTGCATACCGGCGTCCCGGATCGTGGACTCCTTTAAGGTCACGGGGGGGGAGGGGGAAGTTCCCATGCCACTGAGCAGAGTGTATTCAGCAGTCTTTCTCTTTCTTTCCTTTTGTTTCTGTCTACTACCGTTCATTTCAGTTTTTGTTGACGGTAGTCATTAGACTCAAGGTTTAGACTCATGGTTTAGCCCGAAGGCTCTCAACGTCGGCGAAAGTGACCGCTATCCTGAGCCTTCTCTTAAGGTTCATACTGTCGGCGAATGTGACTGCTTGTCGGCGGAAGTGTCTGGTAAAAGTTTGTTTCTTGTTTGTATATATACACGCACTTTGGATCTGTATCTAATTAATCAAGTCAATCAACGCACGAGTTTCGTCTCAACAAGTTATGAGCCCGGTGCTTTCTGTTCAACTGAATTGATATCTATTAGTAGAATTTTCAGCGTTTGAAATCGACACCTATTTGTAGGGTTTTATCGTTTCTGAACCCCGCCGCTTTCCTTCAGGAATCGACATCTATTAGTAGACTTTTAATCGTTTCCTCCTCCACTTTGAGTCTGGAATCGATATCTATTAGTAGAGTTTTCATTGTTCCCCTATTGTTTCTATTCCTGTATTCCTGCCCCTTCTACCTTCTATTACTTCCCTTTCCCTCATTGGATATGTCGATCTCGACCTCGATCTCTAAACTCAATGAGCATAACAACTGCACCTGGGTAGCAGAGGCTAAGGATCTCCTGAAGCATCTCAATGTCTGGCGAGTGGTTGATGGTTAGGAGATTATACCCCGTCCGCCGGCAGCACCGGCAGCATTAGTATCAACTACCGCTCGTACATCTCCAAACCCCTTCGATCCACCGTACGACTTTCAGCCCTAATCGACCGACTCTTCGTATCTCACACGGTTCGATAGCTTTCTCCGAGACTTGCGAGCATACCGCAACAACTACGAAAAGGCGAATGGTACGATCTGCGTGCTCCCGGAGCCGTCCATCCGCAGCCGATACAACGGTGATAAATTTGATCATCCGGACGTACTGTGGGAGACAATTCGGTCCGATTTTGAAAAGGTCATCAAGCTTGATGGACGATATGAGATTGCAAAGCTAACCGACTGCAAACTCGAACTGTACCTATCCGTCTCTGAATGGATCACGGCATAGGAGAAAATCATGAATGACCTTACAGTCTGCAACATCCCCATCGACGATGCTTGGCGAAAGTTTTATATCTTGTCGAACCTCCCTAATACCGACGAGTAGCAAACCTTTGCTTTGAAGCACAAGCACACCGAGAAAGCTGATACGGTTGCAAATATCGTCATGCACGTATTATCGTTAGAAGCCACGCACCGCAGAGCCAAAGGCCTCGCTCCAGATGCCGCCCTGTTTGTGACGAAAAAGAGCGTTGGTTGACCTCCGAGTTCGAAGGCCGACAATTCAAAGGGTGAAAATCTGGGTCAGAAGGGTCAGGGCATCATGTGCCATAGATGTGGAGAAGGGAAATATGAAGCCGAAATGTCGGAATAAGGAAAAGTGGGCCTCATGCTGCAGAGAAGTCAAAAAGTGGTGTTAATGTGGCTTCGACTGCATCAACTCCGGCTGCCGAGTCTGAGTCGTTTCTTTTCTCAATCACAAAGCCAAATCCAGGCTCTGAGGACTCGGTGATAATAGAAAATGTACCCGCAGAGAAGCGGTCTACCGACTACTAGAGTTTGGACACGGGAACGACGCGTCACGTCACTGGCAATCGTCATCTCTTCAAGTCATTTCGACCAATGGCCGTAGGGAAGCATCAAATCAAGACCACCAATAACAGCTTCGTCGATGCCAAAGGCTCTGAAACGATTTTGTGTTATGTCGACAGACCGAACGCGAAGCCGGCGAAGATCGTGTCGCAAAATTTATATGCCTGCTTATGGGACCAATAACCTTCTTGGTATCATCCAGTTAATGCGGAAGGGAGACAACTTCGAGTTCAAGCTCGATGGAGCAATTGCAAGCCTCGGATCGTCGTTTGTTAAAGGGGAAGATGGTTAGAAGGAGGGGGTGGGAAATTTGGAACTGTCATATTCCAGTAAGAGCGAATGCAGCACGATTAAAGCAAAAACAAAGGAGTGAGGAGAATAAATGTGTTCATAATCAATATTAACTGTCTTTGTCCCAATCAACTACTGAGCTCGAAATACGGTAATCGGTGGCTAGTCTGATATTCAATGGTTGTGCGAAAGATGATAAAGTGAGAAAGAGACGGTTATCATACTCGTTGTCCATTCGGAAGGTTTAAAAATTAACTTGTAACGCAGCCTCAATGTTTAGGAAATACAGATGGAATAGACAAGGCTAGTCTAGCAATTCAAACGTACATCCCAAAGTCATGCATCGATCCGCAAACAATCCTCAAACAACATCATTCAATCTCCAAAACTCGTACAGTAGAACATTAAAAGTGCTCACTCCCATCGATACTCCGTGTATCAATTGACCAATAGGCATATCTCGGTTCCCCGTATTGCATAGGATGTTCTGATCATATAATATGTTATCATTCCATGTGCAATGGGAAACTCCTCAACCACTGTATTTCAACTTCAAATTCTTCACCATCCTCCGGGAATGATAGGGGAGGTGATATTTGGGGCGTAATTCCTGGTGAACGGTGTACGCCGTTGGATTAGGGGGTCAAATTCCCCGTCATGCGCGTATCTGATTCAGTTAGAGAGCTGCCGTAGGACATGTTCCCTAAAGTACCCGACAGTAGTGATACCCCTTACCTTCAGGCTGGGTATACGCTGGTGGATCCTCGTTATTCTCGTGTCCGGTTCCAGCGTTATTGTAAACAGGTGGTGAGACGTCACGATTATAAAGTGGTGGAGGCTGGTCGGATTCCATTTCTTCCATCGCAACATCCCATTGAACTGACTGTGAAAGCAAGTACAAGAGCCAGAAGATAATCTGTACGCCAATTGCGATGAAACCAAACTTGGCCACACCATCGAGGAAATCGATGATGAATTGTGTAAAAGACATAGCATGAGATGACCTGTCACTGCATTAGATCGTACGGAGAATAGGTTACGGAGAGAGTAGGAGAGGAGCGGATGTAAAAACTTGAATAGGGTAGCAATTATGTTGTATACGCTGCTAAAGCCAGTTCAGAGCATTAATCAAAGCAAGTTAGAAGCAAAAGAAATGATGGAGACCGATAGATAGTGCTTGAAGACGAATTGATGTTAGATAGGGATGGAGTGGGGGCTGTGGTGTTGATCGACATTGGCATGCAGCTATGTACCTAAAATGATAAGTAAAATAAAAGTGTAGTGGAACGGTGCGTGCTACACCGTAGTATGCGGTTGAATTTTGACCAACGGTTAGGTCAATTTTAGGGATCGGTTCTGTGATTAATCAATAGGCTCCATATCCAGCGAGAAACCTCTCAGCCACTCCAATTCCACATCAAATTCATCTTCTTCGTCCTGGGCAGGCAGGGGATCTGTCATGCGCCCCCTACTTCCTTGTGAACGACGCATGTCATTGGACATCTAGACCATATTTCTCGTCATGTGTTGAACTCCTTCACTCAGCGGGATACCATAAGCCGACGGAATCCTGTTGTTTTGCAGTGCAGTTCTGGGGTTGTCGTACACATGCAACGGATGAGAGTCGTCATCATTGCCGACAGCTGGAAGCGCGTCGGATTCCATCTCGTCTTCCGTAACATCCCGTGCAACCGATAACGAGACTAAGTACAAGCTCCAGTAGAGCAAGTACGCTCCAGATAACACGAAAGCACACTTGAGTACGAAGAGGGTGAATCGACGAATTAATGATGCAACTAATATAACGGTGCGATAATACCTGCGGGGCTGTTAGAACACAGTAAAAGAGTCTGAGGAGGGCGAATACTGGTCAAAAGCGTCAAAAGCGTACCATAGTATCATAGCAATACATGCAGCATATGCTGCGCGAGGAATTTTAGAGAACAGAGCAAATATAGAGCAATAGATGTAATAGTCAAAAGTATGATGTTGTATAAGATAAAGCCAACGTGAGTAGGATGAGTGACGCACATACGGTGCTATGAAGGAAGTCGACAACAACGATAGCAATTAAAAAACGGACGGCGGCAATCGATTCTGGACGTCGAATTGACCCCGGAGCGAGCGTCCCAGTACCAGCGAGACCGCAGGAGGAGGGCGCGCACAGGAATCCACGCAGTTGAGTGGGTTCACGCGAAGTCTTGGCAGAGAACGCGATCGACCCGACGCGTCAACCAACGAGCGAGCGACGACGAGGACTACCCTGGACGAGGTGTGTGACTCACAGAAGTGATGGCCGAGGTCAGAGTGAGCGAGAGGAGCGGCCTGGACACGGGAGAAGTGGCGGACGGGAGGAGAGACGCGCCTATGGATATGGAGATGGAGATGACAACGGCGGTGTCATCCATCGCCGCGGGGACTGCAGGCGAAGCCACACTTGAGCCGATGGAGAGAAACGAGAACGGGAAGTGGAGAATGAGTGCGGTCCCAGCAACCGCCTGGGTCTTCGGAGACTGGAGGAGCCACATGGAGCGTGCGGCTCAGCAGCAAGCCCGCGAACTAGCACAGCTACACCGAACCATCGCAAAAATGGCAAACATGCAGGAGACACACACTGCACTGCAGGAGGCGCAGTGGCGAGGGATGAAATCGTGGTTGGCGGAAAAAGAGAAAAAGCGGGACGCTTATCGCCAGGATGACCTACTGTGGGGCGAGGGCATCACGGACATGGTCGCAAAAGCAGTGGCTGCTACAGAACGGGGCCAGAAAGAGGAGAGGAGAGCGGACACCAAGGGTGTCGGCCTGGAGGCCTCGATACACCCAGATCTGACCCAGACCGGTGGACCGGAGCAGCCGGAAGAGCGCCAGCAGCTGCAGCCTGGAAGGCAGCTCAAATCAATGCCGACGCCGAAATCAAAACCAAACCAAAATCAAACCCAAACCCAAACCCATCCCCAAAGCCGAACCCAGCACCAGCAACAGCACCAGCACCGAGACCAGCACCGACACCGACGCCGATAGCCACATTGGCGCCAAGAGGGGCGACGACATCTGCGCCGATACCGACACCGACCAGACGATTGGAGACGGTCCCACCACGAATCCAAAAGAAGCCGGCCAGCCCAGGCCCAGCACCGACGACAGGTTCGAGCATGGCAGACAGACGCTTAATCCTCAGGAGAGACGAGAGTGTGCCACTCCCCAATAAGATGGACCAGCAAATCGCGTCAGCAATCAACAGAGCACTCTTCCACCAGCAGGCCCCGGCCCATATCAGGATGATGAATGCAAGGAGGAATGCGAACGGCGCGATCACGGCATTGACGCTCCAGAATGCAACAGCGGAGATGGCTATGCAGTACCGCGACATCATCATCACCGCAGCGAGCACTGTCGACAGAGGAGTCGTGGATGTCGAAGAAAACGAGACCTGGAAGAGGCTGAAGATCCATGCAGTACCCCTCGTGCGGTACATTGGAAACGGCACAGAGGGCCTGCAGAAGATGCCAAAAGAATTTGAAGCGGAGAACAAGGACATAGTGATCCCCACCCAGGAGCAATGGCTGGCGAACCCCCGCACCATCAGGGTGAGGAGGCAGAACGGAGAAATCGCCCCGTCATCGGTAGTCTTTGTAGTAAAGGGAAGCAGGCTGGTACAGAGCTTAATCAAGAAAGGCATCAGGGCTGCGGGAGTATGGTACCGAGTCGAGGCGTTCACGAATGCGGGCCCTGACAGCACATGCGAGCTCTGCTGTGGATGGGGCCACATAGAAAACAAGTGCGGCAGCAAGCCCAAGTGCGGCTACTGCTCCGGCAATCACCGTACAAGCGACCACAAATGCAATGTAGTGGGGTGTATGGCAACGCAGGGATCACTCTGCGGCCACACGCTGGAAAAGTGCCCCAATTGCAAAGGAAATCATATTGCGTTCAGCAGCAGGTGCATGAAGAAGAGCGAAGCCGCCAAAGCGGCGCGGCAGAGCAGAAAGACAGGAACAGCAGGACGGGCTCCCACGAGCGATGCTATGCACACGGCAACGGGAACGAACATAGTGGTGCTTGGTCGTAGACCCAGGGGTGGAGTGGCAGCAGAGGGGGGGAGTGAAGAACAGGAGAGGACTGATGTGCAGGGAGAGGAGGCGACGGGGGAGGAAAGAGACGTCGTGATGACTGAGACCGAGACTGCGACCACGGCCGCGACTGCAACTGAAACTGAAACTGAAACTGAACTGGGAGCCCTGGCTACTAATGATTACAGTGATCCAGCATAACTGCGCGAGGTCATACGAGTGGACCATCGTGGGGCTAGAGACGGGAGTCGAACGCAGGGCAGACGTAGTGTGTTTGCAACAGCCACCGAGAGAAAGTGAAAAAGGAGGTATCGGGATCAGCCATTCGGCATACGAACTAGGAAAAAGGAAAAATGTTTGGACGGCGATACGGAGAGGGAGCGGCTTGGTGCTTCATGAGCGGACGGATTTGACCAGAGGTGCGAATGAGGGTGTCATTGCCACTGACGTCAGGAGGAGAGGGGAGAAGATAACGAGGATCGTCCACGTTTACGACCAAAAGAACACGCATTCGGGAGAGAGACCGGCGCGAAAGTTGCACTGGCGGAGAGTCGTTCGGCAGGGGAGCACTGTCCTCACTGGAGACTTCAACGCCCATAGCATACGATGGGACCCAAGATGCCAAGTGCTGTGGCATGCTGCGTTCTGGGAAGACGTAATTGAACAAAACGGACTGCAAATTGGAAACGATGGTGAAGCCACCCACCACTGGACAAGAGAAGGTCATGAAGGCGAGTCGGTCATCGACCTGACACTGGCAAATCGACCAATTACCAAAGTGTCCATACCGACCAACGACCACGCCACAGGATCCGACCACAAGGTCATAGAGTGGGAGGTGAAAGTAGACAGGCAGGAGGAGGCGGGCCATGAAAGGGTAGTGGGGTGGAACTTAGCTGCAATGACTGAGGAGGACGCGAAGGCAGCAGAGAAGCTATGGATAGAGCTAGCGAAAGAGAGAGCTCACTTGGACGCAGAACGCACAGCAGACGAGGTGGAGCAAGAGGCCGCATGGTGTCAGGATGCAATGGGCAACGTTCTCGACGCCACGGCAAAGACGATCAGGATCTGCGCCCAATCGAAGAGGTGGTGGAACGCCGACATCATGGAGAGAAGGACGACGGTCGGAAGGGAAATGAGGGAAAGACGGAACTCGGAAGAGTCTGCCAAGGCGATGGCAGAACTCCAGAAGTCGATTCGACAGTCCAAGAGGAAAATGTGGAGCGAATACTTGCAAAACCTGAGAGGGGCAGAGGTATGGAGAGCAGCGCGATACGCGAACCCTCCGGCAGGCATGACCGTGGAGGCCTTAACAGACAGGGAAGGCAAACAAGCAAACACCTCACAGGAAAAGGAGGAGATGCTGAGGCGCGAGTCGTTTCCTCCGAATGACGACGACCAGTACTACGAACCACTTCCCGCAGGCAGCGCACACACACGCGTCACAGAGCGAGCAGTTGGACGAGCCCTATTATCTCAATCGATAAAAAAGGCACCAGGGCCGGACCAGCTGTCATTCGGCGCCATACGGCTGCTCTGGAAGTGGGACAAAGAGAGGATCGTGAGGCTGACAAAGGTGGCCATTCGCATGGGAAGACACCCATCGGTGTGGAAGCGGGCTAGCGGCATGGTGATTCGCAAGCCTGGCAAGGACGACTACACGCAGCTGAAGGCCTATCGCTCCATATCGCTGTTGAGCTGCATGGGAAAAGTGGTCCAACAAGTAGTCTCTGAGCTGCTGTCAGATGAGGCCGACGGATGAGGACTACCGAGCGATGGACAATGCAGAAGGGGAAGAGGGCGGTCAACCATCGACGCAGCAGCCATCACGGTTGACAGAGCTCATGCAGCCTGGAAAGGCGGCCACATAGGAGGCGTGCTTCTCATGGACATGAAAGCAGCCTTCCCAAGCGTGGCAAAAGGAAGTCTAGTCAACCTAATGAAGGTCAGGCAAATGGATGGAGACCTTATACGATGGACGGAGAGCTTTCTCTCGGAAAGGACAGTGGAGATGATAATCGAGGGCAACGCCATCGAGAGCCATCCGGTGGAAGCTGGGGTCCCGCACGGCTCACCGGTGTCACTCAGCCTCTTTGCCATCTACACCTCAGGACTGATCAAATGGGTCGAACAGTATGTATCAGAAGCTGAAGTGCTGTCCTGTGTAGAGGACCTGGGCTGGGTGGCGACCGGAAGCGATGTCAACCATGTCGTCTCGATACTTGAGAGGTGTGCAGCAAGGAGCATCGTGTGGGCAAGCAGACGAGGGCTACAGTTCCACACGGCAAAGACGGAGGCGGCACAATTCACGCCCAGACGAGGCCACAGGAAACACCTCCAGCTAAAACTGACAGCAAAGATATGAGTCGGCAGTGGGGTCATACGATTCAATACCCAGGCGACACGTTGGCTGGGCGTCAGGATGGACACACATTTAACGTTCAACGAGCAGCACAACCGATGTATGAAGAAAGCCTGGGCATCAGAAGCGAGACTCCGCACCCTGACCACAACATACGGTATTGTTCCTGAGAGCATAAGGGCCGTCCAGGTGGAGGGCGTCCAAGCGGTCGCACTGAATGGGAGTGAGCTCTGGTCGGATCCTGAAGAAGCGGGCAGGCGGGATGACCTCCAACTCCTCCCCAATCGACAAGCCAGGTCCATCCTGGGCGCGCTACCCACAACTCCATGGGGTGCACTTATGAGAGAGTCAGGGCTTACACCCGCGCCTGTGGTCTTAGTCTCCAGACAGCAGCAATTCGCAGCGAGACTAGCCGACGCATGCAGCGGCAAGGTGAAGGAGTTACACCGAATCCCTTCCTCCGGTGCACCGATATGCAGAGTAGTCAAGGAACAGCATGAGCACTGCAGAACAACCGAAGGCATGTTGTGGCCGGCACCGGGCGAAGAATCAGTGGTCAGGACCATCATACTAGACGACACCACCGCTGCCAAGAGAACCGCGCAGCGCTGGGCGAGAGAGAAAGAAGTCAAAATAGGAGCGGGGGTCTGGATGTGGTGGACAGAAGGATCGCGTTCAGACGATGGCCGAGTGGGAGCCGAAGCATTGTTCAAGGATGGAAATAAATGGAGGTCCTGCCGCAGCTTTCTGGGCACTGGACGCATGGAGGTCTTTGACGCCGAGCTGTGTGCGATTGGACTCGCGCTTGGTGAGACAATTGAGAAGAGAGGAACATTGCAAAGGCATGGCGTGAAGACGGTGGCTATCTTCAGCGACTCGCAGACCGCAATTCGAAGAGCGGCACACCTAGAGCCAGGCTTAGGGCGGCGATTAGTGAGGCGGATGAATCGGAGAGCGTGGGCACTCCTCGCCCACGGCATCGCAACCGGGATTCACTGGGTCCCGGGACACCCCGGCATCCCTGGACACGAAGAGGCGGACGACGAGGCAAACCTGGCCCGAGACGCCAGTGGAGACACGTTGATAGAGCGGCCATACACCTCGGCCTCGAATAGAGCTAGGCGCATCTTCGAGGGGAGGTCAGCAGCCATGGCAAAGTGGGAGGCCGACAAGTGCAGCAAGCACTTCAGCTACAGACTCAAGGGCAAGACGGGGACCAGGAGACCCGTTCCGATGACAACCGTGAAGTCGCTGGCTACGACGTTCTACAGACTAAAGTGCGGGCATGCACCCACTGGAGTCTACCTGAAACGGTTCGGCCAACGAGAGGACGACAAATGCTGGTGGTGCGGCGGCGGAGGCAGGACGGCCCAGACGCGCGAACACCTCTTCCACCACTACAGCCAGTGGAGAGACTAGCAACAGGCACTATGTAAGGCGGTGGGGAAAGCGACGGGCTGGAAAGCGGGCAGATTCAGACACGTGCAGACCTCTGAGCTGTTTTCCGTGGAAGAGTGCGACCAAGCGGTGATGGACTTCCTGGCGGCTACTGAAGTTGGGAAGTTCCCGCCCAGATGAAGGAGCGGTATCGAGCAAGAGCAGAGGCTGACTCAGGGGCGGGGAGCGGCGGCAGTGGGCGTATACCTTCTGTTCTTTGGTTTTCTGTTCCGTTCTGTTCGGGCTTGGGCGGGTCTATTGTTTAGTCTTTTCATTTGTCAGCGCAGATGAAGGGTAGCGGGTGGGGGGGCTCCGCCATCTAGCCGGCTCGCCCGGAGGCGGAGGGGATATTGGGTCCTGTCATACTCTAATTAGAGTGCATACAGTATGAATAAAACAAAACAAAAACGGTGCTATGAAGCCAAAGACCAAATTTTTGTGACATTAAGTGGGACACACCAAAGCCTACCCTGACATTCATTTCTTTTTGACGGCACATGCATAGTTATTATTTATTTGTTCATCGCGGAGCAGTAAGTTACGCTCCGCTGGCAACTGAAATCTATTTAAATATCGATTACTTTCCTTTGCTCTTGGAACAAGTAATGAATGAGTTTGATTTTTCTTCATTTAGGCGTGAATAATTGTAGACATCAACCGTACTTGCGACCGGAGAAAGATATTTGTATGTGGAAAGATAAGGTCGAAAAATGAATAATGTGTGGTATAAATCGCTGATGATGGTATCATAAGGCATTGCATTTCGTATTAGCTAGCGTGAATGTTCGTACTTTGCTGTTAGCATCTCCCTTGTTACTGAAATTACCCCAAATACAACTTGACGCTCCCCGCCTCAGCTTTAGCATACCAATACCCGACCAAAACCCAATAGCACTGACACCATGGTGCAATTACCGAGTTTGCTGTCGTCCCCAATAGGCCTTTGGGATCGCCCATCCCATTTCGCCGTCGATTTCTGCGTCTTAACTCCAACCTATCCGCTCCGTTCTACGACGACCACTTCTGCCGCTTCCGCAGTTTCAAACCAACTTACGCTCCAATCAAATAGGCCACCATCCAGCACCAGCGCGAAAAATACTGCAACCAAATCGCGACACGTGAAGTGCTGCTCAAGGAGCTGTTTGTGAGGAGACAGTGGATTGGTACGTTGCCCGACGAAGGGGCAGATGTGGCTGAGCTTGATTGCGAAGTCAGCAGGTTGCAGGAATGCAGGAAAATGCTCATCTGGTGGAGGGGATTGTGGATTACGAACAATGGGTACAGGGGGATTTGATCGAAGTTGAATGGGTGAAACCTCGGCGGTGATCTACATGATGATTGTGTCCATTGGAAGTCAGGATCAGGCTGAAGTATATTGTTGTATAACTTTCACTTCATGACAGTGATGAAACTAAAGTTTGTATATACATTGTTCATATTGCAGTGGTATGGATATCAAGCATTCCATCTCATAAAAAACCTCAATGAATACGCCCACAAACTGTGGTCCTCTCGACAATCCCCAGTACCGAGTATGTCACCTGAACCCTCTATCTCAATCGCATGCATATTAACCAGCAGAAAAGAACTGGCATTACTGGCACTCTCATCCACATACTACCCACTGACATGATCATCGACAACCTTCTCCCATTCCCGTCTGTGTGAGGCATAGAGGCCGGAGCGGCCAGTCTTTTTACTTTTCTTTTGTCAGCGGGGACGAAGGGTAGTAGGTGGGAGCCCCGCCATCTAACCGGCTCGCCCGGAGGCGGAGAGGATAAAAGGCCTGTCATACTCTAGCTAGAGTAAATACAGTACGAATAAACAACAACAACAACCTTCTCCCATTTCTCACTATGCGTGAGATTTTCCATCTATCTCTCACCTGCAAGTATCTCAATGCATTGGTCAACACAGGTGGACTGAAACCTTACCTTGACGGTGCGGTCACAATGCTTGCCCGCAGGGGCTAGGAGCCCCAGCAGGCAGAGATGGAAATCTCTAACACGATTGCGTCCTACTACACTAGCAGGTCAGGCATCTCTATAGTCCACTCCGTCCGGGCAACGCTCAGTCTGGGACTGGACCATGATTCGGGGCAGAGAGTTCTGGGCCGTGTGAAACCCGGACAAGTAGTTCTTGGACTAAATACCTACAGCGCTCTGTAGTCTCTATGATATCATGACATCCAAAAGCCATTGATGGGAAACATGGGAATCATGTTAGTTTATACCACTTCTTTCGTACTCCGTACTCAGGCCCTCCACCGGCATTGCAGCACCTAAACCGCTTAATTTAAGGCACACTGTCACTTGTTTCACGGCATTACGGCACCCCTGCAGCTAATTTTAAGACCCACTTTTGGCATAAACACCTCCACTGCCACCGAATGCCTACTCCTGGTAGCCGCTAGTCCCCTATAGGTACCTGTATGGGGCCCTAGGCCAACCGACACCTGCCCTGGACGGACCAGTCTACCGAAATGAGGACCGGGACGGGACGGCGATGTCGGGCCCCGAAAGACTATAGTCGCACTGGACAGTTGAGACACCTGAGCAGGGTCCGTCTCGCCATTAGAAACAAGGAATGGCGGGACAAGTACCAGGCGGCCACGATGGCGCAATGATTCCACCAGTCCAGCAATGGACCAGTCCGGACTGGAACCGTCCAGTCTAGTCCAGGTCCAGTCCAAGAAATTTTTGGACCGGGATCGGACCAATCCCCAATTTTTCGGGACCTGGACTGAA